>Ga0114912_1000049_pt1 | contig 81402 bp, 63 predicted proteins | sample MalvirDeepMed_51_FD_89713 | JGI IMG/M metagenome (GOLD analysis project Ga0114912, IMG submission 89713) | Marine viral communities from the Global Malaspina Expedition - Malaspina viral metaG DeepMed_51 | ecosystem: Environmental > Aquatic > Marine > Oceanic | place: Mediterranean Sea...
CGCTTGCGTCGATCTCGCCCACGTCATTGCTGGTCGCGGTGTTGCCGGCCGGATCGGTGACCGAGGCCTCGACGCTGTACTCGCCTTCGCTCAGCGGCGTCTCTGCATCGACGCTGTAGGTGCCATTCTCCACGGTCGCGGTGACGGTCTGCTCGTTGCCGTCGCTGTCGGTGATGACCAGGGTGACGGTGCTGCCGTCTTCGGCGTCGGTGGTGCCGACGATGGTCGGCGTGGTGTCGGAGGTCAGCGCGGGGGCGTCGACGGTCAGGCTCGGCGCGCTGGCGTCGATCTCGCCTACGTCATTGCTGGTCGCGGTGTTGCCGGCCGGATCGGTGACAGAAGCCTCGACACTGTATTCGCCTTCGCTCAGCGGGGTCTCGGCGTCAACCGTGTAGGTGCCGTTCTCGACGGTGGCGGTGACGGTCTGTTCGTTGCCGTCACTGTCGGTGATGACCAGCGTGACGGTGCTGCCGTCTTCGGCATCGGTGGTGCCGACGATGGTCGGCGTGGTGTCGGGGGTCAGCGCGGGGGCATCGACGGTCAGGCTCGGCGCGCTGGCGTCGATCTCGCCCACGTCATTGCTGGTCGCGGTGTTGCCGGCCGGGTCAGTGACCGAGGCCTCGACGCTGTATTCGCCTTCGTTCAGCGGCGTCTCGGCGTCAACCGTGTAGGTGCCGTTCTCGACGGTGGCGGTGACGGTCTGCTCGTTACCATCGCTGTCGGTGATGACCAGGGTGACGGTGCTGCCGTCTTCGGCGTCGGTGGTGCCAACGATGGTCGGCGTGGTGTCGGAGGTCAGCGCGGGGGCGTCGACGGTCAGTGCCGGCGCGCTTGCGTCGATCTCGCCCACGTCATTGCTGATCGCGGTGTTGCCGGCCGGATCGGTGACCGAGGCTTCGACGCTGTACTCGCCTTCACTCAGCGGTGTCTCTGCATCGACGCTGTAGGTGCCATTCTCGACGGTGGCGGTGACGGTCTGTTCGTTGCCGTCGCTGTCGGTGATGACCAGCGTGACGGTGCTGCCGTCTTCGGCATCAGTAGTACCGACGATGGTCGGCGTGGTGTCGGAGGTCAGCGCCGGGGCATCGACCGACAAGGACAGCACGACCTCTGTGGGCAGTGTCGGATCAAGATCCAGCCCCAGGCCATCTTCGTCCTCATCATTGAATTCCGGGTCGGTAAAGCCGCCCTCATATTCATAGGAGGTCCGTTCGACACGCCCTTCACGCCCCACCCCAGAGGCATCAAGGAAACCACTACGACTGCTGCCCGGCGCACCGCCACTCTCACCGGCTGCGGGAGCTTCCTGAATCGCGGTCGGGTCTTCGCCACGAGCGATCGCTTCGCGCAACGCTTCCACTGCCGGGTCAACAGGCGCTTCCCCACGCGACTCGGCCAGCAACACCTCAACGCCAATCGGCGCCCCCTGCGGCACCACAAGCTGGGTGCCGTCTTCCAGCACCACGATCGCGCCCTGCGGTGCGACCAGAGTGGCTGTTGGTTCAAGCGTCATTCCATTGACGACACGCTGCGCCTCGCTGGAGGAGGAAACGACAAGTACTGTGCCTTCTGTGCGGATGACCTGGACCATGGGGACATACTCCTGCTGGGGAAAGGTGCTACATCATGCTGCGAAGGGGGAGCGATGGCATGATAGACAAGAACGGATGGTTACATTTTGATACACAACAACACTTACCGCAACCTAGCAATTTTCAGTAGCGCTATCGCGCTGCAAGGATGAGATATCTAATGCGGAAAAACCTCTTTAAATCAATAAGTAGCACTCATAAAAGTCATCATTGTGATTTAGCGAATCTTGCGAGACTGCACAGACCACTGGCGCCGAACACTACGCAAGGATGATGCTTCACCATGAGAACTCGCTAATACCGTAGCATCGTTGTATAGCCATTGTTCAATCAAATCTGCCAAATGTAACAATACTCTTACATTCTGCGGCTGCTGTTGGGCAATACGGCGCAAGTGGCTGCCGGGAGCCTCGCCCACGTGGGGGCCATGGCCCGTACGCTCCAGCCGCTTCACCAACCTGCGGTAGGCTCGCACACCTGCGTGCGCTGACACCTCACGGCCCGACCACAACACCAGTGCCACGCCTGCCAGCACCACACTGGCCAGCAGCCCGAGCACACCCCAGACAAGCCATTCCCAGCGGAAGTCACCAAACAGTCGCTTCCAGAGATTTCGCTGCTCGTCGAGACGGAACCCCACTACGCTGCGTTGCCAGCGGTATTCGAAACGCTCCCACTGCCGTCTCAGATCACTGAGCAATGAATTATTCAGCGTGAAGGCGCGCAAGCCAGCATCGGCCATGAAGCCCGGCTGCCCCTGCAGACTCAGCGCCCCCTGCGAGATTCGCTCGGGAGCCACCGCCGCGGTGGGATCAAATCGATGCCAGCGGCCGGCATAGAACACCTCGACCCAGGCGTGAGCGTCATACTGACGGATACTCAATTCCTGCGGCCCACCGATGCCATCGCCTTGTGCCTCGCCGCCCAGATAACCCGCGACCATACGCGCCGGCAGTCCGGCAGCGCGCGCCAGAAAAACGCTGGTAGAGGCGTAATGGGTGCAATAGCCCCGCAAGCTGTCGAACAGGAAATCATCGACACGGCTGAGCCCCTCGAGGCGCGGTGGCGTCAGGGTGTAGTGGAAAGGCTGGCGATTGAAATACTGGAAAAGGCGCTGCAGGAAGACCTGAGGATCTCCCCCCGACTCCCGCATCAGATCGCGAGCGAATTCACGGGCACGCGGGTTGCCATCATCGGGCAACAGCTGATCAAGGCGCTGCATCCATTGCGGAGCCGTTGTCGGTGGCGCGCCGGAGGAAGACATCTCCAACAGCTCGCGGGTATTGAGTGACGCCAGCCCCTCAAGGGTGCCGTCAATCAGGTAGCGGGCCTCACGGCTGGTCGTCAGTGGCGCGCCGAGACTCGGCCGCCAGGGGCGCGGGTCCGGCTCCAGCAGCAGCTCATAGCGGTGACGGGCGACTTCCCCCTCCATGCGCGTCCCGCGCTGAACGTAGCGTTCAGGCGGCCCACCCAGTGCCTCCTGAAGACGCTCCGGCGTGGCGCGCGACCAGCGCACGCCATCAAACAGACTCAGGGTATACACACGCCAGTAGCGCTGGGAGGCCGCAGGCAGTCCGTTGTCGAAACGTGCCCGAAACGCCAGGGCATCACTGCGACCCAGGGCGGCGATATCGCCGGGAGAGACACTGTCGGTAAGCCCCGTGGTGGCCTCGTTGAGCTGCGGCACGTTCCACAGCGGCGGCAAGCGGGGAAAGAGCACGAACAAGCCCAGCATCAGCGGCAGGGACAGCCCCATCAGCCAGGCCGTCTCCCGCATGGCCTCACGACGTTCGCGTGCACCGGCGATCAACACCAGCCCGCCGACCAGCCACGCCGCGGCCATGACCGAAGCCGCCGCCATCAAGGGCCCCTGGTCATGCAGGAAGGCCGCCGCCAGCACCACGAAGCCCAGCCCGCAGACCACGCGACCATCGCGCAGGCTGTCCGTCTCCAGCAGCTTGAGCAGATAGATGCCGACCAGCAGGCCGATCATCGCCTCCAGGCGCAGCATCTGGCCGTATTCGAGAAACAGGCCCGCCGCGACCATTGCCACCGCCGCCAGCCGCAACAGGATGCCAGCGCGCGGAACTCGCGCCCGGAGTTGCTGAAAGCGCCACAACGCCGCCAGCAAGGCCGGCAGGGCAAGCCATACCGGCATCCACAGCACATGCAACGCCAGCACCAGACACTGGCCGATGAACAGGTGGCGCAGCTCAAGCCAGCCCAATGCCTGGTCAGGCGTCAGCTGTTTGCGCTGCCACCAGCGCCGTCTGGCACCGGAGGAGGTAGAGGACGCGCTTCTGGAGAGCTCGTCCTTTGAAGAGCGGCCCAGGGAGGCGCGTCCTGGGGAAGCGTTGGCTGTCGACAGGCTCATGCACTGCCCTCCTGACTCAAGGGACGGCTCGCGCTGGCTCGCTCGGCGGCCTCACTGGCCGCCAGCTGGGCGGACCATGGCAACCTGTGCTCGCCGCCGAACAGCGTCAGCGCCTCAAGCACTCGACGACGATGCGCCCCGCCACTAGCGATGGCCAATGTCTGGCCCGGCAGCCGCAGACCATAGGTCGCCTGGGCGCCTTCCGCCGCCAGCACGCGTGCCGTGAGCTCCGAGAGCCGCTGCTCCATATCGCCACGACAGGCCTCGTAATCCAGCCACAGCGAGGGACGCGCAGGTGTCTCGAAGCGCTTGGTGACCAACTCTCCGCTACGCCCCCAGTGCTTCCAGGCGATATGCGCTGGCGCGTCGCCCGGCACATAGCGGCGCAGCCCGGCGAAATCGCCCTGCTCTATCTGCTCGAGCGTGCGCCGACTGCCCTGCGGGGTGGAGGGAAGCTCTGGCCGTGGATAGACGAGGACCGGAGTATCGATCGCGACCCAGGCCCACAGGCGCACCAGTCCCAGTGGCCAGCGCGACTCCAGCGTCAGCGTCGGCAATGAGAACTGGCCACGCTGAAAGGCCGCCAGCTCCAGCGGCGCACTGCCTTCGCCGTCATGGATCTCGAGTCGCTGACGCGCCTCTCCCAGTCGCACATCGATGGCATGCGAGCGAGCCCGACCGGTGAGGCGCACCATGACGCGCAACGTATTGCCCGCAAACGCCTCACCATCGGCGATCAGCTGCACTCGCACGCCCGCCAGATTGCGCCAGCTGCGAAAGATGCTGACCACTGCCACGGCGAACAGCCAGAAGGACAGGCCATGCGCCAGCGAGTTCTCGTAATTGATCCCCAACAGCAGCAGCAGGATCACCAGCACCGCCCAGAACAGCCCGAAGGGCGTCGGCAAGATCATCAAGCGCGCGTGATGAAGCGCCTCGCCTCCGCCAATCGACATCTTGCGCAGCATGCGGGCTTTCACGCGCGTCCATGCGCCGGGCTTCGCCACCTGGGTCATGCAGGCACCACCGCCACCTGCCCAAGCAGATGGCGTGCCACGGCCTCACCTTCGGCAACACTGCCTTCGCTGAGGCGGTGCCCCACGACGGGCGCCCAGACCGCTTGCACATCCTCCGGCAGCACATAGTCACGTCCTGCCAGCAGCGCCCAGCCACGCGCAGCACTGGCCAACGCCAGCACCCCGCGCGTCGAGAGACCATAGGCCACTTCCGGTGAGCTGCGCGTCGCCGCCACCAGCGCCTGCAGATAATCCAGCAGCGGATCAGACAGACGCACACGGTCCACGGCGGCCTGCCACTCCTTGAGCACCGAGACGGGCAACAAGGGTCGCAGCGCCTCGATATGCTGTCGCCCGGCATTGCCCTTGAGAATCTCGCGCTCGGCTGCGGGTTCCGGGTAGCCCAATGACAGCCGCATCAGGAAGCGGTCCAGCTGGGACTCCGGCAGCGGGAAGGTGCCGGATTGCTGGAGCGGATTCTGGGTCGCGATCACGAAGAACGGTTCTGGCAGGCGACGGGTCTCGCCCTCCACCGTGACCTGACGCTCTTCCATCGCTTCCAGCAACGCGCTCTGCGTCTTGGGCGTGGCACGGTTGATCTCGTCCGCCAGCACCAGCGAGTGGAATACCGGGCCGGGATGGAAGCGGAAGTTGCCCTCACGCGGGTCGAATACCGAAACGCCGAGAATGTCAGCCGGCAATAGATCGCTGGTGAACTGCACCCGCTGCATGTCCGCTCCGATCAGACGCGCCAGCCCCTGGGCGAGGGTCGTCTTGCCCAGCCCCGGCAAGTCCTCGATCAGGACATGACCACGGCACAGCAGACAACAGAGCGCCAGACGGATCTGGCGTGGCTTGCCCGCCAGCACCGTCGACAATGCGGCTTCCACCTCTTCCAGCTGCTGTGGCGATACCTTGGCATTCATGCAAAGACTCCAGAACAAAGTGGGGAGGAGGAGATGCGGCCATCACGATGGGCAGCACACGCCAGGTGACGCAGGGCCAGCGGCGTTGCTGCGCAGGCTCGACAAGGAAAAGCGAAGATCATCGGCTCAGGCTCTCACTCAGAAAGCCTTCACGAATCAGGCGCTCAAGGGCCATACGGCTATCAGGCGTTGAAGGATGCAACGCAAGCGCATCGGCCGGCGTGACCCAGAAGGCATCTGCCACTTCTTCAGCCTGCAGCGTCAGCGGGCCATCGTAATGCACCAGATATGCACTGCCGAAGACATGGTTGGTCGCGTCGGTGTAGCAGAAATCGAAACAATGCTTGAGCGGCGCACCGCGCACGCCAATCTCTTCCTCCAGCTCGCGACGGGCAGCCACCTGCACGGCCTCACCGGCCCCGACAACCCCCCCACTGGCGAGATCGAAATAGCCGGGGAACACTTCCTTGCTCAGGGTACGCTTCTGGATGCACAGCTCACCGCGGCCATTGAGCACGAAGGCATAGGTCGCACGGTGCCAATAGCGGTAGCGTCGCATCAAGCGACGTGGAGCCGTGCCACAAGGGCGATTCTGCGCATCGACCAGCTGAATGATTTCGTCCTGGATCACCGTTCCCTGTTCCTTGCCTGTCCTTGAATCACTTCGATAGCCATCCGCGACGACCAACACCGCCGGATGGCATCGACCAATGCGTCCCACGGTAGCAGAATGCGACGAAGCTGCCTTCAACTGCGGCCCGGACACCTGCCTTCACCCCCGGGCAACAGGTGACGCTCATATTCGTGCAAACCACCTAAAACAGAACTCTCTGCAATAGCCTCCGCACTAGCCTCTACACTAGAGGCCATCGCCGACAGAAAACACCACACTGGCATCATGGACCGCTCCCATGGTCATTCTCTTTACACACCGATACAGGAGATGCGCACAGCATGAGGCAACCTCGCCAGGGACATGGCGCGCCGCGACGCGCCGGACAGATATCGGCTGGCCTGACCGCCCTTCGCACCATCGCCACCACCGCCAGCAGATGGCTGGCGACGCTAGCCCTGCTCTCCCTTGCCACCATTCACGCCTCGGCGCAGGAAACCCCATCCGCCATCCCCCATGTCGAGCAAGCCTTCGCGCTACCGACACCACCGGGTGCCACGACCGGGGCCGTCTACCTGACACTCTCGATCGCAAAGGGCGATGCCGTGCTGACAGGCGCCAGCACGCCGATGGCCGCCACGGTCGAATTGCACAGCATGCAAGTCACGCAAGAGCGCATGCAGATGCACAGAATCGAGCAACTGGCGATTTCCCCTGACGCGCCGCTGACGATGGCTCCCGGCGGCGGCCCCCACCTGATGCTGATCGGGCTGACGCAGCCACTCACTGCAGGCGACAAGCTGCCGCTGACGCTGCATTTCCTGGCGAGACCTGACACAAGCCTTGAGGTCTCGATCAAGGACTACGCCGAGATGATGTCGCTCGGTGAGTAACGCCATCGGTGCATATGCCTCTATCTACAAACACCTCTATCGACAAACGCCTCAACCCGCAAAACGCGCATGCAAAACGGCCCTGACACAAGATGCCAGGGCCGTTTTCTACCAGATAACGAATCACCAGATCCTCACCGGGCTGACAGGCTGTCTCAAAGCCCCCAGACCACCCGCAACGCCAGCCCCAGCAACACCACGCCCGTCAGACGGTTGATCCACATCGCGCGCGCCTGCAACCAGGGCAGCACCCGCGAGTGCGACAGCACCAGTGCCACCAGCACATACCAGAGCCCGTCGATGCCCATGGCCGTCACGACAACCAGCCACTTGCCCATCTCGCTCATCTCCGGCGTGATCAACTGACTGAGCAGCGCCACGAAGAACAGGATCAACTTGGGGTTGGCCAGTGCCACCATGAAACCATCGCGTATCGCCATGGAACGGGACGTCGTGACGGCCTGCGCCTCCAGCGCTCCGCCGCGGCCTGCCCGCAGCGCCTTGCCCCCCAACCAGGCCAGATAGGCTGCCCCCAGCAGCATGATCGCCTGGAAGACGCCCGGGTAATGAACAATCAAGGCGCCGAGCCCCCAGGCAGTCAGCGCGGCATACAACCCGACTCCCAGCGCATGACTGATACCGGCGGCGACCCCCGCACTCCTGCCGCCGCCCAGGGTATGGCGCAGCACCATCGCCAGACTCGGTCCGGGCGACATCGCCCCCATCGCGCATAGCGCAACCAGTGACAACCACAGATTCAGCGGCATCCAATGCATGAAGGTCATTCCATGTTCCAGTCAATTGGTGAAAGCGACACTGCGCCGGCCTCGGACATACACCTGGGGGATCACCTGACAGTAGCCCGGCGCTCGCGATGGGGCCCGCCCTCCCCATCCTGCGTTGCTCAAGGGATGAGAGCATCGGGCACATACGACTCCCACCAAGTCTTCAGGCAGACGCAGTCGAGTGTATCAAGCGCCATGCTGATGCGGCAGCAGGCCATATGGACGACCTGGACATGCCCCTCACGATGGGTGTCACACGGGCTGGACAGTCCGCCCTCGAAGGCGGCCGTCGTGCATGGATTTATATGAGAACATAATAAAGTACAGAAATTTACACATTTGAAAACTTGTGCAACAAATTAGACATTGTACAAGTTTATGATAACCAGTAACGTCTGTACCGCTGCTCAGGAAGAGCGGCAGGTTCAGCGTAGTGACAGGCCAAGTGCACAGGAAGTGCAGCCAAGGACAGGCCCTGTCAAAGGATGACGCGCAGGCTTGGGGACTTCGCTCCTTAGCCAGGAAGATTCGTAAGCCTGAGCGGGTAGGTTTACGAATCTTCATGACTGGCAAGCCTGCGAGCTCAGGGAAAGAGAGCACTACGCTGAATGACACCGAATTCAGTCAGTTTCTGAAAGGTGTACAAGATTCTTGCGGGCCAGTAACGCCCGATCGCTGCTCAGGAAGAGCGGCAGGTTCAGCGTAGTGACGGGCCAAGTGCACAGGAAGTGCAGCCAGGGACAGGCCCTGTCAGAGGATGACGCGCAAGCATGGGAAGCTTCACTCCCCGGCCAGCAAGATCCATGAGTCTGAGCGATTGATTCATGGGCCTTGATGACTGGCAGGTTTGCGAACTCAAGGAAAGAGACCACTACGCTGCACCTCACCAGATTCAGTCAATTGCTGAGAAGGAGAGGAGACATGGAAGGGAAAGCTCAAGCCGCACTGTGTTGTCCGGTATGCTCCGGCCTGAAGATGGAGTATCAGTACCACACCCCATCGGCCGACCACCTGGTGCACTGCCAGGATTGCCATGAATACGTCGGCATGTGGTTTACCCTGCGCCAGGAACTCGCGATCCAGAACACCCGCATCGCACTTCTCGACCCCTCCCTCGCCAGCAACAGCCTCTATCGACGCGTAAAGAGCGTTCCACATCAGGCGTGAGCCGCCGTCTGGATGCACGAGACACAGGAAAGCCCCGACATTCGCTCGGGGCTTTCCTGTGTCTGGGCCCCTGCCGTCACGTACAGAGCAAAGACAAGCAGTAGCTAGCGCCATGACAGGCAAGCGTAAAGAGATAAGCAAGGACAGGTATTCGGGACAGAGGTAGAGATAGACTGAGCGCGAGCGAAGAACCACGAGGAAGATGAATCGGCGGGAGCCAGAAACGCAAAAAGCCGCTCGAAAGCGACTTTTTCAATTCTGGTGCCGGTGGTCGGACTCGAACCGACACGCCTATTAAGCGGCGGATTTTGAATCCGCTGCGTCTACCAATTCCGCCACACCGGCAACGGAGCGAAATTATACGGGACATTGCGCCAAGGTCAACGAGTTTTGGCGTCAGATCAGACACATGGAGCGCTTCCTCACACCCCACGCCGCAGTGGGCTGAGGCGTGTCGCCCGCAAACGGGTCTTCGCGTGGACGATGGCATTGGGTATCATGAGCGACCTTTTTCGTCTGCCCAGACAGCCAAGGCCTCGAGAGTGTCGCACCTGACTGCCCCACCCGCAGAAAGGGAGTCATGCGCTCGCGACGAGTGCGCCAGTGTCTCAGGGCGGCATCTCCCCATTGTGCATGTACGCATGCCACGGAGCGCACCACGCGCCTCGTGCTATCAGAGTGTCAGGTTGGCCATGTCACGTATTGATTCCGGTGATGCCTCGGGCGTTGCCACACCTTCCGACGCGCGCCCGATGCAGCGCAGCGATTACGATTTCAGCCTGCCGGATGAGCTGATTGCCCGCTACCCGTCAGAGCAGCGCAGCGATTGCCGTCTGCTGCATCTGGATGGCAAGAGCGGCGAGATCGTGCACCGCCGCTTCCCGGATCTGCTCGAGCAGCTGGAACCCGGCGATGTCGTGGTGTTCAACGACACCCGCGTAATCCCCGCGCGCCTGCATGGTCAGAAAGCCTCCGGCGGCAAGATCGAGATGCTGCTGGAGCGCCCGCTGGATGCCCATCGCGGCCTGGCGCACATCCGCTCCAGCAAGTCGCCCAAGCCGAGTACCGAGCTGATCTTCGAAGGCGGCATCACGGCCGTGGTCGAAGGCCGCCAGGAGGCGCTGTTCGAGCTGCGCTTCCACGGCGAGACGCCGATGATCGAGCTGCTCAATCAGCATGGCCACATGCCGCTGCCGCCTTATATCACTCGGGATGACGAGCTGTCGGATCGCGAGCGCTATCAGACGGTCTATGCCAAGCGCGATGGCGCCGTGGCCGCCCCGACGGCTGGCCTGCACTTCGATGAGCCGATCATGGCCGCCATGGCCGAGAAAGGCATCGAGACCGCCTTCGTCACCCTGCATGTCGGCGCCGGCACCTTCCAGCCGGTGCGCGTCGACAGCATTCTCGAGCACCACATGCACAGCGAGTGGATCGAGGTGGGTCAGGAAGCCTGCGACAAGATCGCCCGTGCCCGCGCCGCCGACCGCCGCGTGGTCGCCGTCGGCACCACCAGTGTGCGCTGCCTCGAGAGCGCCGCCAAGGCCCACGCTGGTGAGCTGGCCCCCTACTCCGGCGACACCGACATCTTCATCTACCCGGGCTACGAATGGCAGGTGGTGGATCTGTTGATCACCAACTTCCATCTGCCGGAATCGACCCTGCTGATGCTGGTCTCGGCCTTCGCCGGCTACGAGCACACCATGGCGGCCTATCAGGCGGCGGTGGAAGAGCGCTACCAGTTCTTCAGCTATGGCGATGCCATGCTGCTGGAACGCGCCTGAACCCCCTTTTCTGACATGGCCCCGGCATTCGCCGAGGGCCGTGTCATGCGCAGTTAACGCGCCCCGCGCTATGCTGCGGCATAGTGGCATCGACACACCAGCTGCGGCCTGTTTCGCCGCCAAGCAAAGAGAGCACCATGCGTAAAGAATGCTTCATGAGCTTTGAAAAGCTCGCGACCGATGGCCGTGCACGTCGTGGCCGCATGACCTTCCCCCGCGGCACCGTGGAAACCCCGGCCTTCATGCCGGTGGGCACCTACGGCACCGTCAAGGGCATGACGCCGGAGTCCATCAAGGACATCGGCGCCGAGATCATCCTCGGCAACACCTTCCACCTGTGGCTGCGCCCGGGCACGGAAGTCATCGAAGCGCATGGCGATCTGCATGACTTCGCGCAGTGGGACAAGCCGATCCTGACCGATTCCGGCGGCTTCCAGGTCTTCTCGCTGGGCAAGACGCGCAAGATCACCGAACAGGGCGTTCACTTCCGCTCACCGGTCGATGGCTCCAAGGTCTTCATGGGCCCGGAAGAATCGATGGCGGTGCAGCGCTCGCTGGGCTCCGACATCGTGATGATCTTCGATGAGTGCACGCCGTATCCGGCCACCCATGATGAAGCGCGCAAGTCCATGGAGATGTCCCTGCGCTGGGCGCAGCGCTCCTACGACGCGCATGGCGACTCGCCGTCGGCGCTGTTCGGCATCATCCAGGGCGGCATGTATCCGGACCTGCGCGAGAAGTCCCTCGAGGGCCTCAAGAAGATCGATTTCGACGGCTACGCCATCGGCGGCCTGTCCGTGGGCGAGCCCAAGGACGAGATGATCAAGGTTCTCGACTACCTCCCCGAGTGGATGCCGGAAGACAAGCCGCGCTATCTGATGGGCGTCGGCAAGCCGGAAGACCTGGTCGAGGGCGTGCGGCGCGGCGTCGACATGTTCGATTGCGTGATGCCGACCCGCAACGCGCGCAACGGCCACCTGTTCACGCCGACGGGTACCGTCAAGATCCGCAACGCCGTCCACAAGCGTGACACCTCACCGCTGGACCCGGACTGCGATTGCTACACCTGCACCAATTTCTCGCGCGGCTATCTGCATCACCTTGATCGCTGTGGAGAAATGCTCGGCTCGATGCTCAACACCATCCACAATCTGCGCTACTACCAGACCGTGATGGCTGGTTTGCGCGGTGCAATTGAAGCGGGTACATTGCAGGACTTCGTGGAACAGTTCTATGCCGCGCGCGGCCTGCCGGTGCCGCCGCTGGCCGACTGATCGAGGCGAATGACGACCGGGGGCCAAATCCTCCGGTCGTCTTGATATTCGACTCGAGCCAGACGTGAAGAAGAGCCTGAATCACGCTCATTGCATAACAACAGTTCACTCGTAACCTCTGGAGATACACATGCTGGAATTCCTGATTCCTGCCGCACACGCGGAAGCCGAAGCGGCTGTCGCCGGCGGCGGCGCCATCGGCCAGATCGTCATGCTGGTCGGCTTCGTGGTCATTTTCTATTTCCTGCTCTGGCGTCCGCAGTCCAAGCGCGCCAAGGAACACAAGAACCTGATCGGCAATCTGGCCAAGGGTGACGAAGTCGTCATCGGTGGTGGCCTGGTTGGCCGCATCACCAAGGTCAGCGAGCAGTTCATCACCATGGAGCTGAACGAAGGCAACGAAGTCAACGTGCAGAAGTCTGCCGTGGCTGCAGTCCTGCCGAAGGGCACCATCAAGTCCATCTGATCCCTCCTGCTGCCGGCCCCTGTGCCGGCAGCATGCTTTTCTCTCCCGCTCCACCAAGGACAGGGCTGCCATGCTCAACCGCTATCCGCTTTGGAAGTACCTGGTGATCTGCCTGGTACTTGCCGTCGGCGTGATCTACGCATTGCCGAATCTCTACCCCGAAGACCCGGCTGTGCAGATCAGTGCCGCCAGCGGCGCCGAGGCCATCGACCAGCAAGACCTCGATCGCGCCACCAGTGCCCTCGAAAACGCCGGCATCACGCCCAAATCCGGGGAACTCAACGGTTCCACCGGCCTGATTCGCCTTACCAGCAACGACCAGCAGCTGCGCGCCAAGGAACTGATCAGCGAGACGCTCGGCGATGACGCCATCGTCGCGCTGAACCTGGCCGACGCCACGCCGTCGTGGCTGGCCAGCCTCGGTGCCTCACCGATGAAGCTGGGCCTTGACCTGCGCGGCGGTGTCCACTTCCAGCTGGAAGTCGACATGGACGCCGCGGTCAAGCAGCGCCTGGAAGTCAACGCCAGCGCCATCAAGGAAACCCTGCGCGAGGAGCGTATCCGCTACCGCGGCAGCGAAGTCGACGACGGTACCCTGAGCCTGACGTTCTCCGATGAGGAGGACCGTTCGAAGGCGCGCTCACTGATCTCGCGCGACTTCCAGAACTTCGAATACGACGAGCGCGATGTCGAGCGTGGGGCCGTACTGGACCTCACCCTGACCGCCGCCGCCGTCAAGGAGATTCAGGATTACGCGGTCAATCAGAACCTGACCACGATCCGCAATCGCGTCAACGAGCTGGGCGTGTCCGAGCCGCTGGTTCAGCGCCAGGGCCCGAACCGCATCGTGGTCGAGCTGCCGGGCGTGCAGGACACGGCCGCCGCCAAGCGCGTACTGGGTGCCACCGCCAACCTCGAATTCCGTCTGGAAGCGGCCAGCGACACGCCGGCCAGCGAGATGGAGAGCTTCGCGTTCCGCAACCAGCCGAGCCGCACCGCCAACATCATGAAGGACGTGATCATCAGCGGTGACAGCGTCTCCAGCGCCAGCACCAGCTTCGATGAAAGCGGCCGTCCGCAGGTCAACATCAACCTGGACGGTACTGGTGGCTCGATCATGAACCGCGTCACGCGTGCCGCGATCGGCCGCAACATGGCGGTGCTGTTCATCGAGCACAAGACCCGCACCCGCACCGTGATGGAAGACGGCGAGAAGGTCGAGAAGCGCATCCCGTACACCGAGAAGGGGCTGATCAGCCTGGCGACGATCCAGAGTGCACTGGGCAACAGCTTCCGCATCACCGGCCTCGACTCGCCGACGGAAGCCAAGGAGCTGTCGCTGCTGCTGCGTTCCGGCTCACTGGCCGCGCCGATCTACTTCGTGCAGGAACGCACCATCGGCCCGAGCCTCGGTGCCGAGAACATCTCGCGCGGTATCCTGTCCGTCGAGCTGGGCCTGCTGCTGGTCGTGCTGTTCATGCTGGCGCGCTACAAGGCCTTCGGTGTCGTCGCCAACGTGGCCCTGACCGCCAACCTGGCGATCCTGATTGCCGCGATGTCGATGCTGGGCGCCACCCTGACCCTGCCGGGTATCGCCGGTATCGTGCTGACGCTGGGCATGGCGGTGGATGCCAACGTGCTGATCTTCGAGCGTATCCGCGAGGAAATGCGCTCCAAGATGCCGCTGCATCAAGCCGTGCATACCGGCTTCGAGCGCGCCTTCACCTCCATCGTCGATGCCAACATCACCACCCTGCTGGTCGCGGTGATCCTGTTCTCCATCGGCAGTGGCCCGGTCAAGGGCTTCGCGGTGACGCTGTCCATCGGCATCCTGACGTCGATGTTCACGGCGATCATGGTCTCGCGCGGCATCATCAATCTTGCCATTGGCGGCAAGACACTCAAGAAACTCTGGATCTGAGGGGCCATCGTGATGCGACAGTTTGACTTCATGAGCAAGCGGCGCGCGGCCTTCATCGTCTCCATCGTGCTGACGATCGTGGCCATTGGCGCCCTTGTGATTCATGGCCTGAACCTGGGCCTCGACTTTACCGGCGGCACCCTGGTGGAAGTGAAATACCAGGCGGCACCGGCACTGGACAGCGTGCGCCAGACACTCGAAGCCGCCGGCTACAAGGATGTCTCGGTCCAGACCTTCGGTGCCAGCAACGAGATTCTGGTGCGTCTGCAGCAGAGCTTCGAAGCCGGCATCGGCAATGACATCGTGGCGCATCTGCAGGCCACCGGTGACAGCGTCAACCTGATCCGCGCCGAGTTCGTCGGCGCCCAGGTCGGTGATCAGCTGCGTGACCAGTCCGGTCTCGGCATGCTGCTCGCCCTGGCCGTGGTGATGGTCTACGTGGCCTTCCGCTTCCAGTACAAGTTCGCCCTCGGCGCACTCATCTCGCTGGGTCACGACGTCATCATCCTGCTGGGCATCTTCGCCCTGTTCGGACTCGACTTCGACCTGACGGTACTGGCCGCGGTGCTGGCCGTGATCGGCTACTCATTGAACGACACCATCATCGTCTACGACCGCATTCGCGAGAACATCCGCAAATCGCGTACCGATCACATGCCGTCGATCTTCAATGACGCCATCAACGCGACGCTGTCACGCACGCTGTCCACCTCCGGCACCACCTTGCTGGTATTGCTGGCGCTGTACTTCCTCGGTGGTGACATGATCCACAACTTCGCCATCGCGCTGATCATCGGTGTGGTCGCGGGGACCTTCTCGTCCATCTACGTGGCAGCGGCGCTGTTGCTGGTGGTCGGCCTGAAGCGTGTGGATCTGATTCCCCCGCCCAAGGAGCAGTTCGAGGACGGCGCGCCGTAAGCGCCTCCGCTCGTTCAGCTCGGCACGGATCGCCCGGCACGGATCGCCAGGCACAAAAAAACCCCACCTCATGCGAGGTGGGGTTTTTTTCGTTCTCCAGACGGCCCCGAGGGCTGTCAGGTCACGTCATCTTGCAGGGTCTTACAGGTGCGGCTGCATGGTCTGCGCCAGCGCCTTGTACAGACGCGCGCCAGCGGCCATCAGGGTGCCTTCGGCAACCACGACCGGCGTGCCGTCGGCACTGCCTGCCAGCGCGCCACATTCCTTCAGGAACAGGCTGACGATTTCGCTGTCACCGGCATCCAGACCCAGCACATAGACGGCATCGACGCGGCCGGAGGCCAGCTCGAGCACGTCCAGCAGCGCACAGCCGCTGGTGCGCAGCATCTCGACCTGCGGGCCGACCTGCTGAACGATGGAGAGGTAGGTCGGCAGGTGACGCGGACGCTGCCAGCTTTCCGGCAGGCCCATCGCCAGACGCGCACCTTCGATGGAGGTGGCGTTGGTCACGCGGATACGGTGACCGGAGTGCTGGGCGCCACGACCGCGGCTGACGATGTACTCTTCGTCAGTGAACGGTGCGATGACCACGGCGTGCTCGGCACGGCCCTTGAACAGGCAGACCACGGACAGCGCGAAGCCGGAGGCCGCGGATGCCAGGTTGGAGTAACCGTGCACCGGCTCGATGCGCCAGTGGTAGTCAGAGCCCTGACCTTCACCATCGCGATGGTCGGTATAACGGCCGGAGAGACCGTGTTGCGGATAACCGCGCTCCAGCTGACGCACGATGTGCGCTTCGGCGCGACGTGCAGTGTCTGCAATGAAGGTGTCGAGATCGTTGTCGCCACGGGCGACTTCGATACGTTCACGAGCACGGACGAACTGCTCTGCGGCACCGCGTGCAGCACGCAGCGCAAATTGGACCATCGGATGCATGATCAAGGCCTTGACGAGTCGGGAGCTGTTAAAGAACGGGTGCCACGGCGCGTGAGACATCAACGCGGCGCAACACGGATCGAGCGAAACTGGGTGCAATCAGATCAGGCGGTCATGTAGCCCGTACAGGAATCCTGATACGGCGCGGGGCGCGCTGCATAGTGCAATGTATGCAGGCTGCCAGCCGCCACAGCACGCGACGCCAGCGAGGGCGAACACATGTTGCGACATGACGGGACGGCGTAGTCTATCAGAGCTCGGCTCGAGCTGCCATTGCCTGCGGCCACCCTCTGCCTGCGCGTCGCCTCCCTGCGCCCTGCCCGCACGCGCCTCCCTCGCGCCGCTCTTGCCCTCAACACCGGCGGGAAACTGCTCCCTGACGCGGCTTCATGCTAGGATATCGGGTCCTGACGCGCGATTTATCGCTGAGTCTGCGTATGCGGATCACGCACTGCGCCAGCCGCGTCGGCCGACCCGCCCTTCAATTGCTATCCTGGAAGTCCTCATGCTTGAACGTCTGCGCATTGTCCTGATTGGCACCAGCCATCCCGGCAACATTGGTGGTGCAGCCCGCGCCATGCTCAATATGGGCCTGGCCGATCTCGCACTGGTCGCGCCGCGATGTCAGGTGCAATGCCAGGAATCCGCCTCACGCGCCTCGGGTGCCGATGCACTCGTCGCCAGCGCCTCGGTGCACGAGACGCTGGAAGAGGCCGTGGCGGACTGCAGTCTGGTGGTCGGCTGCAGCGCACGTTCCCGCAACCTGCCGTGGCCGATGATCACGCCGCGCGCCTTCGGTGCCACCCTGGCCGATGAAGCCCGCCTGCCGGATGCCCGCGTAGCCATCGTCTTCGGCCGCGAGGATTCCGGGCTCTCCAATGAAGAGCTGCAGCGCTGCCACCGTCACGTCCACATCCCGACCAATCCGGATTTCAGCTCGCTGAATCTGGCCGCGGCGGTGCAGGTGCTGGCCTATGAGTGCCGCCAGGCATGGCTGGCCGACCAGGAAGCCGCCGGCGAGACGCCGCGTGCCGAGGATGACCAGCCGTTCGGTATCGACTGGGACAGCCCGCTGGCCAGCCATGCCGACCTCGAGCGCCTGTTCGAGCATCTCGAGAAGACACTGATCAGCGTCGACTTCCTCGATCCGGAACAGCCGCGCCAGCTGATGGCACGCCTGCGTCGCCTCTATCTGCGCGCACGTCCGGACAGCATGGAAATCAACATTCTGCGCGGCATTCTTTCCGCGGTGGACAAGCAGGTTCGCCTGGCACAAGCCGACACGGCCAACCGCACTTCCTGAGGACACGCCATGTTCACTCGACTGCGTGAAGACATCGATAGCGTATTTGCCCGTGATCCGGCGGCGCGCAACTTCTTTGAAGTCCTGACCAACTATCCGGGCCTGCATGCGCTGGTGGCCCATCGCATCAATCACTGGCTATGGCGTCACAACGCCAAATGGCTAGCGCGCACCGGCTCGACCCTGATGCGCTGGCTGACCGGCATCGAGATCCACCCGGGTGCCACCATTGGTCGCCGCTTCTTCATCGACCACGGCATGGGCGTCGTGATCGGCGAGACCGCCCTGATCGGCGATGATGTGACCCTCTATCACGGCGTCACCCTCGGTGGCACCACCTGGAACGCCGGCAAGCGCCACCCGACCCTCGGCGACGGTGTCATCGTCGGTGCCGGCGCCAAGATTCTCGGCCCGTTCACCGTCGGTGCCGGCGCCAAGGTCGGCTCCAATGCCGTGGTCACGCGTGAAGTGCCTGCCGGCGCCACCGTCGTCGGCATTCCCGGCAAGATCGTCAAGCGCGCCGAGCCGGATGTGGCGGAGGAGCCGTCAGTCGACCCGGAAAGCCGCGAGGCCATGAAGGAGAAGTTCGGCTTCGATGCCTACGGCATGGGCCAGGACATGCCCGATCCGGTCGCGCGCTCCATGCACGCGATGCTCGATCACATGCATGCCGTGGACAAGCGCATCGAACAGATGTGCGGCACGCTGCGCAAGCTGGATGCCAGCTATCGCGCCGGGCGCCTGCCCGAGCTCGATGACGCCGACTTCGCCCAGCTGATCGATGAGCTGGGGCCCTGCGGCGGCGAGACGACCGTCGCTGACGTGGCCGCAGCCCAGGGCAGCACCTCGCCCAAGGCCGGCGCCGCTGCATCCAGCGCATCGCAGGGCACTGCTCCTGATGACCAGCCGCGCTCCGAGCAGGCCTCGCCCCAGCAGGCACCGACTGAGCAGTCACCGACCGAGCAGGCAAGCGATACGCAGGAGCCCGCTGAACGTCAGCATGGCTAAAGTTGACCAATTCAGTCAGGATTGACCCCGCCAGACCACCCCACCATAATGGGGCGCATTGATACGCCGTCTCGCCAGAGGCGGCGACTACGCCCGGCCTCGTCCTCAACGTCGCAGGCTCCATCTGCTCACGGACTCTGTCATGCGCCTGACCACCAAGGGACGCTACGCCGTCACCGCGATGCTCGATCTGGCCCTGCATGCCAGTTGCGGCCCGACCTGTCTGGCCGATATTTCCGTACGCCAGGGCATCTCGCTGTCGTATCTGGAGCAACTGTTTGCGCGTCTGCGGCGTGCAGGTCTGGTCAAGAGCGTGCGTGGCCCCGGTGGCGGTTATCTGCTGGATACCGAACTCGAGACCACCTCGGTGGCGTGTATCATCGACGCCGTCAACGAGTCAGTCGATGCCACACGCTGTCAGGGAATGTCGGACTGCCAGGCCGGTGACACCTGCCTGACGCACCATCTGTGGTGTGATCTGTCCGACGAGATCCACGGCTTTCTCGACGGCATCAGCCTGGCCGACCTGGTCGCGCGCGAAGAGATTCGCCAGATCGCCAGTCGTCAGCGCAAGGCGTGCGAGCCGACACCGATCACCGTCATGCAAGGCAGCTGAGCGACGTTTGCCAGCCAGGCTGAGCACGGCCAGCCGAGGCGATGCTCGCCGCGCCCCGTCACCCTCGAGTTCGCCTTTATCACGTTCACCGTCATCACTGTCTGTCGTGTCTTCAGGAAGTCACCATGTCCCAGCCGATCTACCTTGACTATGCCGCCACCACGCCCGTCGACCCGCGCGTCGCCGAGCTGATGATGCGTCACCTGACGCAGGACGGCACCTTCGCCAACCCGGCCTCGCGCAGTCACATGCCGGGCTGGCTGGCCGAGCAGGCCGTCGAGGGTGCACGCCGTCAGGTCGCCGAGCTGATCGGTGCCGACCCGCGCGAGATCGTCTGGACCAGCGGTGCCACCGAAGCCGACAATCTGGCGCTGACCGGCTACATGCGTGCCAATGCCGCGCGTGGCCGCCATCTGATCACCTCGACCATCGAGCACAAGGCGATTCTGGATACCGCCAGTGCGCTGGAAGCGGAAGGCTTCGAGGTCACGCGCATCGCGCCGCAGCCTGACGGGCGCATCAGCCCGGACAGCCTGCGCGACGCCCTGCGCAGCGACACCATCCTGGTATCACTGATGGCGGTGAACAACGAGCTGGGCAGCCTGAATGACCTGGATGCGCTGGGCGACATCGCCCACTCGCATGGCGCGGCCTTCCATGTCGATGCCGCCCAGGCGCCCGGCAAGGTGCAGATCGATGTCAGCCGTCAGCCCATCGACATGCTGTCACTGTCCGCCCACAAGGCCTACGGCCCCAAGGGCATCGGCGCGCTGTACGTGCGTCGCCAGCCGCTGATCAAGGTCGATGCCCTGATCCACGGCGGTGGCCATGAGCGCGGCATGCGTTCCGGCACCCTGCCGACCCATCAGATCGTCGGCATGGGCGAGGCCTACCGCCTGAGCGCCGAACAGTTCGACGCCGATCACCAGCACCTCGTCGCGCTGCGTGATCAGTTCGTCGCCGGGCTTGCCGACCTTGAAGGCGTGCACTTCAATACCGATATAGAGGTCAGCGCGCCCAACATCGTCAATCTCGCCTTCGAGGGCGTGGATGGCGAGGCGATGCTGATGGCGCTGCGCGGCATCGCGATTTCCACCGGCTCGGCCTGCAATTCCGCCAGTGTCGAACCGTCGTTCGTCCTCACCGGCATCGGGGTGCCTCGTCCGCTGGCGCTGGCATCACTGCGCTTCAGCTTCGGTCGTTTCACCACCGCTGCCGACATCGAATCCGCGCTCGGCGAACTCAGGCATGCCCTGACGTCGCTGCGCGCCTGACCCGGGAGACTGCTCATGGCACATCTGTCGATTTCCTCCTCCGCCGCCGACCAGATCCGCGTCGTGCTGGCCGAGCGCGGCCACGGCCTTGGCCTGCGTGTCTCGGTCAAGCCCAGCGGCTGCTCCGGCTACAGCTACGTGCTCGACTTCGCTGACGAGGTCAACGAGGAAGACGCCGTCTTCGTCGATCACGGCGCTACCGTCTATGTCGACACCGAAGCCCTCACCGTGCTCGACGGCTCCGAAGTGGACTACGTCAAGGACGGCCTGAACCGCTACTTCCGCTTCAACAACCCCAACGTCAAGGACGAGTGTGGTTGTGGCGAGAGCTTCAGCGTCTAGACCAGGCTTCAGCTTGTAAATAGAGCTTCAGCGTCCAGGCCAGACTCAACGTCCGAGCCGACCCTCAGCGCCTCGCCAGCCCATGCCGACGAGGCGCTTGCCATCTGTGCGTCATGCGACTCAGGCATGATGGATGCAGCCGGTGGCACTTGCCGCTATAATGCCGCCCACTTTTGTCGCGCGCATGCCGACAGAGCCCGTTTTCCGCCGTTCGGCATCTGCCGTGCGGCTCTTCAAAGCTTGTCTCAGGAGATTCACCATGACTCAGCGTACTCTGTCCATCATCAAGCCGGATGCCGTTGCCAAGAACGTGATCGGCGAAATCTACTCTCGCTTCGAGAAGGCCGGTCTGCAGATCGTCGCTTCCAAGATGGTTCACCTGTCCAAGGAACAGGCCGAAGGCTTCTACGCTGAGCACAGCGAACGTGGCTTCTTCGGTGAGCTGGTCGGCTTCATGACTTCCGGCCCGGTCATGATCCAGGTGCTGGAAGGCGAAGACGCCATCACCAAGAACCGCGACCTGATGGGCGCTACCAACCCGAAGGAAGCAGAAGCCGGCACCATCCGTGCAGACTTCGCCACTTCCATCGACGCCAACGCCGTTCACGGTTCTGACGCGCCGGAATCTGCTGCTCGCGAAATCGCCTACTTCTTCGGCGACAACGAAATCTGCCCGCGCGGCTGATTTCGCCTTGTACGACTGAGAAGCCCGGCCCTTCGGGGCACGCGCCTTTCAGCCGTGCATGACACGACGGCCCTGCCTGCGAGGCGGGGCCGTCGTGGTATCGGACGTGCTGAAGCGTCGCGCGACAGCATGCACCCCCTGAAGCAGATTCGACGCTTGAGCAGGTCCGATACGCTTTTCTGAAAGCCGCTGCAGCGCCCTCTCCCCACGCCATGTGACGCCCACGCGCACTGCGCTGATGATGAGAGCCTCTTGAGGTCTGCGAGCCATCGCCACCTCCGCTGACAGCGTCGCCCTGCAGACGTCTATCCTTTGTATGACGCCTGCCCATCCCTGACACGACCGGCCCATACCATGACTGATACCACTGCAACTGCCACCGATGCCGCGGCCCCTGCCGCCGTCAAGCTCACCAACCTGCTGGGCCTGCCGCGCCCGGCGATGGAAGATTTCTTCGAGAGCATCGGCGAGAAGAAATTCCGCGCCACCCAGGTGATGAAATGGATTCACCAGGAAGGCGTCGACAGCTTCGACGAGATGACCAACCTCGCCAAGCCGCTGCGCGAACGCCTCAAGCAGGTCGCCGAGATCCGTGCGCCGGGCATCGTCTATGAAGGCGAGTCCAAGGACGGCACCCGCAAGTGGGTGCTGGAAGTCAGCGATGGCAGCTATGTCGAGACCGTGCTGATCCCGTCCGAGAACGGCAACCGTCGCACCCTGTGCGTGTCTTCCCAGGTCGGTTGCTCGCTGGACTGCAGCTTCTGCTCCACCGGCAAGCAGGGCTTCGAGCGTGACCTGACCGCCGCAGAGATCATCGGCCAGGTGTGGGTCGCCACCCGTGGCGCCGAAGACCGCAAGGACACCCGCAAGCGTCCGGTCACCAACGTGGTGATGATGGGCATGGGCGAGCCGCTGATGAACTACGACAACGTCGTGCCGGCGATGAAGCTGATGCTGGACGACAACGCCTATGGCCTGTCCAAGCGTCGCGTCACCCTCTCCACCTCCGGTGTGGTGCCCAAGCTGGACCAGCTCGGTGACGAGATGGACGTCAGCCTGGCGATCTCGCTGCACGCGGCCAACGATGAACTGCGCAACGTGCTGGTGCCGATCAACCGCAAGTGGAACATCCGCGCGCTGCTCGACTCCTGCCATCGCTACCTGGCCAAGTGTGACGACGCGCGTATCGTCACCATCGAGTACACCCTGATCAAGGACGTCAACGACCAGATCCAGCACGCCGAGGAACTGGCCGCGCTGCTCGACGAGCTGCCGTGCAAGATCAACCTGATCCCGTTCAACCCGTTCCCGCATTCCGGTTACGAGAAGCCGTCACGCAACCAGGTGATGCGCTTCCAGCAGCGTCTCTATGAGCTGGGCTACACCGCACCGGTGCGCGCGACCCGTGGCGATGACATCGACGCCGCCTGTGGCCAGCTGGTCGGTCAGGTCAAGGACCGCACCCGTCGCGCCGAGCGTTACATCAACGCCATCCAGCTCGACGCCGACTGAGCGGCTGCCAGCCCTGACCTGACGCTATCGCCATAGCCATGCGCCGCCCTGCCACCTTGACTTGTGGCAGGTGCGGCGCTTTGATGGGGGCGCTTTTGTTGCCTGCCGCGACCCTCGCCCGCAGGCACATCATGAGCCTTCATTCACGCGAGGATTGCATGCCGAGTCGTCTGCCCCGTCATCGCACCAATGAGCATGACCCTGTCGCCCATCACTCTGTCGCACAGGGCACTGTCGCCCATGGCACTGTCGCACAGGGCCCCTGCCAGCATGATTCCCACACCCGCACCGCTGCTCGCGGCATCACTCGCCGCACCAGAGCCCTGCTGCTGTGCCTCGGATTTGCCGGCCTGACCCTCGCAGGCTGCGCGACACGCGTGGAAACCAACGACCCCTACGCCCCGCCGGATGACAACAAGGCCTCGAACGCCTACGTGGAACTCGGAGAGGCCTATCTGGGTCGTAATCAGCTGCAACGTGCCGACAGCGCCTTCCAGAAGGCACTCAAGCTGCAGAGCAGCAATGCCGAGGCCAAGGCCGGGCTGGCGATGATCTATCAGCGCCAGGGGGAGAACGTGCTCGCCGATGACTATTTCAATCAGGCCATTTCCAGCGATCCGTCCTTTACCCGTGCGCGCAATAACTACGCGGCCTTTCTCTACTCTCGCGGTGAATACGTCGAGGCCTGTCGGCAGCTCGAGATCGCGGCGGAAGACCTGACCTACGACAATCGTGGCCAGCTCTATACCAATCTGGGCCGCTGTCAGTTGCATCTGGGCAAAACCAGCGAGGCCGCGAAGAGTTTCGAACGCGCCGTCAAGATCAATCCGCGTGAGTCAGAGGCCTGGTTGGCGGTGGCACGCATGTCACATGACGCCGGCGACAATGACGCCGCCCAGTCGGCGCTGAGCCGCTACTTCCGTCTGTCAGGCACCGATAGTGACAGTCTCGCCCTGGCCGTCGATGTGGCCACGGCTCGCGGCGACAGCCGCCTGGCAGATCTCTACAGCCGTCAGCTGGAGCAGGTCATGACACGGGAATCCGGTCGCGCGGTGATTCGCACTCCCTGAGGGAGGCGCAACGACGCCGCTGATGGCGCCACCTCACGGGCGGGGTCGCTGCAAGCAGGACCGAGAAGACCGAATTGCCGGTGAAAATCTCGGCGCGGGCTTGGTATAGTGCCGACGCGGACGAACGTGTGTTCGTGCGCGTCGATTGGCATGGGAGGTCATCGCTTTTCACGCTGCTCACTCGCATGATGATCAACGAGTCGTGCAGCACCCGGCCAATCGCGCGACAGCATCAGTCAGCATGCTCCAGCATCAGTGTCAGGAGCAGTTTCCCGCAGTACCGGAAGAGCGCCCGGATGTGCGTTCGGTAGACAGTTTTTCCTTACAAGGATGCGCCATGAGCGAACATCAACCCGCCCCTGATCAGCACGCCAGTGATGCACTGCCTGGCACGCGCCTCAAGCTGGAGCGCGAGCATCAGGGGTTGTCGCGTGATGAGGTGGCGACACAGCTCAACCTGCGCCCCAGCCTGGTCGATGACCTGGAACGCGACCACTACGACCAGATTCCCATCGCCGCGTACCGTCGCGGCTATCTGCGTGCCTATGCCCGCCTGCTGGGCATGGACGAGAAGGCGATCGTCGGGCAGTACAATGCCCAGTTCGGCACCACCGAAGCCGAGCGCTACACCCCCAGTTCCACGCCGTCGGTGCGCCCGCCGGGCAAGATGGGCAAGTACCTGTTCCGTCTCGTCAGCCTGCTGGTCATCGCCGGTCTGATCGGTCTCAGCTACGTGTGGTGGCAGAGTGGCGACTATGGCCGCACCTCGCCCGCGGAAACCTCCGCCCTCGAAGGTGGCAGCGATGCGGACAACGCCGCACCGGTCGTGAACGCCGATGGCTCCATCGAGCTTTCGCTCTCACAGTCCTCTGCCAGTGAAGCGGCGCCGTCCTCCACTGCCACCGGTGATGCGTCTGCCGTCGAGACAGGAGCATCTTCCGAGACGACAGCGCAGAGTGCTGACGCGCTCGATACAGGCGCAACCGCAGCCGCGCCGGGCGCTGCAGAGGCTGGCACGTCAGCGTCTGGCGCTGCCACGGATAGCGCCGCTGCCACTGACGTGAGTGCTGTCGCCGATGCCAGTGCCGACACCACACAAGAGAGCGCAGCAGAAGAAGCTGCGCCGGCGGCAGACCCGCGCAAGCTCGAATTGACGTTCAACATCAATTCCTGGACCGACATTCGTGATGCCGATGGCAAGCGCCTGCTGCGCGGCAACAACGAGGCCGGCACCAGCACGACGCTGGAAGGCAAGCCGCCCTTCACGCTGACCATCGGCAATGCCTCTGGCGTCGAATTGCGTTACATGAATGAAGCGGTCGACCTCACGCGCGTCACGCGCGGCAGTGTCGCCAAACTTACCCTCGGTGAATGATCCGGAATCCCATGCATAGTCACTCCCCCATCAAGCGCCGCGTCTCGCGCAAGATTCATGTCGGCAATGTGGCCGTCGGCGGCGATGCACCGATTTCCGTGCAGAGCATGACCAACACCGACACCAACGATGTCGCCGCCACCGTCGCGCAGATCAAGCGCCTCGAGGATGCCGGTGCCGATATCGTGCGTGTCAGCGTGCCGGACATGGATGCCGCCGAAGCCTTCGGCCGCATCAAGCAGCAGAGCAACATCCCGCTGGTCGCCGATATCCACTTCGACTACAAGATCGCCCTGCGTGTGGCGGAACTTGGCGTCGACTGCCTGCGCATCAACCCGGGCAACATCGGTCGTGAAGACCGCGTGCGCGCCGTGGTCAGCGCCGCCCGCGACAACGGCATCCCGATCCGCATCGGCGTCAACGCAGGCTCGCTGGAAAAGGACCTGCAGAAGAAATACGGCGAACCGACGCCGGCGGCGCTGGTCGAATCTGCCATGCGTCACATCGACCATCTGGATCGCCTCGACTTCCAGGACTTCAAGGTCAGCGTCAAGGCCAGCGACGTGTTCATGGCCGTCGCCGCCTATCGTGACCTGGCAGCGCGCATCGAACAGCCGCTGCACCTGGGCATCACCGAAGCGGGCGGCCTGCGCTCGGGCACCGTCAAGTCTTCCATCGGCCTGGGCATGCTGCTGATGGATGGCATCGGTGACACCATCCGCGTATCGCTGGCAGCGGACCCGGTCGAGGAGATCAAGGTCGGCTTCGACATGCTCAAGAGCCTCAAGCTGCGCGCCAAGGGCATCAACTTCATTGCCTGCCCCAGCTGCTCGCGTCAGAATTTCGACGTCATCAAGACCATGAACGAGCTGGAGACACGTCTTGAAGACGTAATGACGCCGCTGAACGTCTCGGTCATCGGCTGTGTCGTCAATGGCCCCGGCGAAGCCAAGGAGACCGATGTCGGTCTGACCGGCGGCAGCCCCGCCAATTTGGTCTACCTGGACGGCAAGCCGGCCAGCAAGTTGACCAATGACACCCTGGTTGACGATCTTGAGCGACTCATCCGTGACAAGGTCGCGGAAAAAGAGGCCCGTGAGGCCGACACTATCATCCGCCAGAGCTGAGCTTGTCTCGGCTGGCTTGCGCGTCGTGAGTGACGCGCCTTCGTCTCCCCACCCGCCTGCATGACCTCATGCGAGCGCCGTGGGGAGACGCGCAAGGATTCAGGAGAGAACGTTGAGCACCAAGATCCAGGCCATTCGTGGCATGAACGACCTGCTGCCGGACCAGTCACCGGTATGGCAATACTTCGAGCACCAGGTGGAAGCGCTGATGGGCCAGTACGGCTATCGCGAGATCCGCACCCCCATCGTCGAGCAGACCGCGCTGTTCAAGCGCTCCATCGGCGAAGTCACCGACATCGTCGAGAAGGAGATGTACACCTTCGACGACCGTAACGGCGACAGCCTGACCCTGCGCCCGGAAGGCACCGCCAGCTGCGTGCGCATGGCGATGGAGAATGGCCTGGTCCACAACCAGATCCAGCGTCTGTGGTACACCGGCCCGATGTTCCGCCACGAGCGCCCGCAGAAGGGCCGTTATCGTCAGTTCCATCAGGTGGGCGTTGAAGCCTACGGCATGGAAGGTCCGGACATCGATGCCGAGATGATCCTGATCTCCGCACGTCTGTGGCGCCAGCTGGGCCTGCTGGAACACGTCACGCTCGAGCTCAACTCGCTGGGTAGCCTCGAGGCGCGTGCCGCCTATCGTGACCTGCTGGTCGAATACTTCGAACAGCACCTGGATGTCCTCGACGAAGACTCCAAACGTCGTCTGCACAGCAACCCGCTGCGCATCCTCGACACCAAGAACCCGGACATGGCCGCCGTCGTCGACGCCGCGCCGCGCCTGGGGGATCACCTGGATGAAGAGTCCCGCGTGCACTTCGAGGGCCTCAAGGCACGTCTCGACGCCGCTGGCATCGAGTACGTCATCAACCCGCGCCTGGTGCGTGGCCTCGATTACTACTCGCGCAGTGTGTTCGAATGGACCACCACCGCGCTGGGCAGCCAGGGCACCGTGTGTGCCGGCGGCCGCTACGACAGCCTGTTCGAACAGCTGGGCGGCAAGCCGGTACCGGCGGTCGGCTTCGCGATGGGCGTCGAGCGCCTCATCCTGTTGCTCGAGACACTGGAACTGGTACCGCAGGACGTCCGCGAGACCGTCGATGTCTATCTGATGTCGATGGGCGAGCAGGCCGAAGGCGAAGCCATGCGTCTGGCCGAAGAGCTGCGCACCGCCCTGCCCAGCCTGCGTCTGGTGCTGCATTGCGGTGGCGGCAGCTTCAAGAGCCAGATGAAGAAGGCCGACAAGAGCGGTGCTCGCATCGCGCTGATTCTCGGTGAGAATGAAGTCATCGAAGGCACGGTGGCGCTCAAGTTCCTGCGCGAGGAACGCGACCAGGAAACGCTGAACCAGCGTGCGCTGGGCGAACGTCTCGACAGCGTCTTCGGCGCCTGAGACTGCCAATGAATATCGGGCGGAGAGCCAGCTCTCCGCCTCACGAATGCAAGTGCCGGCATGCCGGCCAGGTCAAGGAGACCGCCCGTGGCGGAAGAGCTCAGAAGCGAAGAAGAACAGCTTGAAGCCATCAAGCGTTGGTGGAGCGAGAACGGCAAGTCACTGATTGCCGGTGTCGTACTGGCCGGCGCCGGTGTCTTTGCCTTCAAGGCCTGGCAGAACTACGACGCCAGCCAGTCCGAAGCGGCCTCCGTGCGTTACCAGCAACTGATCAGTCTCGTCAGCCAGCCCAAGCTGGAAGACGCCGGCGTCAAGCAGGCGCGTACGCTGATCGGCGAACTGGAAAGCGAGCACGGCGACAGCCTCTACACCCAGATGGCGCACCTGCTGGATGCCAGCATGTCGGTCAAGGCCAACGATCTCGATGCAGCCGCCACGGCGCTGCAGAGCGTGATCGACAACAGCGACGACAGCTACCTGCAGGGGCTGGCCAGCCTGCGTCTGGCGCGCATCAATGTCGAGCGCGGCGACAACGACGCGGCACTCGCCCTGCTCAAGAGCCCGCCGGCGCCGCTGGCAGCGCAGGCGGCTGCGGTGCGTGGCGATGCCCTGGCCGCACAGGACAAGCGTGATGAGGCCATCGCCGCCTATCAGCAGGCCAGCACCCTGTCGCAGGAAAGTGGTCAGCCGGTCTACGGTCTCGACCTGAAACTCGCCGATCTGGCTGCGGAGTCTTCTTCATGAGCGTCACTCGTCGTCTGAGCGTACCGGCTTCGCTGCTGGCCGTGAGTCTGCTGGCCGGTTGCGCCAGCAGTGCCCAACCGGAATATGCGCCCAAGGAGCTGGTCGATTTCGATCGCCAGGTCGCGCTGGATTCCGTCTGGAGCGAATCGGTTGGCAATGGCCTTGGCCGTGCCCACTATCCGCTGTCACCGATCTTCGCCAACGACAAGCTGTTCGTCGGTGCCGAAGGCGGTGAGCTGGAAGCCCTCGCTGCCGACAGTGGCGACGACATCTGGCAGACACGGTTGCCGGCTGGCATCACCAGCGCACTGAATGCCGATGCCTCCCGCCTGTACGTCGGTACGCGCGATGGCAAGGTCAGCGCCGTCAGCCAGGAAGATGGCAGCATCGAATGGAGCACGCGCGTCTCCAGTGAAGTGCTGGCCGCGCCGCAGTACAACGACGAGCTGGTCGTGGTGCAGAGCGTCGATGGCACCGTGACCGCGCTTGATCGCTTCACCGGCGAAGAGCAGTGGGCCTACTCGGCCACGATTCCGGCCCTGACGCTGCGTGGCACCGGCGCGCCGCGCGTCATCCAGCCGGTCACCTTCGCGGGCTTCGCCAACGGCAAGCTGGTCACGCTCGACAACCGCTCAGGTCAGGAACTTTGGGACCTGCGCGTCGCCGTGCCGGCCGGGCGTACCGAGGTGGACCAGCTGGTCGATCTCGATGGCCAGCCGGTGCTGACCCAGGATGGTCGCCTGTTCGTCACCAGCTACAACGGGCGCCTGATCGCACTGGACGCCCGCAACGGCGAGCCGCTGTGGGACAAGCCGTCCTCCAGCTATCTGACGCCCATCGTGGTCGGCGATTACCTGTTCAGCATCGACAATGCCAGCCATGTGCTGGCGATGGATGCCAACACGGGTAACGTGCTGTGGAAGTCCGAAGACCTGGAAGGCCGCTGGCTGACCTCTCCGGCCTTCGTCGATGGCAAGCTGGTGGTCGGTGACTACGAAGGCTATGTGCACCTGATCGACGCCCAGAGCGGCGAGATGGCCGGCCGCTATGACGTAGGGGGCGATGGCATCAGCATCACCCCGCTGACCGAAGGCAAGCGCATCTACGTCTACACCAACGATGGCGAGCTGACGGCGCTGGATCTCGAAGCTCCGTAAGCCACTGATCGAGCGCGCATGTCAGCCTGCCCCGCAATCTGACATGCGCCTCGTTCAGCCCTCGTTCAGTCCTCGTCAAGACAACGGCAGCCATCTGGCTGCCGTTGTCGTAATGCGCCATTGGTAGCAACTCCCTGTCAATGCTAGAATGCTGCCCCCGCTGATCAGGCCTGCCGCACGACGCAGCCGTTGATTCAGCCACGAGATCTTTCCGCCGACAGTGCTAACCCCCTGTCGGCGGACCATACTGGATGCATGCGACGCCTGCGTCGTCATCCAGTGCCCCAAGTCCGATATCATCGCTATCGCCCTGCCTGCACAAGGTGCTTTCCAGCCATCATGGTTCGAAGCAGACCGTACGGGGCCGGCATCGATGCTATCCCTGCGAATGCTGTGAGATTCCATGAACCCCGTGATCGCCCTGGTCGGCCGCCCGAATGTCGGCAAGTCGACGCTATTCAATCGCCTCACCAAGACCCGTGATGCTCTGGTCGCCGATTTCCCCGGCCTGACCCGTGACCGCAAGTACGGCACCGGCAAGGTCGGCGGCAAGCCCTACACCGTCATCGACACCGGCGGCATCAGCGGTGACGAGGAAGGCATCGACCTGATGATGGCCGGCCAGTCACTGGCCGCCATCGACGAAGCCGACATCGTGCTGTTCATGGTCGATGCGCGCGCCGGCCTGAACATGGCGGATGAGGCCATCGCCAATCACCTGCGCGTCAACCAGAAGAAGACCTGGCTGGTGGTCAACAAGACCGACGGCATGGACGAGGAGATCGGCAAGTCCGACTTCTGGACCCTGGGTCTGGGTGACCCGCGCGCCATCGCCGCCGAGCACGGCCGCAACGTCACCACACTGCTGGAAGAGGTGCTCTCGCCCTACCCCGAAGTCGAGGAAGGCGAAGACGAGGACCTGCACCCGGAGCTGGATGATCGCGGCGTGCGCATCGGCATCATCGGTCGCCCGAACGTCGGCAAGTCGACGCTGGTCAATCGTCTGCTGGGCGAGGAGCGCGTGGTCGTCTATGACCAGGCCGGCACCACCACCGATGCCGTGGAGATTCCCTTCGAGCGTCGTGGCAAGCCTTACCTGCTGGTCGACACCGCCGGGATCCGTCGTCGCAAGAACGTGCGCGAAGTGGTGGAGAAGTTCTCCATCATCAAGACGCTGGAAGCGATCAAGAAGTGCAACGTCGCCGTGATGGTGCTCGATGCCCGCCAGGGGCTGGTCGAGCAGGACCTGCACCTGCTGGACTTCGTGCTGACCAGCGGCCGCGCGCTGGTGCTGGTGGTCAACAAGTGGGATGGCCTGGAAAGCGAAGCCAAGGAGAAGATGCGCTCCGAGATCAAGCGTCGTCTGGGCTTCGCCGACTACGCTGACCTGCACTTCATCTCCGCGCTGCACGGCACTGCGGTGGGTGACCTCTACCCGTCCATCGACCGCGCCTTCGAAAGCGCCGTGGCCCGCTGGTCGACCAAGCGTCTGACCACCCTGCTGCAGGACGCCACCCAGGCGCACCAGCCGCCGATGGTCAACGGCCGTCGCATCAAGCTGCGCATGGCTCACCAGGGTGGCGCCAATCCGCCGCTGATCGTGGTACACGGCAACCAGACCAATCGTCTGCCGGAAGCCTACAAGCGCTACCTGACCAACACCTTTCGCAAGGTGCTCAAGGTCAAGGGCACGCCGATGCGCTTCGAGTTCCGCTCCGGCGACAACCCCTTCGATGGTGCTCAGGGGGCTGACGACCGCGAGCGCGCGAAAGAGCGTTCACTGGCGCGCACCAAGGAAGCTCGCAAGGAACGCAAGCAGCGCCGTTGATGGCGTGAACTGCGCCTGTGCGTGACGGCACGCCAGCGGATCTGATCCGCCAGCCTGCCCCATGAAAAAGCCGCCCCTGCAGATGACTACAGGGGCGGCTTTTTCATGTCGCGAGCACTGACGCTTCAAGCACCTCAAGCGCCGCAATCATCTCAGGGGCGTCAAGCACCGGGCTCACGCCTCCAGCGTCTTCTGCCCCGCCCATAGATTGGCGAACTGCCAGGCGGCACGCCCGCTGCGCACTCCGCGCTGGGTGGCGTAGCGCAGCGCCTCGCCACGCGCGGCCTCATCGAAGCTGCCAGCGCCGAGACGCCATTCCACCCAATGCTGACAGGTCTCCAGATAGGCGTCCTGGTTGAAGGGATGGAAGGCCAGCCACAGGCCGAAGCGGTCCGACAGCGAGATCTTCTCTTCCACCGCATCGCCATGATGCAGCTCGCCATCGACGATGTGGGTGGCCTGGTTGTCGCTCATGTGCTCCGGCAGAAGATGACGACGGTTGGAGGTGGCGTACAGCAGCACGTTCTCCGGCGGCCCCGTCAGAGTGCCATCCAGCACGCTCTTGAGCGCCTTGTAGGCGTCATCGCTGCCCTCGAAAGACAGGTCATCGCAATAGACGATGAAGCGATGCGGCTGCTGGGCCAGCTCGGCGACCAGCGCCGGCAGTGCCGGCAGGTCGTGGCGATCGATCTGGATCAGACGCAGCCCCTCACGGCCCAGGGTATTGAGCAGTGCGCGGACCAGCGATGACTTGCCGGTACCACGGGCGCCCCACAGCAGCGCGTGGTTGGCCGGCTTGCCCGCAAGGAAGGCGCGGGTATTGGCCAGCAGCTCACGCTTCTGGCGTGCGATGCCGAGCAGATCCTCGAGTGTCAGGGCGTCACGCGGGGCGATCGGCGTCAGGCGCCCTCCCAGGGGGTGGCGGGTCCACAAGGCGGCGACATCGCGTGTCCAGTCCACTTCGACAGCCGTCGGCGGCAGCATCGGTTCGAGTCGGTCCAGCAGATGCGAGAGGCGGCGTTCAAACTCTGGCGACATGGTGATTCCCTGTCAGATACATGGGGTCCGGGCCGTGGCTGGCCCATCAGATCACGCCCAGTATCTCATGCCCGGCGGGGCCGTCTGGCCTGACGATGCTGTGATCTCAGCAACGTATCATTTCGCTGACTGCACCACTGCGCCTATCCGGTTATGCTGTCTGCACGTTTCTTTCACGTTCAGCGTCGCCCTGCCGTGCGCTCGAAGGTTGTCACGTCATCTAGCCAGGAGGCCCCAATGCCAGGATTGCTCGATCTCTCATCTCCCCGTGCCCTGCGTCGTCTGCTCCCGCTGGCGGCCCTTGCAGCGTCCGTCACCCTGAGTGCCTGCGCCAGCTCTCCGCTGGGCCGCAGCCAGCTGACCCTCTACTCGGACCAGGAACTGGAGAAGATGGGGGAAGCCAGCTTCAGCAAGTACCAGCAGGAGCTGCCGGTGGTGGAAGGTCGTCAGGATGCCTACGTCAGCTGCGTGGCAGATGCGGTGACCGCCAAGGTGCCCGCCAGCTATGGCATCAGCGGCTGGCAGGTCAAGGTATTCGAGGATGACTCCGCCAATGCCTTCGCGCTGCCGGGCGGCTACATCGGCGTCAACACCGGGTTGCTGGAGGTCGCCGAGAATCAGGACCAGCTGGCCACCGTCATCGGCCACGAGATCGCCCACGTGCTGGCGCGCCACGCCAACGAGCGCGTCTCGACACAATCGCTGACCTCCGCCGGGCTGTCACTGACCCAGGCACTGGCCGGCCTCGAGGGCACCGGTGGCGATCAGCTCATGGGCCTGCTGGGCATGGGCGCGGAATATGGCGTGCTCAAGCCGTTCTCGCGCTCCCACGAGTCCGAAGCCGACCTGCTGGGGCTGGACCTGATGGCCGAAGCCGGCTTCGACCCGCGCGCCAGCATCAAGCTGTGGGCCAACATGAACGCTGCCGGTGGCGCGCAACCGCCGGTGTGGATGTCGACGCACCCGAGTGATGAGCAGCGCATGGCGGCCCTCAACGAGCGCCTCGAGACCGCTCTGCCGACCTATCAGCAGGCCCGCGCCGCCGGCGAGAAGCCCAACTGCGATCGTCTGCGCTGACCCCGCCATTCTGGGGTGGCGTCATCATCCTCAGGTAACACACGCTCGCGCGGCCCCTGGAGGACCTGGGGCTGCGCGAGCGTGCGGCGCTCTGTATCCAGCCGCCCTCCATCCAGCCGCCCTCTACTCTCTGGCTCTGCTCTCACTAGCCTGCCTTCTGATCTACCTCCCTTGGCTATCTAACGCTCTAGCAGCTCCTCGCTTTACCGGCTTGAAAGTCTGAATGTAAAAAGAAGCCATCAAATGTGTCGATATCCGCGAATCATGTAACCGCATTGCTAATCTGGGATCACCTGCTCGCCTGCGCACTGCTCATGCAGACACTTCATGCACAGCGGCGCGAGCGTATTCCCGACACTCGCTTGAGGATGCCTTACATGACTCGACACGCACTCATCATTGACGACGATCCGGATTTTCGTGAACTCATCAGCGGGCTGCTTTCCGCCCATGGGTTCGACTGCACGCAGAGCGAAGGGCTGCAGGACATCGCCTGCAACCCCGCCTGCCTGGAGACGGACCTTATCCTGGTGGACTACGAACTGGGCGACTTCACCGGCGATGATGTGCTCGGCTATCTACGCGAACGCAATGTCGAGGCGGGCATCATCCTGATGAGCGCCTGTCATAACGACGACATGCAAGCGATGGTCGCCAGAGGCAAGCGCAGCGGCCTGGAGATGCTGGGCCAGCTCGGCAAGCCCTTCGACATCATGCACCTGGCCTCGCTGCTGGCAGAGCTGGACAAGCAACGCAATCCGCTGTCACTCGATGAACTGGATGACGCCCTGACCGAGCGACAGCTCCACCTCGTATACCAGCCCAAGATCGACCTCGACAGTGGCCGGCTCAGCGGCGCAGAAGCTCTCGTTCGCTGGCAGCACCCTCTGCGCGGCATGGTCATGCCCAATCAGTTCATTGCCTTGGCAGAACGCAGCAACCGTATCGAAGCGCTCACTTGGCAGGTCATCGATCATGGCTTCCGTCAACAGGGTCAATGGCAGTCCCAGGGACTTCACCTTGATCTCGCGCTCAACCTGTCACCGCAACTGCTGCGCACCCGCGACATGCTGAAGAAACTGGATGCTTTGGCCAATCAACATCGTATCGACCCGCACTCCATCACGCTGGAACTCACGGAGAGCTGCGGAATCGACTGCCTCACCTACGCTCGCCACCTGCTGAATGCCATTCGCGACCGCGGCTATCGCCTGGCGCTGGATGACTTCGGCACCGGTTTCTCCTCGATGATGCAACTCTACAACCTGCCGTTCGACGAATTGAAGATCGACCAATGCTTCGTCGGGCGCAGTGACAGCCACCCGGAAGCGCGTGCCATCACGCGTACCATCGTCGAACTGGGTCAGCGTCTGAATCTCGCCGTGGTCGGCGAAGGCATCGAGACCGCGGAACAGCGCGATTACCTCTGCGATACCCGCTGCAATATCGGCCAGGGCTATCTATTCGCACGCCCCATGTCCGTCAGCGACTTCAATGCTTGGAGCCGCTGCCCGCCCAGCGCCGTCAATGCACTCAGCCAGCGCCACATCTCCGCCGTCCATTGAAGAGACTGGCGTCCCCCCGCAGCGCAGCACAGACAGCGGGAATGCCGCAACTCCCCCACTACATAACGCCACCCATGTCACCATGGGTGGCGTTATGTAGTGGGGGACAGGGTGAAGAGAGCGAGAGAAGACGGGAACGGAAAAACCAGAAGGACGGTAGTGGAGTGCTGTCGGCTGTCTATCACGCCATCACGTCCCAATACCGTCAGGAGAACAGATAGCCCTCTGCGAGGAGGCTATCCCGCGTCGGTACACTCAAGGAGCGCAACGTGGCGACATGCTGATGTACCTCGGGTAGGTCCTCACTGATCACGGCCTCCTCCAGCGCCTTGGCGCCACTGGCTATGCCGCTGCATCCCAGCGAGGCTGACGCCCCCTTCAGGGAGTGTGCCTCGCGCTTGAGCTCGGTGAGATCCATCTGCTTCAGCAAGGTCACCATCACATCGAGGCGTCCTTCGAGGCGCGTCAGATAATTGCTCAGCAGTCGTGAATAGGCCTCGCCACTCAGAGTCGTGAGCAGCTCCTGACAGGTCGCGTGCTGCAGCAAGGAAGGCACGGCATCGGGCAGAGCGCGCGCGGCTGAGTCGTCAGTTGCCACATCGAGCGCCGGAGCAGCATCGATCTGCGCGTCCTGATCTTCAGCCGCTGACGAGCTGACGCCATCATCGTCTGGTGCCTGCATGACGGTAGTCCGCTCGCCAGCCGAAGCCTCTGGCTTGTCTGGCTCGAGCGCCTTGTGCTGCGAATCAGACTTCTGTGAATCAGGCTCCTGCGAATCAGAGGTCTGGACCAGATACTGTTGCAGCACCCGATGAAGATCATCACGCGTGAAGGGTTTGTGCAGCACCCCCTGCATGCCAGCCTCGATGCAGCGGCGGGCATCTTCCTGCATCACGTTGGCGGTCATCGCGATGATCGGCAGACGAGCGCTGGCGGGTTGATCAGCCTCGTGCTGACGCCAGCGACGTGTCGTCTCGACGCCATCCAGCACCGGCATCTGCATGTCCATGAACACCAGATCGACATCGTTGCCAGCCTGCGCCAGCCATTCGAGTGCCTGCTCACCATCTTCCACCACCGTGACCTGCTGCCCCAGATACTCGAGCATGGCCCGCGCCAGTGACTGATTGACCTCGTTGTCTTCCACCACCAGCACGCTTGCGTGGGGCAAGGGCGTGTCTCCCACCGCCTGCTGCGGGCAAGCCTCAGCGGCGGTCAATACCGGCAGCGGCACGCGGCACCAGAAGCGGCTGCCGAGCCCGAGATGACTCTCGACGCCGATCTCGCCGCCCATCGCCTCCACCAGTCGCTTGCAGATGGCAAGCCCGAGCCCGGTGCCTTCATGACGGCGCGCAATCGAGGTATCCACCTGGGTGAAGGGGGCAAACAACTGGCTCACCTGGTCGGCGGCGATCCCGCAACCGCTGTCGTGAACCTCGAAATGAAGCGTCTCGCCATCTTCCAGTGATGCCCTCAGCCGGATGGTGCCCTGGGGACAGAACTTGAAGGCGTTGTTGAGCAGGTTGGTCAGTACCTGACGCAGGCGATTGACGTCACCCTTGACCCAGACAGGCAGATCATCGGCACGTTCTTCGAGGAAGATGCGCGAGCATCCCTTGCCGGCACTGCCTGTCTGGCGATGGTAATGCGCGGCCAGGGAATCGAGGAATTCGGGCAGCGAGAAGCAGCGCTGATCCAGCTCCAGCTTGCCGGCTTCGATCTTGGAATAATCCAGCACATCATTGATGACGGCCTGCAGGCTCTCGGCACTCTGGCGCAGCATCGCCAGATATTGCTGGCCACGCCGGGTCGAGACTTCCTCGCCGATGAGGTCCGACACGCCGACCATGCCATTGAGCGGGGTGCGTATCTCATGGCTCATGATCGCCATGAATTCCGACTTGGCTCGACTGGCCGCCTGCGCCAGCTGCACCATGCCATCCAGCTCCTGGGTGCGCTCCTCCAGCTTGCGGGTCTTGTAGGCCCGTCCGCGACTCTCGACGATCAGCGCGACCACCAGCACAATGCCGCTCAACGTCATCAGCAGCACCAGCGACAGCGCGAGGGCATACAGATTGAGGAGCTCCGAGCGCTCCTTGGTGCGCTGGATAGCGGCCTCCGCATTGATGTTGAGCAGCAGCTCGCCGGTCTGCTCCTGAAGCGAGGCAAGCCGGCTGAGTATCTGCACATAGAGGGACGCATCACGCTCCTGACGACTCGCCAGGTCCATGATGGCGCTGTCCAGCACCTCGATTCTGGGCAGCATGGCCATCAGCTGGGCATGCAGGTCGGGCATTCCCGCCAGCATGCTGCCCAGTTGGCCGCTCTGCAGCAGCTGCACCCGGCTATAGAGGATGTCGAGCCGCAACAGCAGCTCGCTGTCATCCATCAAGGCGGGCGGCGTCGGGGTCTTCTGCTCCTCGGCCACCACCATGCGCAGCTCGCGCACTTCCCTGTCGAACTGATAGACCGCCCAGATCAGATTCTCACGCAGCTTGTGCTCGAGTGCCTGCTGACGCTGATAGACCAGAACGCCAGTCACCAATGCCGAGACGAAGAACAACGTCGCGGCAATGGCGATGGCGGTTCTGAAATGCAGAGAACGGAGTGGATTCATGCACGAGCATCCTGGCAGCGCTCATGAAACGGAGCAGGAGAGGCGGGTTCAGCGTTCAATGTCGATTCGCTTCACCTGCCAGACAGAGCGGGTCATGATTTCCTCGTTGAGGAGATCCGGCTGCTCACTGAAGGGGTAGATGATGAAGATGGGGCCATTGTCGCGCACACGCAGTCGCTTGCCATCGACTTCCATGGCCAGTATCACCGGATGATCGAAATAGTCCTGCACCGGCGCGGTGGCGGCGTAGTCGTTGAGCGCCACGATACGCATGGTGCCATCCTCGACGCCCACCGCCTCCATCAGCGCCGAACCGAGCGGACCGCTGAAGCTCACTTCGCCGTCATGCCAGGGGGTGGTGGTCACGGTTTCCCGTTGCGTCAGCGCCATGAGCATGGCGCGATCGAAATGTGCCTCGCCTCCGGCGTTGGCATGGGTGACATCCCCGGTGACGCGCAGCACCACCGGCCCCTGCGGTGCCTCCAGAGCCATGGCGAAGGGGCAAAACGACAGTGTCAGCAGCAGAAGCCAGTGGCGCATGCGGGGTAACGCCGTGGTGAGACATCGCAGGAGAATGAGAAGCGGCATGGGAAGACTCCAGGGGTCATGGACAACCATGGATGACGGCCGGAGATTCACCGTCTCGTTTCATCCTCGCCCTTCACGGGCCAGCAGCGGCACCGCGCCATGAAGCAGCGAGAGGGGATGAACACGAGTATATGTCGCCATCGTCCTGCCAAACGTGAACCATTGTGACGCGGTCTCACGCAAGAGACGCGTAGACTGCTTGCGATACCCACGCGGGGAGGCAGCGACATGCAAATCGGCATTCTGGAAGATGATCATGATCAACGTGATTACCTGACCCTGTGTCTCGAGGCCCAGGGACATGAGCTGGCAGGCTTCGAGCGCGCCAGCCAGTTGTTGCGCGCACTGCGCGAGCGCAGCTTCGACCTGCTGATCATCGACTGGCAACTGCCGGATGCCTGCGGCATGGAGCTGACGCGCACACTGCGCAGCGAGCACGGCTGGCGAGGGCTGATCCTGTTCATCACCGCAAGCCAGGGAGAGGAGGATGTCGTGCATGCGCTTCAGCACGGCGCCGATGACTTCCTGGCCAAGCCGATCCGCCCTGCCGAGCTCACGGCGCGTGTGGAAGCGCTGGGCAGGCGTTTCGTCACCTCCGACACCAATTACCTGCAGCCCAAGGTGGCCATCAGCGATCAATATCGGATCGAGCCGGATGAACACACCATCTGGTGCGGCGAGGAGCCGGTCGCCCTGACCCAGCGTGAATATCAGCTGGCCTCCCTGCTGTTGCGCCACGTCGGAGAGCTTTACTCACGCGCCTACCTGCTGGAGATGATCTGGGGGGTCAACGGGGACATCTCGACCCGGACGGTCGACACCCACGTCAGCCGCCTGCGGCGCAAGCTGGGACTGAACGGCAGCCGTGGGCTCAGACTGAAAAGCGTCTATCAGTACGGATATCGGCTCGAATCCTGTGCCACGGCCCCCGTCAAGAGCAGCTGAGCGCCAACAGCGAGGCGTGAGCACACTGGACCATGGCCAACCAAAAAGGAGCGGGGGACTCTGTCGAGTCCCCCGCTCCTTTTCATCGTCTGTCGTCTGACTGATCGGCTAGCTGGTCATCTGGCTGCCCGTCTGGCTGGCCATCTGAATCGACGTGCATGCCCGGCAAGCTCACGCGGATCACCCCTCCGCCAGCATCCTGCGCAGCATGTCCGCCACGGGCCCTGTCTCCGGGCGCTTGTGACGCCACAGGAAGTAGGACTCGGCCGCCTGCTCCACCAGCATGCCGAGACCATCCTCGACCCGCGCACCGCGCTCGCTGGCCCAGCGCATGAAGACGGTCGGCTCGGCGGCATACATCATGTCGTAGGCGAGCGCCTGCGGAGAGAACAGCGAATCCGGCAACGGCGGCAGCTCGCCGCCCAGCGATGCGCTGGTGCCATTGATGACCAGATCGAACTGACCCTCGATGGCCGCATAGCTGCCGCCGGACAGCAGGCAGCCTTGCCACGCCAGGTCGGCGAAGTCCTCGGCCAGCGCGCTGGCCTTGGCGGCGGTGCGATTGGCGATCACCAATGCCGCCGGCTGCTTGGCCAGCAGAGGTTCCAGCACACCACGCACGGCGCCACCCGCGCCGAGAATCAGGATGCGCGCGCCCGTGAGCGGCGCCTCGAGGCGCTCGAGGTCACGGGTCAGGCCGACACCATCGGTGGTATCGCCATACAGCTGACCGGTCTTGCCGAGCATCAGCGTATTGACGGCGCCGGCGCGACGGGCACGCGGGCTCAGCACATCGACCAGCCGGAAGGCCTGCTCCTTGAAGGGCATGGTGACATTCGCCCCCTGGCCACCTTCGGCGACGAACTCGGCCCAACCGGCCGCGAAGTCATCGACCGGCGCCAGTCGCGCTTCGTAGCTCAGCGAGTCCTTGAGCTGCTCAGCGAAGGAGCGATGAATCAACGGGGATTTCGAGTGGGCAATCGGGTTGCCGAATACAGCGTAACGGGACATCAGGACTCCGGGACAATCACAGAAAAGCGTCAGGTCAATGCGGCGATCAGGCCTCTTCGCCCAGCCAGTCGCGGGCATGCAGGAAGTCACGATACAGCACCGCTTCGGCACTGCCTTCCTCGGGCTCGTAGCCGTATTCCCAGTGCACCACCGGCGGCATCGACATCAGGATCGACTCGGTACGTCCGCCGCTCTGCAGGCCAAACAGCGTGCCGCGGTCCCAGACCAGATTGAACTCCACGTAGCGCCCGCGACGATAGAGCTGGAAGTTGCGTTCACGCTCGCCATAGGCCGTGTCGCGGCGGCGCTCGACGATGGGCAGATAGGCTTCAAGGAAGCTGTCGCCGACGGATTGCTGGAAGGCGAAGCAGCGCTCGAAGCCCCACTCGTTGAGATCATCGAAGAACAGGCCACCCACGCCCCGCGTCTCGTCGCGGTGCTTGAGGTAGAAGTACTCGTCACACCAGGTCTTGTAACGCGGATAGACATCACTGCCGAAGGCGATGCAGGCATCGTAGGCCGTCTGGTGCCAGTGACGCGCGTCTTCTTCATGCGGGTAGAACGGCGTCAGATCGTAGCCGCCCCCGAACCACCATACCGGCGCCTCGCCCTCCTTCTCGGCGATGAAGAAGCGCACATTGCCATGGCTGGTCGGCACGTGCGGGTTGTGCGGATGCAGCACCCAGCTGACCCCGACGGCGTGGAAGCTGCGACCGGCCAGCTCCGGACGTACCGCCGTCGCGGAAGCCGGCAATTCATGCCCGAAGACATGCGAGAAGTTGACGCCACCCTTCTCGAACACGCCGCCATTCTCGATGACCCGTGAGCGACCACCGCCCCCCTCGGCACGCTCCCAGCTGTCTTCACGGAAACTTGCCTGGCCATCGCAGGCTTGCAGCGCCTCGCACAGGCGGTCTTGCAGATCGAGCAGGTAGACCTTGACGTCTTCGAGATTGGCGTGGGCCACGATGCCTCCGGTAAAACGGGAATGAATGATGACGGGGCGACACCCGTCGTTGGCCGCTGCTGGCGGTGAACTGCCAGCTTACCGCGACACGCTGCGCTCGGCAGGTCGGAAAATGCCCCTCTTGGGCGCCTGGATGACGCGGCACTGATCTGGATCAACTCGAGGGGCGATTCTGCTGCTCAGGCGCGCAGTACCTTGCCGGTCGCGAGATCACGAATGGTGCTGGGACGCGGATTGCCGCCGAGCGGCCCTTCGAGGATCACGTCATTGACCAGCGCGTCGCCGAAGGCGTCACGCACCTCGTCTGCGGTCATGGCAGGCGATTCGCCGGCACGGTTGGCCGAGGTCGACACCAGCGGTCCGCCGAAGGCGGCGCACAATGCCTGGACCAGCGGATGATCGGTCACGCGCACGGCCAGGCTGACGTGTTCACCGCGCAGCAAGGGGTGCGCACGGCCATTGTCAGGCACCAGCCAGGTATAGGGTCCCGGCCAGCTGGCCAGCAGCTGCTCACGCTGCGCGACGGTGACTCCCGCCAACCAGGGTTCCAGCTGGGCGATATCACCGGCGATCAGGATCAGGCCCTTGGCGGCGTCGCGGGACTTGAGCTTGATCAGCCGAGCCAGGGCCTCACCATCGTCGGGATCACACCCCAGCCCCCAGACGGCCTCGGTGGGATAGGCAACGATGCCCCCATTGCGAAGACAGGCAGCGGCGCCGTCGAGGGCACGCTGATCCAGCGAAACATCACTGACATTCATGATCTGCTCGAACTCCTAGCTGCGGCAACACAATGGCGGCGATTCTAGCACGCTCACCGGCGCGAGACCGACGCTGCACATCGACGCAACACGGCGTCGCGCTGGGGTGGCATAGGCGCACTGCCCGGTTCACGGCATGATGAACGGGTCCATCGCCCTCAGGGTATTGCGAAACTGACGCAAAGGCTTGTTTCAAAAGACTATCGAGGTCATTTGGACGCTTTGCTGGACAGTCTCCAGCACCGGGCCTGATGGCGTTTCACCCTCATTTTTTACAGACAAGGATGTGATCCATGCGCCGCGCTTTCTCACTGACCACCTCAGCCGCTCTACTGCTGGCATTGGCAGGCTGTGCCAGCTCTGGCACCCAGACGCCGACCGCGCCGGCGCCACGCCCTGCCCCGCTGCAGGATGCCGCAACGCAGGCGCCCTTGAGCGACCAGGCGATGCTGGCGACCCTGTGGATACAGCGCAGCGCGGAGTTTCATGCCCTGTCACTGCAAGCCTTCAACGTGGCCCACGACCGCCTGAATCTGGCGCTGGCGCGTCGCCACGCGCAGGACAAGCCGCTGGCGGTGGTCGTCGATGTCGATGACACCGTGCTCGACACCACCAGCTACGGCGGCTGGGCACTGCGTGAAGGCCGTACCTACGACAGCCAGAGCTGGGCTGACTGGGTGGATGATGCCGTCTCCACGGCTTCACCGGGCGCCGTGGAGTTCCTCAACTACGCACACGCCAGCGGCGTCGATGTCTACTACATCACCAACCGCAAGGCGGCCGGCAAGCAGGCCACCATCGCCAATCTCGCCGCGCTGGGCTTCCCGCAGGTAAATGCCGAGCACGTGATGCCGCGCACCGACAGCTCCGACAAGACCGCGCGCCGCGCGCGGGTCACGCAGGAGCATGACATCGCGCTGCTGATGGGCGATAACCTCGGCGATTTCGATCAGGCCTTCCAGCAGTCCACCACCCGCGCACGCAATGCCGAGGTCGCCCGCCAGGCGGATCAGTTCGGCCGTCGCTTCGTACTGCTGCCCAACCCGACCTACGGCGAGTGGGAAGGTGTGCTCTACGATGGCAACTGGAGTGCCAGTGAGCGCGAGAAACGCGCCATGCGTGACGCGGCGCTCAATGCCTGGCAGCCCGAGAGCGGCACGGTCAGCCAAGGCAAATGAGTTCAGGTTGCCGGCCTCCCGGATCAACACTGTCAGGTCGGCTATCTCGGATCATCACTGCCAGGTCGGCGACTTTTGCTCAGAACGTCAGAGTCGTTTCCAGCCGCCGGGAGCCTGCATGACTCGCCCCTCGAGCTCCAGTTCCAGCAACTGCATGCTCAGCTCGCTGACCGAGGTGCCACTCAGCTCGACCAGCTTGTCCAGCGCCAGCGGCACGGCCCCCAGAAAGCACAATGGCGCCGCCTCCTGACTGACAGGGGGCGTGGCAGCGCTTGACGCTGGCGGCGCCAGGGACGGCAAGGGCAGTGATGTCGTGGGTCTCGCGAAGGTGGCGGAGGCTGTCGCTTGCCGAGCCGAAGTGGCGGAGCGAGAGGCCGCAGAGCCGGCAGCGGACTGCCTGGATGACGCCACCCGGGGCTGCGTTGACGGCTGCTCGGTCGAGTGAGCCGGCAGCAGGTGCTCGAGCTCCGCCAGCATGTCATCGACGTCGCGTACCAGCGTCGCCCCCTGACGGATCAACTCCAGACAACCGCTGGCGGTGATGTCATCGATGCGTCCCGGCAGCGCGAACACCTCGCGATTCTGCTCCATCGCCAACCGGGCACTGACCAGCGAGCCACTGCGCAGCGTGGCTTCGACCACCAGCACGCCAAGTGACAGGCCGGTGATCAGCCGATTGCGGCGGGGAAAGTGGCGCGCATGCGCGCCGGTGCCAGGCGGATGCTCCGAGAGCAGCAGACCGCCGCCCTCCAGCAGCCGCTGGCGAAGATGATGATGCTGGGCGGGATAGACCACATCGACCCCACAGCCGAGCACCGCCAGCGTCGAGGGGTTGGCCGCATAGTCGTGCGCGCCGAGACGCGCTGACGCCGCCAGGGCTCCCTGATGCGCCGCGGCATCGACCCCCAGCGCCAGCCCACTGGCGACACTCCAGCCACGTGAGACCAGCTCAGCCGCGAAGTCATGCGCATGCCGCAGGCCTGCCTGGCTGGCCTTGCGTGCGCCGACGATGGCCAGCATGGGCAACTCAAGCAGCGACTGCCGCCCCAGCGCCCAGAGCGCCAACGGCGGGTCCGGCAGGGTGTCGAGCATGGCTGGCCACTCGGGGTCCGCGGGGGTGAGCAGGTGATAGCCCTGTGCCGGCGCATGCCAGGCAAGGTCTGCCATCACCTGCTCATGGAGTGGCGAGGATTCGGGACGCTCGCACCACAGGCGCAGCGGTGCCGCGAGGCGTGGCGGCAATACCGCCAGCCAGCCCTGCGGCCAGTCGGCCCGCTCACGCAGCTTGGCCGCGGTATGCGTGCCAAAGCCCGGCAGGCGCGCCAGAAAGACGAAATCCGCCCGCGAGGGGCCGCGTTGTTCGACATCGATCGACACGCCACACCTCCCGAGCGGATTATTGACTCACCCTGGTTGTTCACTTCAGCACGACGAGTCGTTTCACCACGCCGATGCTTGCGGATGACAGGGGCTTTCGATCAGCCGTGGGGCTCCAGCAGCTTGTCACCGACGCTCAATGGGCGACCGGCCTGCATCACCAGCGCGTAGCTGACCTTGTCGTAGATACGAAATACCATCACCAGGCCACCTTCCTCACCGGGCAGGGTGATCGGCTCGCCGGTGACGGGGTCGGTGATCGTCTCGCCGCGGCGCTCGATACCGAAGACGTACCCCGGCTGGATGCCTTCACGGCTGCCGCGATTGAGCGCCACGATGTCATTGCGACCGATGTTGCGCAGTCCATCGGGGGCCGCGAGGATGACGCCGCCCACATCTTCTTCGGGCGGCTGCGGCTGGAAGCTGGTGGTGATCGCACCACCGTCCGCCGGCAGCAGCAGATCGCCATTGAGAATCTCGCGATTGGCCGACAGCACGCGCAGCACGCCGATATCGCCTTCGCGACGCTCAAGCTTGATGTCGCCGATGCTGATCATCTCCAGCCCCAGAAACTCCTGGGTGTCCGGGTCCAGATAGCGCTGGCCCTTGCGGTAGACGCTGTAGGTGTCATTGGCGGACCAGTTGCCGCGGGCGTAGATGGTATCGCCGGCACCGCTGATCAGACGGGTGTCATCCCCGGCCACGATATAGGGCGCATCGGTGAGCAGCGCCGGGTCAATCACGCGATGCTCTTTCAAGAAGGCCGAGATCTTCTCCAGCGGAATCGGCGGCACCGCCTCGCGCTTGGGAATCTTGCGGATCTGGGGAGACAGCTTGACCACACCGCCCTGGCCGCGCTCCAGGCGCAGACGTGGCTCGCCATTCTCGTAATAGAGCGAGATGCGATCGCCCGGATAGATCAGGTGCGGATTCTTGATCTGCGGATTGGCGCGCCAGACTTCCGGCCACAGCCAGGGTTCACGCAGAAAGCGCCCGGAGATGTCCCAGAGCGTATCGCCACGCACCACCACATAGGTGGAAGGTACGTCATCACGCACGGTTGCTGCCTGTGCCAGCGACATCCCTGCGCTTGCCCCCAGCGTCGCCATGCCGAGGAGTGCCGTAAAGACGGCATTGCCGACCAGTCGTTTCATGCCCATTCCTGCGTCCCTTGCGTTATTGCCACCCATCGCTCGGTGGTGATGGTCTTGTTCTGAACTCCGCACCGCGCAGACCCGCTCTGCCCCGCGCCTGGTGGCTGCTGACCCCTGCCCATCGCCATGTCAGATCAATCCTGACTATTGCCGCGATAGTAGCAGCATTGACGGCATTCGGTTCCGTTCCTCGCTTGCGCACACTACAATATCAGGCAAATCCTTTCTGACAGCACAACGGTAATTACACCAGCCATGGCCAAACGCGAAATCCTTGAATTCCCTGATGAGCGTCTGCGCAACGTTGCCGCCCCGATCGACACGATCGACGCCGAGCTGCAGACCCTGATCGACGACATGATCGAGACCATGTATGACGCCCGCGGCATCGGCCTCGCCGCGTCACAGGTCGACGAGCATCGCCGTCTCATCGTCATCGACGTCAGCGAAGATCAGTCCCAGCCGCTGGTGCTGATCAACCCGGAATACACCCCGATCGGTGATGAACAGCAACCGATGCAGGAAGGCTGCCTGTCGATTCCTGAATATTATGCCGAAGTCCCGCGCTATCTGAAGGTACGACTCAAGGCTCAGGACCGCAACGGCGATGCCTACGAACTGGAAGCCGATGGCCTGCTGGCACATTGCATCCAGCACGAGCACGACCACCTGCAAGGCAAGCTGTTCGTCGACTACCTCTCCCCGCTCAAGCGTGATCGGGTGATGAAGAAGATGCAGAAGCGTCACAAGCTGCAAGAAGCCTGATCCCTCACGCTCGGCCACACGGCCGATATTGAGCGCATGGCGGCACCGCACGAAGGCCGAGGGCAACCCCTCGGCCTTCGTGCGGTTACTGGTCCATCAGCCGCGTCTATCGCGCTGGCCGTCCTGCCGCAACCGTCAGCACCTTGAGCACGGCCGCCTCCGTGCTCCTACATGAGTCATAGCACATGTCGAAAGCCCTGCGCATCGCCTTTGCCGGCACCCCCGATTTCGCCGCCGAGTGTCTGTCCGCCCTGCTGAGCAGTCGCCACGAGATCATCAGTGTCCACACCCAGCCTGATCGCCCCTCCGGACGTGGTCGCAAGCTGACCCCGGGCCCCGTCAAGCAGCTGGCGCTCCAGCACGATATCCCCGTCCATCAGCCGCTCAACTTCAAGGACGAGGCCGATCGTCAGATCCTGCGCGACCTCGAGGCCGACATCATGGTGGTGGTGGCCTACGGGCTGATCCTGCCGCAGGCGGTGCTCGATATTCCGCGTCTGGGCTGTCTGAACATCCACGCCTCTCTGCTGCCGCGCTGGCGCGGTGCCGCGCCGATCCAGCGTGCCATCGAAGCCGGTGACAGCGAATCCGGCGTCACCATCATGCAGATGGATGCCGGCCTGGATACCGGTGACATGCTGCTGATCCGCCGCACCCCGATCACCGCCAGCACCACCGGTGGCGAGCTGCACGATGCGCTGGCGGCCCAGGGTGGCGAGGCCATCGTCACGGCTCTCGACGCCATCGCCGTCGGCGACCTGCCCGCGACCCGCCAGCCGGAAGACGGCGTGACCTACGCCGCCAAGCTCTCCAAGGCCGAGGCCGAACTCGACTTCACCCGCCCTGCCGCCGAGCTGAACGCGCGCATCCGCGCCTTCAATCCGTGGCCGGTGGCCTGGACACGCCTTGAAGGCGAGCCGCTGCGCCTGTGGATGTCCCGCACCGGCGAGCAACGCCTCACCGACAGCGTGACGCCCGGCACCCTTCTGGCGCCCGGCAAGGATTGCCTGCGCATCGCCTGCGGCGATGGCCATGAGGTGCTCGAGATCACTCGCGCCCAGCTGCCCGGCGCCAAGCCGCTGTCCGTCAAGGACCTGCTCAATTCCCGTGCTGCGCGCTTCCCCGAGGGCCTCGTCCTCGGCGCAGATCACGCCCCTGATACCGATTCCCAGACCGAGACTTCCGCATGAGCCAGTCAGACAACCCGTCCTCCAAGGGCAACGGCAAGAAGCGCAACTCCCTGCCGCCGGCCCGCAGCAAGGGCGGCGCTCACAAGCATGGCGGCGCCCGTCGCAAGCCTGACAATGCACCGGCCTCGCCGGGCGCTGCGGTGCGTTTCGCGGCTGCGCGCACGCTGGCCCCGGTGCTGGCCGCGCGTACCTCGCTGAACCTGGACAGCCTGCCGTCCGGCGTCGCCGGGCGTGACCAGGGCCTCTACAAGGCACTGTGCTTCGGCGTCTGCCGTCAGTTGCCGCGTCTGGATGCCTTGGCGGGCAAGCTGCTGAAGTCGTCCTTCAAGTCGCAGGATCAGGACATCCACGCCCTGCTGCTGCTCGGCCTCTATCAGCTGCTGTACATGCGCATCGCCCCGCACGCCGCCGTCGGTGAGACCGCTGGCGCTGCCCGTGGTCTGGGCAAGGGCTGGGCCACCGGCGTGCTCAACGCCTGTCTGCGTCGTTTCCAGCGTGAGCAGGAAGCGCTGGAAGCCGAGGTCGACAAGGACCCCGCCGTCGCCCTGTCCCACCCCCAGTGGCTGCTGGATACCTTCCAGCGCAACTGGCCGGACGACTGGCAGGCCATTGCCGAGGCCAACAACGCCCAGGCGCCGATGACGCTGCGCGTCAATGTCGCCGCCATCAGCCGCGACGACTACCTCGCCCAGCTGGCGGAAGCCGAGATCGAAGGCGTGGCCTGCCCGTTCGCCGAGCACGGCATCACCCTGACCAGCGCCTGCGACGTCAGCGCCCTGCCGGGCTTCGAGGAAGGTCTGGTCAGCGTGCAGGATGAAGCGGCACAGCTGGCCGGTCAGCTGCTGGCACCGGCCGTGACGGCCATCAACGCCGAGGGTGAAGGCGTGCGCCTGCTGGATGCCTGCACCGCGCCGGGTGGCAAGCTGGCGGACATGCTGGAGCGCTTCCCGGGCCTGGACGCCACCGCCATCGACATCGACGGCGAGCGCCTCGAGCGCGTGGAAGAGACGCTGGAGCGTCTGGAGCTTGGTGCCGGCGTCGTGTGTGCCGATGCCAGCGAACGCGACTGGTGGGACGGCGAAGCCTTCGACGTCATCCTGCTCGACGCGCCCTGCTCCGGCAGTGGCGTCATCCGTCGTCACCCGGACATCAAGCTGCTGCGTCGCCCGAACGACATCGGCGATCTGGCGCGTCTGCAGGGCAAGCTGCTGGCCAATCTGTGGGGCATGCTCAAGCCCGGCGGCACCCTGGTCTACGGCACCTGCTCCATCATCACCCAGGAAAACGCCCGCGTGATGGACCGCTTCCTGGCCGCGACACCGGACGCCAAGGCCGAGACCATCAAGGCCGACTGGGGCCGTGTCTCCGGTGCTGGCCGTCAGATGCTGCCACAGGTCAATGGTCACGACGGCTTCTACCTGGCCCACATCACCAAGGCCAGCGCCTGATCACAGCCAGGTGAGCCGTGTCGGCGCGACGTCCGTGATGACATGAGACGCCACGCCTGACATTCCCGGACAGCCGCGCCCCGACTCTCGGGGCGCGGCTGTCTTCCGTCCTGGCACTGGTTTATCCTGTGCCGACTGAGCAACAGCGGACGAGCCGGACATGAAAATCATCATTCTGGGCGCAGGTCAGGTCGGCGGTACGCTCGCCGAACACCTGGCCCATGAAGAAAATGACATCACGGTGGTGGATACCGACAGCGAACGGCTGCGCGAGCTGCACAACCGACTCGACATCCGCACGGTCACGGGGCCGGCGAGCTATCCGCAGATCCTGCGGCAGGCGGGTGGCGAGGATGCCGACATGCTGATCGCGGTGACCAACTCTGACGAGGTCAACATGATCGCCTGTCAGATCGCCCATAGCCTGTTCCACACGCCGACCAAGATCGCGCGTGTGCGCTCGACCGCCTATCTGACCCGCAAGGGCCTGTTCTCGCATGACGCCATCCCGGTCGACGTGCTGATCAGCCCAGAGCAGGTGGTGACGGACCACATCCGCCGCCTGATCGAATACCCCGGTGCCTTGCAGGTGCTTGACTTCGCCAATGGCGTCGCCCAGCTGGTCGCGGTCAAGGCCTATTACGGCGGGCCGCTGGTCGGTCAGGAGCTCGGTTTCCTGCGGCGCCACATGCCCAACGTGGATACCCGCGTCGCCGCCATCTATCGTCGCAACCGTCCGATCATCCCGCGCGGTGACACCGTGATCGAAGCCGATGATGAAGTGTTCTTCATCGCGGCACGCAAGGACATCCGCACCGTGATGGGCGAGCTGCGACGCGTCGATCGCAACTTCCGCCGGGTGGTGATCGCCGGTGGCGGCCATATCGGTGAGCGTCTGGCCGAGACGCTGGAGCACAGTCATCAGGTCAAGATCATCGAGCACTCGCTGGCGCGTTGCACCGACCTTTCCGAGCGCCTCGATCGCACCGTGGTCCTGCACGGCAGCGCCACCTCCAAGCGTCTGCTGCTGGAGGAGAACATCGAGGATTGCGACATCTTCTGCGCGCTGACCAACGACGACGAGGTCAACATCATGTCGTCGATGCTGGCCAAGCGACTCGGTGCCAAGAAGGTGCTGACGCTGATCAACAACGCGGCCTACGTGGACCTGGTGCAGGGCGGCGAGATCGACATCGCCATCTCGCCCCAGCAGGCGACCATCGGCGGCCTGCTGACCCACGTGCGCAAGGGTGACATCGTCAATGTCCACTCGCTGCGCCGTGGTGCGGCGGAGGCCATCGAAGCCATCGCCCACGGCGATGAGCGCTCCTCCAAGGTGGTAGGCCGGCGCATCGAGGATATCAACCTGCCGGAGGGCACTACCATCGGTGCCGTGGTACGCGGCAAGGAAGTGCTGGTGGCGCATCATGACCTGGTGGTGGAGTCCAACGACCACGTCATCCTGTTCGTGGTCGACAAGCGTCGCATCCGCGAGGTGGAGCGTCTGTTCCAGGTCGGGTTGACCTTCTTCTGATGCCGGCCTCCATGACTTCCGCCCCGCGCCCGCCCCGAACGTCACTCGGTGGCCTCGCCACGCTGCGCCTCTCTCAGGGAGGCGCCGCATGAGTCTACGCGTGATCTCTCGCATCCTCGGTATCCTGCTGATGCTGTTCAGCCTGACGCTGGTGCCGCCGATGCTGATCTCGAGGGTCTTCGAGGACGACACCCTGAGCGCCTTCGCCGTGGCGATGGGCATCACCCTGCTGACCGGTTTCGCGCTCTTCTACCCCAATCGGCACGCCCGCAAGGAGCTGCGCAACCGCGATGGCTTCCTGATCACGGTGCTGTTCTGGACCGTGCTGGGGGCCTTCGGCTCGCTGCCCTTCCTGCTCGCCGAAGACCCGAACCTGACCATCATCGATGCCATGTTCGAGTCGTTCTCGGGGCTCACCACCACCGGCGCCACGGTGATGACGGGGCTCGATCTGCTACCCCACTCCATCCTCTACTACCGCCAGCAGCTGCAATGGCTGGGCGGCATGGGGATCGTGGTGCTGGCGGTGGCGATCCTGCCGACACTCGGCATCGGCGGCATGCAGCTCTACCGCACCGAGATTCCCGGCCCGCTGAAGGACTCCAAGCTGACGCCGCGCATCACCGAGACGGCCAAGGCGCTGTGGTACATCTACGCCGCGCTGACGCTGGTGTGCTTCGCCAGCTACTGGGCGGCCGGCATGAGCTGGTTCGATGCCCTGGGCCACAGCTTCTCGACCGTCGCGGTCGGTGGCTTCTCGACCCACGACGCCAGTATCGGCTACTTCGATTCCGCCAGCATCGAGATGATCTGCGTGTTCTTCATGGTGGTGTCCTCGATCAGCTTCGGCCTGCACTTCGCCGCCTGGCGCGAGGGCCGCATCAGCCATTATCTGCGCGACCCGGAGACACGCTTCTTCCTGATCCTGCTGCTGATCCTGACCTGCGTCACCATCGCCGGCCTGCTGCTCACCGGCAGCTACGATGACAGCAAGGCACTGCGCCACGGCCTGTTCGAGGCCGTCTCGGTGGCCACCACCACCGGCTTCGGCGTCGCCGATTTCACCGGCTGGCCGGGCGTCTTGCCGATGATGCTGTTCATCGCCGCCTTCATCGGCGCCTGCTCCGGGTCCGCCGGTGGCGGCATGAAGGTCATCCGCATCCTGCTGATCCTCAAGCAGGGCGTGCGCGAGATCCATCGTCTGATCCATCCCAATGCCATCCTGTCGGTCAAGGTCGGCAAGATGCGCATCTCCGAGGGCGTGGCTGAGGCGGTGTGGGGCTTCTTCTCCGTCTACCTGATGCTGTTCGTGCTGATGATGCTGGGCATGCTGGCCACCGGGCTTGACCAGGTGACAGCGTGGTCAGCGGTCGGCTCGGCGCTCAACAATCTGGGGCCGGGGCTGGGTGAGGTCGCGACCCACTACGGCGATATCCCGGGGGCCGCCAAGGGCATCCTGATCCTCGCCATGCTGCTGGGACGCCTGGAGATCTTCACCATCCTGGTGCTGTTCACGCCGGCCTTCTGGCGGCGCTGACAGCCGCCAGCGTGCCGAGAGCATCACCTTGAACGCAAACGCCCCCGCCGGAGGACTCCGACGGGGGCGTTTTCATTGTGGCGCTTCGACTATGACTCGCCGGTAGTGGCGTCACGGCGCGCCAGCAGGCGGCGCATCGGCGCGGTCGGCTCCAGCACGTAATGGATGCGGCTGGCACGATAGCAGTCGTTGAAGGCATCGAAGTAGTCATCCAGCACGCTGGCCGCGTTCTCCTCCCCCGCCTGACGCAGCAGCTCCGCCGCCACTTCCGCCGTGCACAGGTGCGCCTCGGAGGCAGGCTTGCGCAGGTGATAGCGGGTCAGGCGCTGAGTGTGCAGCGGCAGGACCGGCAGGCCGTCCAGATAGGGGCTCTTGCGGAAGATGCGCCGCGCCTGACGCCAGGTGCCATCGAGCAGAATGAATACCGGAATGCGCGCCTCGCCACTGGCGGTATGCGTTGCCACATCGGCGCCGACGCCGGCGATGGCATTCACGTCGACCACGCGGTCGGCGTAGTCGGGCTGGTCATCCGGGAAGATGATGAAGGGCTGATAGCGCTCATCTTCCAGCAGCGCCAGCAGGCGCGGGTCCGGCTCGACGCGATACCAGCTGAAGACCTCGGTGCCCGCCAGCACATCCGAGATCAGGCGCCCGGTATTGGTCGGCTTGTAATGCTCCAGCGGATGGGTGATCAGCCAGAACTTGATCCGCGACTCGGCGGTAACCTGATAGGGACACAGGCAATTGAGCCTGGGCAGGCGGCACGCCTCACAGCGAATCACCTGACTGCCGCGCGCCTTGAACTCGCGGCGCGGATGCCGCCCGTGCCACGCCTCCGGCTCGCCACTGGGCAGCGTGGTGATGCCACTGCCTTCGCCTGGCGCGACAGTATCGATTGCCACAGCGTCGCCATCGACGCTGGAGGCGACAGCGGAAGCAGATTGAGGCGCACAGGCGGCGATATCGTCGCCATCAGCCGGCGGGGGGCGGGAATCACACATGATGAGCAGTCAGAACCAAAGAAAAAGGGACGCGCATTCTAGCATGCGCGTCCCTTTCTCCTATTCCTCTATCACAGTCCAGGCGACCAACTCGCGGGATCAGACCTCGTAGCGGTGCTTGCTGCCGGTCACGAACTTGGGCGGACGACGCTTCCAGTAGCCTGCCAGCAGCGACCCCGAGACGTTGTGCCAGATGGAGAAGATCGCCCCCGGCAGGGCCGCCGTGGCGGAGAAGAACTGACTGGCCAGTGACGCCGCCAGGCCGGAATTCTGCATGCCGACCTCGATGGCGATGGTACGCGAAGTGCGCTCATCCAGCCCGAACAGGCGCGACAGGCCATAACCCGCGCTCAGGCCGATGGCATTGTGTGCCACGACCGCCAGCGCGACCAGCGGGCCCAGCGTGGCGAGGCGCCCGACGTTGAGCGAGACCACGATGGCGATGATCAGCACGATGGCCAGCATGGCCAGACTCGCCAATGCCGACTCCCACTCGCGGATCAGGTCACGCGCGAAGTGGTGCACGACCACGCCGAGCACGATGGGGGCGACCACCAGCTTGGCGATGCTCAGCAGCATGCCGCTGACCGGCACGTTGATATCGGTGCCCAGCAGCCACCAGGTCAGCAGCGGCGTCATCACGATGGAGAGCAGCGTCGAGGCCATGGTCATCGAGACCGATAGCGCCACATGTCCGCCGGCAAGCCAGGTCATCACGTTGGAGGAGGTTCCCCCTGCCGTGGCGCCGACCAGCACCATGCCCACCGTCAGCGCCGGGTCCAGCCCCAGCAGACGTGCGATCAGGAAGGCGGCCAGCGGCATCACGCTATATTGCAGCAGCAACCCAAGCGCGATCGGGCCGGGGCGACGTGCCACGCGTATGAAGTCGTCACGCGACAGGGTCAGGCCCATGGCGAACATGATCAGCGCCAGCAGAGGCTGAATGGTGTCCTTGAGCGCCACGAACGGCGTCGGTGCCACCACGGCGATGCCGGCAAAGACCAGCGCCCACAAGGGGAAGAAACGATTCAGCGTCTCGAACATGCTTTTCACTTTTCGGTCGCCCGGGGCATCGATTTCCCGGAAATTGCTGGCCCGCCTCCCATGGCAGGCCTGAAGGCGCGCATCATAACGTATCAGGCAGCCCCAGGTGGCCCTGATACAACCAATGGCGCACAAGGCGCGGTACCGCCTGACCGGCACTTTCGGCCAGCGGCAACACGCCGGGCTCGGCCAGTTCATCGGCATTCGGGTCGACCAGCACGATGGGGGCATCCAGCGGCGCAGCTGCATAGAGGTTGGACGCCGGCATGACCTTGAGCGAGGTGCCGACGATCAACAGCAGGTCCGCCTCGGCGGCGATCTCCTCGGCGACCGCGTAGAGCGGCACCGCCTCACCGAACCACACCACGTCCGGGCGCAGCTGACTGCCCTTGTCACACAGGTCCCCGAGGCGAATGCCGCCACGCGGCAAGGGGTAGCGCAGGCCGTAGTCGACGCTGGAGCGCGCCTTGAGAATCTCGCCATGCAGATGCACGACCTCGCGCGAGCCCGCTCGCTCGTGGAGGTCGTCGATGTTCTGGGTGATGACCGAGACGCGAAAGCCGTGCTGCTCCAGCTCAGCCAACGCCTTGTGGGCCGCGTTGGGTCTGGCGCGGCGCACCTGGGTGCGGCGGTCATCGTAGAAGCGCAGCACCTGCTGGGGGTCACGTCGGAAGGCCTGCGGCGTCGCGATGTCTTCCAGACGATGCTCTTCCCACAGGCCATCCTCGGCACGGAAGGTGCGCAGGCCGCTCTCGGCACTGATGCCGGCGCCACTCAACACGACCAGATGGCGTCCGTGACGTGCACCGGGGTCCTTGAAGCCTTCACTCATCTAGCACTCTCTCTGGCGTTGGACAGGATCGAACAGCGGGCATGGCGATCACACTCAGTCATCGATGAAGTCCTGACTGCGATCGACACCGAAGCGCCGCTTGTTGCGATAGGGATAGACATCGATCACGCGCCCTTGCGCGATGGCGTCCTGCAGGCCACGCCACCAGCTGGCCTGGAAGATCTCGGGATGCAGCTCGTAGAACAGCTTACGCAGCTGGATATCGGCAAACAGGAAGGGGCCGAACTCCTCGGGGAAGATGTCGTTGGGCCCCACCGAATACCAGGGCTCGCTGGCCAGTTCCTGCTCAGGGTAACGTGCCTCGGGAATCTCACGGAAGTTGCACTCGGTCAGGTAGCTGATCTCGTCGTAGTCATAGAAGACCACCCGCCCGTGGCGCGTGACGCCGAAGTTCTTGAGCAACATGTCGCCGGGGAAGATGTCAGCGGCAGCCAACTGCTTGATCGCATTGCCATAATCATTGAGCACCGCGCGGGTTTCCTCGGCGTCACACTCCTCGAGATACAGGTTGAGCGGCGTCATCATGCGCTCGGTGTAGCAGTGACGGATCAGCACCTTGTTGCCGCGCAGGCTGATCGAGGAGCTGCACACCTCCAGCAACTCGTCGAGGCAGGCCGGGTCGAAGTGGTCCTTGCCGACGGTGAAATTCGAGAATTCCTGCGTATCGGCCAGTCGCCCGACCCGATCATGGCGTTTGACCAGACGGTACTTCTCGCGCACCTGATCACGACTCATGTCCTTGCCGGGGGCGAAGCGGTCCTTGATCAGCTTGAACACCAGCCGGTAACTGGGCAGCACGAAGACCGCCATCACCATGCCGCGCACGCCCGGCGCGATGATGAACTGATCGGAGCGACTCGCCACATGCTGGTTGAGGCCGCGGAACAGCTCGGTCTTGCCATGCTTGTAGAAGCCGATGGCAGCGTACAGCTCGCCGATGGGCTTCTCGGGCATCAGGGTCTGCAGGAACCCGACCACCTCGCTGGGCACTTCGATCTCGACCTGAAAATAGGCCCGCGTGAAGGAGAAGATGATCGAGACCTCTTCCGGCTCGATGATCACGGTATCCAGATAGACGCCATCGCGCTCGGTATGCAGCACCGGCAACACCAGCGGCAGGGTCTGGCCGCCGCCCTCGATGCGCCCGACCAGATAGGCCCCCTTGTTGCGATAGAAGACGCTGCGCAGCATCTCGAAGGCGGCGTCCGGCGCATCGCGCACCGCCTCAGGCAGCGTCGCGAGCAACATCTCGGCGCCCAGCGTCACATCGCGCCCCTGATGCTCGAAGGCGATCCCCAGCGGCGCCTCGTTGAGCACGGATTCGAGTGCCCCGGCCCAGTCACCCTCGACCGAAACCCGATGACTGATGCTCAAGCCGGAATGGCGTGCCGGCCTCTGGCGGGATGGCGAGACGAACATCCAGTCATCGCGGATGTGACGATGGGAAAACACGCTACAGAAGATGGAGTTGTAGAAGGTCTCGGCCAGCTTGTAGTCGAGGCGTTGATCGATCAGCGCCATGTACTGCCGCTTGGCCTCGCCCCACAGGGTGCACTCGCACAGGCGGTCGGGCTCGAAGGCGCGCCCCAGCCGCTCCATGGTAGCGGCGACCTTCTCGTCGTAGAGGTTGATGCGCGCGGCGGAGGCCTGCTGGGCCTCACGCCAGTCGGCCTCGATGAAGCGTCGCCGCGCATCACTGGAGATCTGCTTGAAGCGTGATCGATATTCATCGAAGCCATGCAACACGGTCGCCGCCAGTCGCTGGCCCTGCTGGCCATTGCCGCGCTCGTCACTGTCCACATCATTGCCCATCGCCGCCTCCCTGCCCTTCAGTCACCTGACATGACCAAAGCATGCGGACTGTCGCGCCAGCAAGCGAGACGACAATGGTCGCGGGCCTTCAACCCTGACTCACGCTAGGTGCGCCATCCATCAAGGCCGAGATGGCAACGGACCGCCTGAAACGCAGAACGCCACCCCGCAAGCGAGGTGGCGTTCATGATGTCTGACAATGGCCAGGGGCGCGTGGCTTACAGCTCATGCCCCAGCGAGGCCGCCGAGTCGGCCAGCGGCTTGACGCGGCGCTCGGCCTCGAACAGGTCATCGGCCATGCCGGCTTGCTCGGAACTCATGTCCAGCGCATCGATGCGCGAGGCCTGGAAGCGGTCACGCTGCTCATCCAGGCCGGCGAAATCGAACAGGTCACGGTCTGCCAGATGTGACGGCGCCACCGAGGTGACGGCATGGAACATGGTTTCCAGCCGCCCCGGATGCTTCTTCTCCCAGTCCTGCAGCATCTCCTTGACCACCTGACGCTGCAGATTCTCCTGCGAGCCGCACAGGTTGCAGGGAATGATCGGAAACTCGCGGGCGTTGGAATAGGCCTCGATATCGGACTCACGGCAGTAGGCCAGCGGGCGAATCACGATATGGCGCTGGTCATCGGAGAGCAGCTTGGGCGGCATCGTCTTGAGCTTGCCACCGAAGAACATGTTCAGGAACAGCGTCTCGAGGATGTCATCACGGTGGTGGCCGAGGGCGATCTTGGTCGCGCCGATCTCGGCGGCGAAGCCATACAGCGAGCCGCGACGCAGGCGCGAGCACAGCCCGCAGGTCGTCTTGCCCTCCGGCACCTTCTCCTTGACGATGGAATAGGTGTCGCGCTCGAGGATGTGATACTCGACGCCCACCGACTCGAGCCATGCCGGCAGCACATGTTCCGGGAAGCCGGGCTGCTTCTGATCGAGATTCACTGCCACCAGCGTGAACTGCACCGGCGCATTGCGCTGCAGGTTCATCAGGATATCCAGCATGGTGTAGGAATCCTTGCCCCCGGACAGGCACACCATCACCTTGTCACCATCACGGATCATGCCGTAATCGGTGATGGCGGTACCGACATTGCGCCGCAGGCGCTTCTGCAACTTGTTCAGTTCGCGCTTGGCAGTGGCCGCATCAGTGGGGCTGGACGAAAGCTCGCTATCGGGTGTGAACATGGGGCATCAGGCTGGCAGTTTGGAAGGGCGCACAGTCTAGCATTGGCCAGTAGACGGTCACAGAGGCAGCGTGCTTCAGGCGGGACGGCCTGCCCCTGTCAGGCAAGGTGGCGTGACGCCGACGCAAGATACGCCAACGCCCGCAGTCAGCGGGCGTTGGCATTTGGTATGCGCCGTGGGGAACAGCGGCGCTTGCAGGACGTCCGTGCAAGCTAGAAAAGGCGCAGGCTAGAACAGGCGCAGCACTTCCAGATAGCGGATCACCACCCCGCCCAGCATCACGAGGATACCGAAGCGTTGCAGTCTGAATTCAAGCGCAGTAAGCGCAAGCTTGCGTGACCAGAACATCAGCACACCGCGCATGTCCTGTGTCCGGCGAATATAGAGGCCGTAGGCAAACAGCACGATGGCCAGGCCAAGAATCAACAGCGTATTGGTCGCGATCAGCATGTCGCACCTCGTGGGCAAGTACCCCTGAGTCATAAGGAAGGCAATCGTGGGCGGATGCCTTATCTGAAGCCGGGCCCCGAGCAGATGCCCGGGGCCCGACAGTCATCACCTGGCGCAGTGATGACGATCCTGAAGAGAATGATGCCGTCCTCAGGCCTGACAGAGGCTGGCTGACAGCAGGTCCTTGTCACGCATGGCCTTTGCTCGCTGTCGCCGCTTCATTATGGTTATCAAAGCTGCTCGGTCTTGCATCCTGCATGGCTTGGCCGTCCTGCTGGCCGGTAGTGCACTGGCGTGTAATCAGAGTCGACCTCTCGCCGCAGTGGGCGTGTCGTATGGCAGCCAGTGTGGACAAAGGCAGTGAGCCGGGCCATTGGACATTCCGGCAACAGACCTTGGAATAATAGCCTTGAGGATGATGTCGACTGATGAGACGTCTGATACCGGGTCTGACTCTCATCCAGCGCCTGCCCAGCCCCTGCCATAAGCTCCTGACATAAGCCTCGCTCAGGCCTGACTGACCAGCGAGGGCGACAGCGGTGCCTGCATCAGGCGCTGCGCCATCAGCGCACTGGTCACGGCGTCCCCCAGCGCGCTGTGGCGACCGATCACCGGCACGCCCAAGGCGTCAGCCATCGCCTCGAAGCGCAGGTCCGGGGCGGCCTCCGGCTGCTCATGCTTGCAGCGCCGGGCGTAATCGCGCGCCAGATCATGACGCTGGTTGGGCAGATCAAAGCCGAAGCGTGGCCGCAGGTGACGGTTGATCACCGCGACATCGAAGTCGATGCACCAGCCCACCAGCGGACGATTGCCGATGAACTCCAGCAGCTGTCGCAGCGCATCGCCCAGCGCTTCTCCGCCATGCAGATCGATACCGCGCAGACGATGGATGCGAATCGAGTCGCCCTGCAGACCTTGCGGGCATTGCAGGTAGAGTGACAAGGCGCTGGAGGTATGGATATGGCGCGCATCGAAACGCACCGCCGCCAGCGAGACCAGCTCGGCGTGGCCGACATCGAGACTGGTGGTCTCGCAGTCCAGCGCCACACGCTCCCCGCCCCGCTCGGCGGCATGCCAGGGACGAAAGAGCTCGGCGAACTCGCCCTGCGCATGACGACGACGATCACTGGCGCGTCTCAGTTGTTCGAACATGCCACCTCCCCTCGGCCCTGAGGCCGGTTCAGTATTCCAGGTGATAACGATGTGACAGGCGCTGCTTGAAGTCCTTGACCCGACTCAGGGCATCGCGCAAAAGATCACGCTCCAACGAGGACAACGACTGAGTGATGATCAGGTTGCGACCCCCCGCCTCCCGCGCCGCCGTGGTCTTGTCCTGGCCATCCCTTCGCGAGTCGCTAGCCCCGCCGACGGCAGCGCCATGTTCGTCCTCTTCCAGATGGCGCAGCTGCTGGCGCAGACGCAACTCGGCAAACAGCGACAGTGCCTCGGCAAGGTCAGCGCTGTCGCTGGCCTCGATACGCCCATCACTGACCAGCGCCTCAAGCCGCGCGAAGGTGCCGGTGGCCATCACTCCGCGTTCCAGCGCCATGGTGCGAACGCCATGCACGATGGGGAAGATGCCGCCCTTCTTGATATCGATGCCGTGTCGCGGCGAGCGCAAGGAGCCGAACAGCGTCAGCGGGGTCGAGAAATGCAGCGCCGGGCGCGCGAAGTGCGACAGCAGCAGTTCATCGCGCGTGGCGTGGCGCACCAGGTGGCCGCGCAAGCTGTCGACCAGCGCTTCATTGCCGCCGCTGGCGCGTGCATCGAAGACGATGGCCAGATTCATCAGCGCCTCGCCATCGCGCCCGGCGCACCAGCGTGCGATCTTGCCGCGCCAGCGCGACTCGGTGGCGACCCACTCCGGATTGGAGACCATGATGTTGCCCGGGCATGGTGGATAGCCGAGACCGGCCAAGGCGTCACTGAAGCGCTGCAGGGTGTCCTCGTTATCGGGCCACTGGTGGCCATCGGCGATGATCAGCCCATTGTCCTGATCGGTCTTGAGGATCTGTTCGCCGCGCCCTTCGCTGCCCATCAGCATCAGGCAACTCGAGGCCCGGTGTTCCTCCTCCACCAGCATGGCGAAGGTGCGCTCGATCAGGCGCCCGTTGAGCGCACTCAACAACGCCATCGCATGGCGCATGTGGACTCCCTGCATCGCCAGCGCCCTGACCATTTCCGGCAGACGCGCACTGGCCTGCTCAAGCGCCGCCATGTCAGAGGCGCGCTCGATCTCGAGACTCACCAGCTGACTGCGATTGGAGAAGAACCCCAGCACGTCGGTCAGCTCGATGACCCCGACGACCGCCGCGTCAGGCGTCAGGCGCTCCTTGACCACGACCCGCGCGACCCGGTGGCGAGTCATCTGCACCAGCGCCTGGAACAGATATTCCTCCGCCGTGACCGCCACCAGCGCAAAGCTGCCCAGCGAGGCGAGCGGATGATTGGCAGCCAAGCCCTGGATCACCAGCGCATTGAGCAGGTCCGTGCGTGTCACCACGCCCTGACGGCCCTCGACAGAGATGATCAGACTGTCCGCCCCCGCCGTCTGCATGGCCTTGACGCCCTGCTCGATGCTGGCGCTGGCCGCCAGCTTGAGCGGCGGACGCATGCAGTCCATCACCCGCGCCAGCATGAAGCCCGCCTGGTCGCGACTCGCGCCCTGACGGGTGTCACGCTGCGCCGCCAGCAGCCGCGCCTTGTCACTCAGGCTGTGCTGGAAGTACTCACCGAAGGCAGGACACTCGTCGCACAGCGAGAAGAACAGCTCTGCGGGCAGCTGGTAGCACAGCGTCTCCTGCTCGCAGACGAAGCGGGTGCGGCAATGGCCATTGAGCAGCGTCAGCGCCCCGAACAGGTCCCCCGCGGTGTAATGGCCGATGCGCAGACTGACCCAGGCATCCAGCCCCTCGCGCTGCGCCTTGTCGAGCGTGGCGGCGTCCGGCAGTGCCGAATCAGCGGCCAGTTCCGCCACCTCGCCCTTGTGAATGATGTAGACCGCCTCACCGACGGCCCCCGGCACCAGCGGCTGCGCCAGCGCCTCGAAATAGTGAAGGTCCACCCCTTCGGCCAGCCGTTGCCGAAGACGCTCATCCAGCAGACTGAACGGCGGCTCCTCGAACGCGATATCCACCAGTGACGCTTGCATGACAGCGACTCCCCTCTGCACGTGCACCGCTGATCGATGCACGAGCCCTCAAACCACGAGGCCCCGCCTGCAGGTGCAAGACGGGGCTTCGGGAAACGGGGGCCTGTTCGCGCCGATGCTGCGTGCTGCGCGAACAGGCCCTGCTGCCTGAATCAGTGATCCACTGCTGTTCCGGCCCCGCGCGGAACACGAATGTCCTCGACGATATGCTGGATGTGCTCGGGCGGCGGCGGGGTCATCTTGCAGACGATGACCGCGACGACGAAGTTGAGCACCATGCCCAGCGAGCCGATCCCCTCCGGCGACACACCCAGCAACCAGTTCTCGGCGCTGTTGAGTTCCGGCGAGATGAACTTGAAGTAGACAATGTAGCTGAAGGTGAACACCAGGCCGACCAGCATGCCCGCGATGGCACCTTCCTTGTTCATGCGCTTGGAGAAGATCCCCAGCAGGATGACCGGGAAGAAGCTCGATGCCGCAAGCCCGAAGGCAAAGGCCACCACCTGCGCCACGAAGCCTGGCGGATTGATGCCGAAGTAACCGGCGATCACGATGGCCACGGCCGCCGCCATGCGTGCCGCCATCAGCTCCTGCTTCTCGCTGATGTCTGGCTTGAAGGTCTTCTTGAGCAGGTCATGCGAGATGGCCGACGAGATGACCAGCAACAGACCGGCCGCCGTCGAGAGTGCTGCCGCCACCCCACCCGCCGCCACCAGCGCGATGACCCATGCCGGCAGGTTGCCGATCTCCGGGTTGGCCAGCACGATGATGTCGCGGTCGATGTAGACCTCGCTCTCGTTGTCGGTGGGCGTGTTGCTCACCAGACGCTGACCGTACTCACCGCGGGCCGCCTGGCTGTCGGCGCTGCCTTCGTAGCTCGGCTTGCCCGCGAAGGGATCACCGCCACGCATCTGGATGATGCCGTCGCCATTCTTGTCGACCCAGCCGATCAGCCCGGTGTTCTCCCAGTTGTAGAACCAGCCCGGCAGCTCCTCATAGGCCGTCTCGTTGACGGTCTCGACCAGATTCACCCGCGCGAAGGCACCCACGGCCGGCGCAGTGGTGTAGAGCAGTGCGATGAAGAACAGCGCCCAACCGGCGGAGATACGTGCATCCTTGACCGTCGGTACCGTGAAGAAGCGCACGATGACGTGGGGCAGGCCCGCAGTACCGCACATCAGCGCGGCGGTGATGAAGAAGACATCGATGGTGGACTTGGAACCCTCGGTGTACTCGCGGAAGCCGAGATCGGTCACCACCTGATCGAGCTTTTGCAGCAGATAGACGCCGGTGTCATTGCCCTGGGCATCGACCAGGGTGCCGCCGAAGCCGGTCTGCGGCAGCACGTGGCCCGTCATCATGATCGACAGGAACACCGCCGGCACCAGGAAGGCGAAGATCAGCACGCAGTACTGGGCCACCTGGGTATAGGTGATGCCCTTCATGCCGCCGAGTACCGCATAGAAGAAGACGATCGCCATGCCGATCACCACGCCGACGTTCACGTCCACCTCGAGAAAGCGCGCGAAGACGATGCCGGTACCGCGCATCTGACCGGCGACATAGGTGAAGGAAATGAAGATGACGCAGACCACCGCCACGGTGCGCGCGACGCTGGAGTAGTAACGGTCACCGACGAAGTCCGGCACCGTGAACTTGCCGAACTTGCGCAGGTACGGCGCCAGCAGCATGGCCAGCAGGACGTAGCCGCCGGTCCAGCCCATCAGGTAGACGGAGGCGTCATAGCCGACATAGGCGATGATGCCCGCCATCGAGATGAACGAGGCCGCCGACATCCAGTCAGCGGCGGTCGCTGCCCCGTTGGCGATGGGGTGAACGCCACCCCCGGCGACATAGAATTCCTTGGTGGAACCGGCTCGCGACCACACCGCGATCCCGATATAGAGCGCAAATGACGCGCCCACGAACAGATAGGTCAGCAGTTGAACATCCATTGGCAGTGTCCTTGGCGATGTCGATCATATTGTTCTTATTCACACAACGGCGCGGCACGACGAGCGGCCTGTGCCCGGCGTGTCACTGACTCATTGCTCGTGAACATCGAAGCGCTCATCGAGCTTGTTCATCGAACGGGCATACAGAATGATCAGCGCGAGGAAGAAGTAGATCGCCCCCTGTTGCGCAAACCAGAAGCCCAGCTTGAAACCGAAGAACTGGATGTTGTTCAGCACGTCCACCAGCAATATCCCGCATCCATAGGACACCACGAACCAGACCACGAGATAGCCCATGATCAGTTTGATATTGGCGGACCAATACGCCTTGGCATTCGCTTCCTTCATGATGGTGTTCTCGCATTGTTATTGTGATTGGCGAAGTGGAGTGATTGGCGATCCGGAGATCGATGACCACCCGTCAGCGGATGATCCTTTCTCGGCGGTTGATGGGTATTTCCTGCGCCTTTCAAGGCATGACAGGAAACTTGGCGACTCGAATCTGACAGTAGACAAGGCCCTGCAACGTTGCAGGCTGACTTTAGTCGAGAATGTCATTCACCCCTGATGGAGCAAAGTTGAGAACGATACAATTCTTTTTAAATCAACAAGTTGATTCATATCCTAAAGATGCAATCCCTTGGTCTATTGGCCAAATGGGCGAAGAATGATCGGCGAAAGCTTCGGCGTATTGCGCGCATGACATTGGCCGATGACAGCAAATAGGCCCGTTGTGCAGACGCCATTTCCGGCTTCTTGGCGCCAATCATCGAGGCGTCTGCGTGGCAATGGATGACACAGCCTCTTCCTCACGACTCTCAAGACGCTGAGTCTGTCATGCACAGTGCTTGGGACTCGTGGCGGGGCTGCGTAGAATGGCGCTTCCAGAGAGGAGAGCGACATGTTCCAGGGTTGGTGGCTGATCGCAGTGGCACTCGCATATATCGCGGTGCTGTTCACGATTGCATGGCGGGGGGATCGCAACGCCAAGAAACACGGGTCGCCGAATCGGCGCCCAGCGGTCTACAGTCTGGGGCTTGCGGTCTACTGCACCAGCTGGACCTTCTACGGTAGCGTCGGGCAGGCCGCGACCAGCGGCTGGAGTTATCTGAGCATCTTCATCGGGCCGATTCTGGCCTGTCTGCTGTTCTGGCCGATCCTGCTCAAGATGATTCGGGTCGCCAAGCGCCAGAACATCACCTCGATTGCCGATTTCATCGCCTCGCGCTACGGCAAGACGCAGTCGCTGGCGGTGTTCGCCTCGCTGGTGGCCCTGGTCGGCACCCTGCCCTACATCGCCTTGCAGCTGAAGGCCGTCTCGAGTGCCTATCAGGTACTCACCGACACCAGCGATGTCACGCGAACCGCCTGGCTGGGCGATACCGCCTTCTATGTCGCGGCGATCATGGCGCTGTTCGCCATCCTGTTCGGCACCCGCCACACCGATGCCACCGAGCACCATGTCGGCCTGTTGCAGGCGATCGCCTTCGAATCGCTGGTCAAGCTGGTCGCCTTCCTGACCCTGGGCGTCTATGTCACCTGGGGCATGTTCAATGGCCTGGGCGATCTGTTCACCAAGGCCGATACCTATCTGGAGCTGCAACAGCAGCTGGAGACCCAGACCTTCGGCACCGGCTTCTGGGCTCAGACGCTGCTGGCGATGCTGGCGATCTTCTGCCTGCCGCGTCAGTTCCACGTCGCGGTGGTCGAGAACACCCACCACGATGACGCCCGCCGTGCGCGCTGGATGTTCCCGATCTATCTGGTCGCCATCTCCTTCTTCGTGCTGCCGATCGCCGCCGCCGGCCTGACCATGTTCCCCGACGGTTCGGTGTCACCGGACAGCTTCGTGCTGGCGCTGCCGATGGCGGCGGACCAGACCTGGCTGACCCTGCTGACCTTCATCGGCGGCTTCTCCGCCGCCACCGGCATGGTGATCGTCGCCGCCGTCGCGGTCTCGATCATGATCTCCAACGAGATCGTGATTCCGCTGTTGTTCCGTCTGCGCTGGTTCGATACCGAGGCGCGCGACTACAGCCATATCGTGTTGCTGGCGCGCCGTCTGACCATCGTGATGATCCTGGCGCTGGCCTACGGCTTCTATCTGCTGATCGCCGAATACAGCACCCTCTCGGCCATCGGCTTGCTGTCGTTTGCCGCCGTCGCCCAGTTCGCACCCTCGCTGATGGGTGGCCTCTACTGGAAGCGCGGCAATCGCCTCGGCGTCATCGTCGGCCTGAATGTCGGCTTCGCGGTCTGGGCCTGGACCCTGCTCGTGCCAGCACTGGCACAGGCGGGCCTGATGCCGGCCGAGATCGTCAACCAAGGGCCGTTGGGCATCGACTGGCTGTCGCCGCATGGCCTGTTCGGCTTCCGCTTCAATGACCCGCTGACCCACGGCGTGATGCTGTCGCTCGGCCTGAACCTGTTCTGCTACATCTTCGTCTCTCAGATGACGCCGCAGCGCGTGGTCGAGCGCATCCAGGCCTCGCTGTTCGTCGACAGTGTCGAGACCCGCCAGACCAGCGTCTCGCGCCCCTGGACCGGCTCCACCTCCGTCTCCGACCTGCGCGTCCTGTGCGAACGCTTCCTGAGCCACGAGCAGGTCGAGCGCGCCTTCGAGGACTACGCGCGCCGCAGCGGCCAGCCGCTGGAGCTGCATGCACGCGCCTCCATCGACCTGATCCAGTTCACCGAACGCTTCCTGGCCTCGGTGCTTGGTGCCTCCTCGGCACGCATCGTCGTCAACTCGGCGCTGCAGGGCCGCGGCATCGGCATCTCGGATGTCATCTCCATCGTCGATGAAGCCTCGCAGGTGCTCGAATTCAACCGCGCCCTGCTGCAGGCGACCATCGAGAACATCCACCAGGGCATCAGCGTGGTCGACCAGCACATGCGCCTGGTGGTGTGGAACCAGCGCTATCTGGACATGTTCCGCTTCCCTGACAACCTGATCCGGGTCGGCGCGCCCATCGATCGCATCTTCCGCTACAACGCCCACAACGGCGAATACGGCCCGGGCGACCCAGAAGAGCACGTCGACCAGCTGCTGGATGCCATCCGCAACGGCGAGCCGCACCGCTACGTGCGCTATCGCCAGGATGACAGTGTGATGGAGATCCAGGGCAACCCGATGCCCGGTGGCGGCTTCGTCTACACCTATCAGGACATCACCCAGCAGAAGCGCACCGAAGAGGCGTTGATCCGCTCGGAAAACAACATCCGCATCTACACCGATAACGTGCCGGCGCTGATCGCCTACTTCGACAAGGAGTGTCGCTACCTCTTCACCAACCGTGCCTATGAAGCGGTGATGGGCATCGACCGTACCGCCGTGATCGGCGAGCCCGCCGAAGAGGCGATGCCGGAAGACATCTATCGCCAACGCGCGCCCTGGATGACGCGCGCGCTGTCCGGTGAGCGGGTCTCCTTCGAGATCTCGCTGGAAGCCCCGGAAGGCGGCGTGCGCTACATGCTGGTCACCTATACGCCGCACTTCAGCACCAAGGGCAACATCCTCGGCTTCTTCGCGCTCTATCAGGACATCACCGAGCGACGCCTGGCGGAGATCGCCCTCAAGGAGACCAACGAGAACCTGGAGGAGCGCGTGCGCGTGCGTACCCAGGAGTTGTCACAGGTCAACGAGGCCCTGCGCACCGAGAACCGCGTGCGCGCCGAGGCCGAGCAGGCATTGCGTCAGGCCAAGCAGCTGGCCGAGGATGCCAACGCCTCCAAGACACGCTTCCTGGCCGCGGCCAGCCACGACCTGCTGCAGCCACTGAATGCGGCGCGTCTGTTCACCTCCGCCCTCGCCCAGCAGGTCGAAGGCGAGATGAAGACCACCACCAATCACATCGACAACTCGCTGCAGGCCGCCGAGGAACTGCTCAGCACCCTGCTCGACATCTCCAAGCTGGATGCCGGGGCACTGGCGCCACGCCGCAGCGTGTTCCGCCTCTCCGACATCCTCAAGCCGCTCAAGGCCGAGTTCGAGGTGATGGCGGAAGACCGCGGACTGGACCTGAAGGTGGTGATGACTCAGCTGGCGGTGGATTCCGATGGCCAGATGCTCAGACGCATCGTGCAGAACTTCCTCTCCAACGCGGTGCGCTATACCCGCCAGGGCCATGTGCTGCTGGGCTGCCGCCGTCTGGGCGATCGCATTCGCATCGAGGTCTGGGACACCGGCCCCGGCATTCCCGAGTCGAAGCTGACCGAGATCTTCCAGGAATTCCGGCGTCTCGATCAGACCGAGCGTCACAAGGAGAGCGAGAAGGGTCTCGGCCTGGGGCTGTCGATCGCCGAACGAATGAGCCGGGTGCTCGACCACCCGATCACGGTGCGCAGCTGGGTCGGCATCGGCACCGTCTTCGCCGTCAGCGTGCCGATCAGCAAGGAGCTGCCGGCGGCCGAGCTGCCTGATGCCGTGCCGGCTCGCAAGCGCGCCGGCAACAAGCTGACCGGCACTCGTGTCCTGTGCATCGACAACGAGAGCCTGATTCTCGAGGGCATGAAAGCGATGCTGTCCGGCTGGGGTTGCGAGGTGTTCACGGCGACCTCGATCGGCGGCGCCAAGTCGGTGATCCGCAACCTGGATGGTGATCCGGATGCCATCCTCGCCGACTACCACCTCGACAACGAGGTAACTGGCCTGATGGCGCTGGATGCGCTGGATGAACGTCTGGCGGGCTCGGTGCCGGGCATCGTGATCACCGCCGACCGCACCGATGAGGTCGCCGAAGAAGTGCGCCGTGCGGGCTATCACCTGCTGCTCAAGCCGGTGCGACCCGCCGCGCTGCGTGCGCTGCTGACGCGCACCCTGCAGGCCAACCGCGCCGAGAAGCACACCAGTGGCGCAAGTGATGCCCCCGACGCCGCGACGGATGACCCAGCCCCCTGATCAGGCGGGCTGGCATGTCGCTCTTTCGTCCTCTAGCTCTTTAGCCCTCTAGCTCTTTCATCCATGACGCAAAAAGCCCGCCCTGTCAGCGACAGGGCGGGCTTTTTGTGGCTTGAAGGCGCGACTCTCGAGGAGAGCCTCAGCTCAAGCGCTGACGCAGGATCAGGAGCGGACTTTCGGCGGCTCGACTTCCAGACGCTGGGCCGCGATGACGGCCTGGGTGCGCGAATGCACGCCCAGCTTGCGCAGAATGGCGGTCACGTGGGCCTTGATGGTGGCCTCGGACACATTCAGCTCATAGGCGATCTGCTTGTTGAGCAGACCTTCCGTCAGCATGTTGAGCACGCGGAACTGCTGCGGCGTCAGTGACGCGATCGCCTCGGCGAAGCGCGATTCATCCTCGGAAGACTCGCCCATGGCCTCGGCGATGTCCGTCGGCAGCCAGACCTCACCTTCGAGGATCTCGCCGATGGCTTCGGCGATGACGTCGAGGCTGGCGGACTTGGGAATGAAGCCGGAGGCCCCATAATCGATGGCGCGGCGCACCACGTAGGGCTCCTCGCTACCGGACACGACCGCCACCGGGATGTCCGGTGTCTGGCCACGCAACTGGATCAGACCGGAGAAGCCGTGGGCTCCCGGCATGTGCAGGTCCAACAGGATCAGGTCGGCATCGGGATGGCGGGCAACGACTTCGTTGGTCGCTTCCATGCTGTCAGCCTCGACGATCTCCGCCTGAGAGGCGACTTGTCTAAGCGCCTGGGTCAGTGCGGCACGAAAGAGCGGGTGATCGTCTGCAACGATGAACTTCTGGGCAAAGGCCATTGAGTCTCCTCCAAAACCCCGATGGTGATCATCACCGACCTTCCTGGCCGGTCAACAATCGCCGTTATTTTCTGGCATGTTACCCCATAAAACGTGCGTTTAACAAAGCAGCCCACCATCGGAAGATGTACTGATGTTTCGCTCGGGGAACACGAGTATCGCACGGATTGATGCCCGGCGAGCGAACAATCCGTGCGCTGATTCTGACAGCATCCTGGGGATGGTGAGTCAGACAACCCTACCCGCAACGCGACTGGCATGCCAGCCGATCAATGCGACACCGGCAATCAGCACGAAGCCGATCAGGCTGGCGATATCCGGCACCTCCCCCCAGATGGCCCAGCCCGCCAGTGCCGAAAACACGATGGTCAGATAGGAATAGATCGACACTTCCCCCGCCGGTGCGAGGCGATAGGCGGTGGTCATCAGAATCTGACCGCCGGCCGCAAAGATGCCGATGCCCAGCAAGGCCAGCGCCTGAGGGCCGCTCGGCATCACCGGATTCATCAACATCGGCACCAATGTCACCACACTGGAGACCAGCGAGAAATGCAGCACGATGGTCGCCGAGGCCTCGCGCCCTCTCATCGCACGGATGAGCGTATAGGCCGCCCCCGCCAGCATTGCCGAACCCAGCCCGACCATGGCGGGCAACAATGCCTCCACCCCGCCCTCGGCAAATGCCAGTTGCGGCTTGATGACCAGCGCCGCGCCAGAGAAGGCGACCAGCATGCCGACCAGCCGCCAGCCGCCTAGGCGCTCGGCCAGAAAGAGGCCGGCAAACAGGCTGACGAAGAACGGCGATAGCTTATTCAGAATAGTCGCATCTGCCAGCAGCAGATGATCGATGGCGTAGAAGAAGCTCATCACGCCGCCGAGTCCGATCAGTGACCGCGCCATCAGCATCGGCTGGTGATGCCAGTGGCCCAGCAGACGCGCGCCCGCCATGCGCACCATCACCACCGCCACGCCGAGACTGACCAGGTTGCGCACGAAGACCTTCTCGAACAGCGGCAGGTCGCCGCTCAGCTTGACCATCGCCCCCATCAGCGCGAACGAGATCGCCGACAGGCACATCAGGATGACGGCGCGAGGACGATTCTCGCCCTCATTGGGCGACGCGGCGGAAGAACTGGCTGGCTGAGAGGCGGGGCAGGATGCATCCGACTTGCCTGCTGACATGGGGGCGGCCTTGATCATGAATTGATTGGGGAAATGCGCAGCGAGGCGCGAATGGGCTCCGCGGGCACATGCGCTGCCGCGTCATTATCAAGCCAGCGCCTCCTCGATGGCCAACCTTTCACGTCTCGCACAGCGCAAAAGCGCGGGCCAGGAATACGAACAGGCAGATGTCCCCGGACAGGCGCACAAAAAAGCGCGGGAGCCAGGCTCCCGCGCTTCGCTGTCGCTGCGTGTCTTGTCAGGCCTCGATGACCGTCACTCGACGCGTTCAGCGGTTGGCGCGCTGCTCGATCAGGTCATCCACCACTGACGGGTCCGCCAGGGTCGAGGTATCGCCGAGGCCGTCGGTCTCGTTGGCGGCGATCTTCCTGAGGATGCGGCGCATGATCTTGCCGGAACGCGTCTTGGGCAGCCCCGGCGCCCACTGGATGACGTCCGGCGAGGCGATCGGGCCGATGTCCTTGCGCACCCACTGGGTCAGCGTCTTCTTGAGCTCATCACTGGCTTCGATACCGTCGTTGAGCGTCACGTAGATGTAGATGCCCTGGCCCTTGATGTCATGGGGATAGCCGACCACGGCGGCCTCGGCGACCGCCTCATGCGCGACCAGCGAGGACTCGATCTCGGCGGTGCCCATGCGGTGGCCAGAGACGTTGAGCACATCATCGACGCGCCCGGTGATCCAGTAGTAGCCATCCTCGTCACGACGACAGCCGTCACCGGTGAAGTACATGCCCGCATAGGTGGAGAAGTAGGTCTGCACGTAGCGTTCGTGATTGCCCCAGATCGAACGTGCCTGCCCCGGCCAGCTGTCGAGAATCACCAGGTTGCCTTCGGTCGCGCCGTCGAGAATGTTGCCCTCGTTGTCGACCAGCGCCGGCTGCACACCGAAGAACGGCAGCGTGGCGGAGCCCGGCTTGAGATCGGTAGCGCCCGGCAGCGGCGCGATCATGATGCCGCCGGTTTCGGTCTGCCACCAGGTGTCCACCAGCGGGCAATTGCCATTGCCGATCACGCGGTGGAACCACTCCCAGGCCTCGGGGTTGATCGGCTCGCCCACCGAGCCGAGCAGCCGCAGGCTCGTGCGCGAGCTTGAGTCCATCACGCTGTCACCGTGTGCCATCAGTGCACGCACAGCGGTCGGGGCGGTATAGAGAATGTTGACCTGGTGCTTGTCGACGATCTCGCCGATACGCCCGTGGGTCGGATAGCTGGGCACACCCTCGAACATCAGCGTGGTCGCGCCATTGGCCAGCGGGCCGTAGACGATGTAGCTGTGGCCCGTCACCCAGCCGACATCCGCCGTGCACCAGTAGATATCGCCATCGTGATAATCGAACACGTAGCGATGGGTCATCGCGGCATAGAGCAGATAACCGCCCGTGGTGTGCTTCAGGCCCTTGGGCGTGCCGGTGGAACCGGAGGTGTAGAGGATGAACAGCGGATCTTCCGCGCCCATCGCCTCGGCCGGGCAGTCACTGGACTGACGGTCCACCAGCTCATGGAACCAGGCATCGCGGCTGCCCCAGTTCACCTCACCGCCGGTACGCCGCACCACCAGCACGTGGTCGACACAGTCGGTGCCATCACGCTCCAGCGCCTCATCGACGTTTTCCTTGAGCGGCACGCGCTTGCCACCCCGCAGTGACTCATCGGCGGTAATCACGATGCGCGAGCTGGAATCGACGATACGCCCCGCCAGCGCGTCCGGCGAGAAGCCACCGAACACCACCGAGTGCACGGCACCGATGCGCGTACAGGCCAGCATCGCCATCGCGGCTTCGGGAATCATCGGCATGTACAGCGTGACCACATCGCCCCGCTTGACGCCCAGTTCCTTGAGGCCATTGGCAAACTGGCTGACACGCGCGTGCAGCTCGCGATAGGTGATCGACTGGGACTCGTTCGGGTCGTCCCCTTCCCAGATGATGGCGACCTGATCGCCACGCTCGGCGAGGTGGCGATCGAGGCAGTTGTGCGCCACGTTGAGCTTGCCGTCCTCGAACCAGCGCACATCGACATCACCGGGGCCGAAGTTGGTATTGCGGATCACCGAGGGCGCATCGAACCAGTCCAGTGACTGGGCCTGCTCGGCCCAGAATGTCTCCGGCGCCTCGACGGACTGCTGATACATGGCCTGATAGCGCTCGCGGTCTGCCCAGGCGTGGGCGGCGACATCGGGAGTGACCGGATGAACCTTGGCATGTTCGCTCATGTGGCGTGACCTCTGACGGATTGGCTGGCGACTCGCTGTCCCACGCAGCATGCGTGAAGCGCAGGCGAGCCGAGGCAAGTCCATTTCAGCTTAAACCCAAGCATGGGGGGGCCACACACTAGACCTTGGTAGATAAATTTTTACTAATTATTTCAACTGTTTATCAACAAATTACACCAAGGTCACAGCGACGTTCGGAGGACAGAAACCGCCTGAAAAGACACCTTCTGGCGCGACTCGCACTTTGCAATGACGCGCCAGCGAGCGAAATGCGCCTCAACGCGCAGTCGACGCATTGCGCGCCGGGTCATTCAAGGGCCCGCTCAATTCCTGGCCACAGCGTCGACAGCGATAGCGGTGGCCGCGCTGGGCATTGGCGTGGCGTCGCGAGCTGAAATAGTGCGCGGTATCGCAGCCACAGCCATACGCCCAGGGCGTCGGACTGGCAGTCGAGACATCCATGCGATGCGTCACCTCCGGCGGGATGCCGTAGAGGTTGGTCATCACCTGCTGCCACTCGGGGCCATGCGGTTTGACGCGTGTCTTGCCGGCGCGCTCGACCACCTCCATCACCACCCAGTGCGCGACCTCGTGGGGGACGGTCTGGCTGAGGAAGTGATGGCGATTCTCGCTGAGCAGTTGCCAATTGAAGCGCAGCCGCTGGCGCGCCGAATCCGCCGTGCCCGCCGTGCGTCCCTTGAGCCGGCAGGAGACCGACGGCATGCGCAGCTCGGGGAACAGGGCACGCGCGCGTGCCAGACATGCCAGCACCTGCGCCTCCAGCGTCGCGTGCAGGGCAGGCGCCGTCAGCGCCTCGAGCGCTGCGGCATCGGCCAGCGGCAGTGGCGTCGCGGGGGCCTCCCCCAGGCGGGCCAGGGCATGATCGGGCGCAAAACGGTGACGGCTGACGACACGACGAGTGGATGATGACATGACACGATGACCAGACAGCAGAGCGATGGAACGGATGAGCTGATGACGAGCGAGCGTACCACTCCTCGAGGCGTGAAATGATACACTAGCGCCATTCACGCCTGCCCGGTTCCCCTTGGTTCACCCAGGTAGCCAGGCGGCACTGTTCGACTTCTCCCCTTATCGCACGTGAGACTCCCCCATGGCCGAGCCTGTCCAGACCCAGCCGCTGCTGGATGATGAATCCCTCGACATCCTCGACGAATTCCTCGAGTCCGACATCGTCGGCCCGGAAGCTCTCGATATCATCAGTGCGCATGGCTTCATGCTGGCACTGGCCATCGCGCCGCGCGAAGTGCCATCCAGCCTGTGGCTGCCGGAACTCTTCCAGGGGCAGCCAAGCTACGAAAGCCCGCAGCAGGAAGCGGAAGTCGTCTCCCTGTTCGAGCAGATGCGCGCCAACGCCATCGATGCCCTCGAACACGGCGTGCTGCCGGAACTGCTGTTCGAGCTGGAACTGGGCGGTGCCGACCCCGTCGAGACACCGATCGGCGACTGGTGTGCCGGCTTCATGGAAGGCGTGTTCATGGACGAGGAGGCCTGGTTCGGCACCCAGGAAGAGGCGGCCGCCGAACTGCTGCTGCCGTTCATGGCCATCTCCGGCGTCTTCGACGATGAAGACCCGGAGATCGGTGAGCTGATCGCCGACCCGATCGGCGCCCAGCGCTTCGTCAATCAGCTGCCGGAACTGCTGCTGGACCTCTACCTGCTCTACCGTGTCCCGCCGGAGAGCCCCAAGCCGTCGCCGCGTCGCAAGGGTTCCGCCGCACCGGGCGCAGCCGGCATTCCGCGCAGCAAGCACGCCGGCAACAAGGGCGCTGGCAAGGGTGGCAACAAGAACGGTGGCAAGGGCGGCGGCAAGAAGCGCTGAGCTCGCCATGGCGCTCTTAACGCCATGCAGCCTTGAAAACGACAACGCCGGGCGACCTCATGGGTCGTCCGGCGTTTTGGTTCCACGCAGCCGCGTCTGAGAGCTGCGAGCCGCTCAGCGCAGCCGCGTCACCAGGCTATCCAGGGTGCCATAGCCCCACTCGCGACAGCGCTGCATCAACGGCCGACGCTGCCAGGCGGCCTGGGTGATCTCGACACTGTGGGCGAAGTGATGCTCGAACAGCGTGGCGACCTCGGCGGCGAAGCGATGGTCCTGCACCTCCTGATTGGCCTCCAGATTCCACTGCAGGCTCCAATGATCGAAGTTGCACGACCCCAGCGTCACCCAGTCATCCGCCAGCGAGAACTTGGCATGCAGAAAGCGGGGCTGGAATTCATGGATACGCACGCCCGCCTTGAGCAGCCCGGCATAGAAGCGCTGCCCCGCCGAGCGCACGCCCGGGTGATCATGATGCTGGCCGGCGATCAGCAAGCGGACATCGACACCCCGGCGCGCCGCGCGCTTGAGGCGCCGCCGCATGCTGAAGGTCGGCACGAAGTATGGCGTACAGATCCACAGCCGCTTGCGTGAGCTGCTGGCCTGATGCTGCAGGGAATGACGGATGGCCTGATAGCGGAAACCATGCCCCCAGACCACCCGCCCACGCATGCTCAGATAGCCCTCGACCCGGCACGCCCGCACATTGATGCTGCGCACCGCCAGCCGACTGCCATGGCCACGACTGGCCGCGGAGTCCCACACGCGTGCGAACAGGCGCACCCAGTCACTGATGCACGGCCCCTCGATGCGTATCGCGACTTCCGACCAGGCCTCGGCGAAGACATCCACCGCACCGAAGCCGCCGGTAAAGCCCACCTCCCCATCGACCACCAAAAGCTTGCGATGGTCACGCGTCAGGTTGCGCCCCAGCCGCCACCAGGAAAGCGGGTTGTAGATCCTGAGCTGGATATCGGCCTCGATCATGCGCTGGCGGTCAGCTTCCTCAAGGCCCAGCGAGCCGAAGCCATCCAGCAGCACCAGCACCGTCACGCCGCGGCGGCGCGCGCCACACAGCGCATCGATCAGGACGCGACTGAGGTGGCCGCTCTCGGCCAGATACAGCTCCAGCAGGATGGAATGGCGCGCGGATTCCACCGCCTCCAGCATGCTGGGCAGAAACCGCGCGCCTTCCGGCAGCAAGGTGAATCGATTGCCTGATCGCCACATTCCCAGCATGCCTTGCCTCCCGTCATTTCCCTGCACGGCACGATACAGATGACGATGCCCATGACGGTGCACCGCCAGATGCTGCCACTGTGCGCTTCGTCACTACGCACTCAGCCATCAAGTACTCTGTCGCTACGTACTCAGTCACTACGTGCTCAGTCACCAAGTACTCTGCCACGGCGTCTGCGGGCAGAATGCGTATAATGTTCAATATCATGCTTGCGCTGAGCGCTACCAGCCAGACCATGAAAACGTCGCAATCAACCCTCATTCATCGTCCCGATGCTTTATTCGTGAACGCCGACAGATTGTCGTTTCCGGTAGTCCGTCCTTGTCCACACCTGCGAGAGCCTCACCATGTCGCCAGTCACCTTAGTCTTGCGCCCGTTGCGCAATGTCAGTCGCCGTCTGCTGGACAAGTGGGTGGAGCTGCGCGCGGTGGAGCCCGACATCAATGCGTTGGACCACAGCGCCTTGAACCTCGATCCGACGCTGCCGGTGGTCTACGTCTTCCCGTATCAGGCATTGTCCGACGAGCTGGTGGTCGAGCAGCTGTGCGAGGCACGTGGCCTGCCCTCGCCGACCCTGCCTCTGAGCATAGGCGACCTGCGCCTGAGCCACTCCCGTCTCCGTCTGTTGCGGCGCTCGCGCAGCGACAGGAGCCTGCTGTCACGCCGGCTGGCCAAGTTGATCGCCGCACTGGAAGACGCCCCGAGTGATGTCGAGGTGCAGCTGGTGCCGGTCAGCGTGTTCTGGGGGCGTGCCCCGGGCAAGGAATTCGGCTTCTGGAAGTTCATCTCCGCCGATAGCTGGCGGGTGACGGGTGTGCTGCGCCGCGCCATCGCGATTCTGGCCCATGGCCGCTCGGTGGATGTGCATTTCGGCCAGCCGCTCAGGCTGCACGAAGCGCTCAGGGAGGGCCCGCAGGACTCGGCGCTGGCGCACCGCCGCATCTCGCGCCTGCTGCGCGTGCACTTCCGGCGCGTGCGTACCCGCCTGCTGGGGCCAGACCTCTCCCACCGCCACACCATGATTCGCAACCTGCAGAAGGCGCCCGCCGTGCAGGACGTGATCAGCGAGCTGGCACGCGAGCAGAATCAGCCGCCGGCACGCCTGGAAAAGCGCGCCCTGCAGTATGGTCGCGAGATCGCCTCCAACATGGGCTATCCGGTGCAGCGCTTTCTGGCGCATGCCCTCAAGCGGCTGTGGCACAAGCTCTACGACGGCGTCGAGGTGCGTGGCATGGCGCAGGTCAAGGCGATCGCCGGCGACTGCGAGCTGATCTACGTGCCCTGTCATCGCAGCCATATCGACTATCTGCTGCTGTCCTACGTGCTGTTCCACGAGGGGCTGATGACGCCCCACGTCGCCGCAGGCAAGAATCTCGACATGCCGATCATCGGCCCGATCCTGCGCCGTGGCGGCGCCTTCTTCCTGCGCAGAAGCTTCCGCGGCAATCGCCTGTATGCCACCGTCTTCGACGAGTACGTGCACCAGCTGATCACCCGTGGCCACCCGCTGGAGTACTTCATCGAGGGGGGCCGTTCACGCACCGGCCGCATGCTGCCCCCGCGCCCGGGCATGCTGGCGATGACCCTGCGCTCCTTCCTGCGTGATACCCGCCGCGAGGTGGCCTTCGTACCGGTCTACATCGGCTACGAGAAGGTCTTCGAGAGCCTGAGCTATCAGCGCGAACTGTCAGGGGCCAGCAAGAAGAAGGAATCACCGCTGGACCTCATACGTGTGCTCCGCCAGCTCAAGCAGCCCTTCGGCAAGGTCTACCTGAACATCGGCGAGCCGCTCAAGCTGGGCGAATGGCTGGATGACACCGCGCCGGACTGGAAGGCCAGCCGTCATCAGCGCCGCCCGGAATGGCTGACCCAGGCGGTGCCGCAACTGGGGCATGAAATCGCCACGCGCATCAATGCCGCCGCCGCGCTCAATCCGGTCTCGCTGACGGCGCTGGTGCTGCTGTCTACCGCCCACCACGCCATCGAGGCCAGCCTGCTGCAACGCCAGCTGGCGATGCTGGTGCGTCTCGCCGACAAGCTGCCGGGCCGTCATGACCACAGCCTGCCCGAGGGCACGCCGGATGAGTGGGTCGCACACTGCGCCCATCTGGGGCTGGTCACCCTGCGCCCACAGAGTCTTGGCGAGCTGGTGATCGCCACCCCGGAGCAGGCCAGTCTGCTGACCTGGTATCGCAACAACGTGCTGCACCTGCTGGCGCTGCCGGCGCTGATCGCCTTCGCCTTCCGCAATACGGCCCAGTACACCCTCGAGGCACTGGAAGACCAGATCAGCCCCGCCTGGCCGCTGCTGGTGCGCGAGCTGTTCGTCCCCGAGGCCCCTGAGCTGAAGGCGGATATCGCCGCCACGCTGGCTCTGATGAGCGAGGAAGGTCTGCTGGAACATCAAGCCGCGACTGGCGACACCCCGGAGCGCTGGTCACGTCCGGTGGCCAGCCAGGAGCCTTCCGAGCAGCTGCGCCTGCTGGCTCAGCCGGTACAACCGACACTGGAACGCGGCTATCTGTTGATCGCCGCCCTGTTGCAGCACGGCAGCGGCACGCTGGACCGCGAGTCCCTCGAGAGCCATTCCGGCGCCCTGGCCGAACGCCTGACCCTGCTGTCGGGCCTCAATGCACCGGAGTTCTTCGACAAGCGTCTGTTCAGTGGCCTGCTCGATACCCTGCTGGAGCTGGAGTTCATCTGGCTGGAGAGCGGCCAGCTATGCTTCGGCGAAGCGCTGGAAGACCTGCAGGTGCACGGCCGCGACCTGTTCGATCCCGCCCTGCGCCACCGCCTGCAGCATGTGCGCCTGCGCGACAGCGAGGCCGCTGACGAAACTGCATCAGCAGACCGCAAGCCGTCCGACGCCGCCTCTCAGCGCGAATGAGATGAAGAGCCGAGGCTCCTGGCGCAAAAAGCCCCCGCCGCGATCAGATCGCGAGCGGGGGCTTTTGCGTTTGGCGGAGGCTTTTACATCGCTGACGCCATCGTCAGGCGTCAGCGCTATCAGCGCAGCGCCTGCTTCACATAGACGTCGTAGCGGCTGGTCTTCTCCTCGACCACATGACTCGGCGCGAGCCCGCCGATCGGTTCGGCCTTGCGTGGGCGCTTGACCACCACGCGATGCGTCGCGACCTCCAGCGCCGCCTCGAGCAGCGCCGGGGCATCCGCATCATCGCCGGCCAGGGCGCGGAAGACACGCATCTCCTTCTTGACCAGTGCCGACTTGTCACGATGCGGGTACATCGGGTCGAGATGCACCACCTGAGGCGGCTGGTCCCACTGCGTCACCAGCTCCCCAAGCTCCCGCGTGGCATCACCGTGCAGGGCCTGCATGCGCAGCGCGATCTCGCGAATCTCATCATCCGCGCAGCCCTGTGCCCGGGTCAGGCCATCGACCAGGATCGCCGCCGTAGCCGCCACGCGCTCGATCATCAATACCGGTGCCCCGAGACTCGCCAGCACGAAGGCATCGCGCCCGAGCCCTGCGGTGGCATCGACGATGCTCGGCAGTGCGCCTCGGTTCAGGCCACAGGCGCGTGCGATCAGCTGGTTGCGCCCCCCGCCGAAACGACGGCGATGATCGGCACGACCGGCGACGAAGTCGACGCACAGCGGCTTGCCGTATTCGCGCTCGTCTCCGGCGATCACCAGGCGCGGTGCGCCCTGCTCGTCCAGCGCCACCTCGAGCTTGAGCGCCGGCATCTCGTCATCTTCCCGCAGCGCGATACCGAAATGTGCCGCCAGCATGGCGAGTTCCGGGCGCGCCTGCAGCCGTGAACGGGCAATGGCGATCACGGGAGCGGCATCGGCGGCTGCATCATGGGCAGCAAGGGAGTCTTCGGGTGGCAGCATGGATGGGCTCTATGAGAAACGGTGAAGAGAAACGGTGAACGCAGGGAAAGGGAAACTCGCATGGCATGCGGTCAGGCTGACAAACGCCGACGGCGCCGCAAGAGCGACGCCGTCAGGGGACAAGCTTACGACATCGCGCGCATGGCTTACAGCAGCAACAGCATGCCGAACAGCATCATGCCCAGCAGCAGGCGATAGATGACGAAGGGCAGCATGCCGATGCTGTCAATGGCCTTGAGGAACAGCTTGATGCACACCAGCGCGGAGACGAAGGACAGCACCACGCCGAGGGCGACATCGAACAGCTGGGCCTCACTGCCGGTCTCGATCAGCTCCAGGCCCTTGAGCAGGCCCGCTGCCACGATCAGCGGAATCGACAGCAGGAAGGAGAAGCGCGCAGCGCTCTGACGCTCGAAGCCCAGCAGCAGCGCGGCGGTGATGGTGATGCCCGAACGCGAGGTGCCGGGAATCAGGGCCAGCGCCTGGAACAGGCCGATGATCAGCGCGCCCTTGAGCGTCAGCGTCGCCAGGTCACGCGTGCGTGCGCCCTTGACGTCCGCCCACCACAACAGCAGACCGAAGACGATGGTGGTGGTTCCGATCACCGCGATCGAGCGCCCGGCCGTTTCCACCACATCGCCCAGCAGGCCGCCGAAGATCACGGCCGGCAGCGTCGCCAGCAACACCGCCCAGCCCAGACGGCTGTCTTCGGTCTGGCGCGCCGCCAGCGTACCGCTGCCGCTGAACTGACCAAACCAGCCAGCGAGAATGTTGGCGACATCCTTGCGGAAGGCCATCACCACGGCCAGCAAGGTACCGACGTGTACCGCGACATCAAACGCCAGCCCCTGGTCCGGCCAGCCGAACACCTGGGAGGGCAGAATCAGGTGGGCGGAGGAGGAAATCGGCAGAAATTCCGTCAGACCTTGAATGACGGCCAACGCCACCACATGCATGAGTTCCATGAAACATCCTTTTAAGAGAGACGGGCCTCAGTGGCCCACACGGACGACAGACATCGTCTGTGGCACTGCACGTGC
>Ga0114912_1000056_pt1 | contig 74507 bp, 68 predicted proteins | sample MalvirDeepMed_51_FD_89713 | JGI IMG/M metagenome (GOLD analysis project Ga0114912, IMG submission 89713) | Marine viral communities from the Global Malaspina Expedition - Malaspina viral metaG DeepMed_51 | ecosystem: Environmental > Aquatic > Marine > Oceanic | place: Mediterranean Sea...
CTCGAGACCTCACGGCTGGATAGCAGCGTCGAGCGCGGCATCTCGCGCATGCAACAGCTGCAGCAACTCACGCAAGGTGGCCAAGGCGCCTCTGGCAGCGACGAGGCATCGCTGAAGACGACGGCGGGAACGGTAACGTCCGCTGGCGCACAGGCGCTCTCTTCAGCGGGCAGCACAGCGGTCAGCTCGACAGGCAGCACGGCGCTGCAAGGTGACTGGCTCGCCGCGCTGCGCAATCCTGCGGCGGCGGGACTGGATGGCGCGATTGCGGATCAGGCGCCCAGCAGCAGGACCTCCGCGACAGCGGCAGGCAGCCTGAGCACGGATGCGCCCTCCTCGCTGACGGATGGCGCGCTGGGCCCGCTGACCGAGGAGGCCATTGAAGGCGTCACCGCCAAGGCCGACGGCGCCCTGCTTGATGCGACTTCTTCACGTAGCGGTGGCGATCAGTCCCTGCTCTCGGGTGCGTCATCTGCTGGCGTGTCAGTCGGTGCGTCGAGTTCGAGCGCTGCAGGCAGCACCGCCATGCTCAATGCTGCCGGCAGTCCAGCAGCCAATCCAGCGGGCATGGCGCCACAGGCTGGCACCTTGATCCCCGCAAGCGTCGGTACTCAGGCCTGGCAACAGGCACTCAGCGAGCAGGTGGTACGCATGCAGCTGAGCAAGTCACCACAGGCCGAGATTGCGCTCAATCCGGCCAACCTGGGCAAGCTGACCATTCGCCTCAACATCGGCGAACAGGGCACCAGTGCGCACTTCGTCGCGGGCCACCAACAGGTGCGCTCGGCTGTCGAGTCATCCCTGAGCGAGCTGCGTCAGGCGCTGGAATCCCGGGGGCACGAGCTGACGGCGATCAGTTTCAGTGCTCAGGACGACACACCGGACGGGGCGCCGGACAACTCGGCCAATCAGGGTCAGTTCGCCCAGCACCTAGAGGGTCAGCCGGCGAGTGATTCCAGCACAAGCGCTGACGCCATGGAGGGAAGCCTCGCCGCGGGCAATCTCACAAGCAATCTTGCAAGTGCATCCCAGGCAGCCTGGGGACGGCGTGAATGGCAGGCATGACGGGCCTGGCGCTTGCCAGGTGCTTGTGTCAGCGGCTCCCGTCAGGTGGCTGTCAGATGAGCCCGCCTGGCGCGTCATCATTCAAGTAAGCGCTCGCACGTGGCGTTATTCCGCCGTTCGATAACCACGCCTTCGGTCATACTGGCCCCGCTACCGACTCCAAGGACACCGCACCACGATGTCAACGATTATCACCACCCCCGCCAGTCAGCGTCGCTCCTGGCTGCTGATCGGGGTCATCAGCCTGATGAGTGCCGTGATCGCGGCGCTAGTGGCCGTCTATTTCGCACTGCCGATGCTCAGTGATCAGAAGGCCGCACAGGACGCCGAGCCGGAAGTCGTGGTCGTGCCACCGCCGGTCTTCATGCCGCTTGCACCCCTCACGGTCAACCTGGAAAGCCCGCGCGGCAATCGCCTGCTCTATATCGGCATCACGCTCAAGATGGCCGATCAGGACGCGGTGGCGCGCGTGGAAGAACTCAAGCCCGAACTCAAGAGCCGTCTGCTGCTGTTGCTGTCGGGCCAGAGCCCGGATGAGCTGATCACCCAGGCCGGCAAGCAGACACTGCAAAGCACCCTGACCGAGGCGCTTTCGCGCCCCTACAGTGAAGGCGGCCAGCCACTGGCCATCTCCGGCGTGCTGTACAACGACTTCATCGTGCAATAACTGGCCATGGCTCAAGACGATCTGCTGTCACAGGACGAAATCGATGCTCTGCTCTCCGGCGTGAACGGTTACAGCGGTGCAACGGCTGACGCCTCGAACACGCCCGCCGAAGCGCGCATTCGCCCCTTCGACCCGGCGAGCCAGCACCGCATCATCCGGGATCGCCTGCATGCTCTGGATATCATCAACTCGCGCTTCAGCCGCCAGTTCCGCATGGGGCTGTTCAACCTGATCCGCCGCGGCGCCGATATCACTGCCGGGCCGGTGCAGTTCCTGAGCTACAACGAATTTTCCCGCAACGTGCCGGTGCCGACCAACATCAATCTGTTCACCATGAAGCCGCTGCGCGGCACCTCGATGCTGGTGTTTCCGCCCAGTCTCGTGTTCATGGTGGTCGACAGCCTGTTCGGTGGCGATGGCCGCTTCGTGACCAAGTCAGAGGGTCGCGAATTCACGCGTACCGAACAACGCGTCATCCAGCGCCTGATGCAGCTGGCCTTGAATGCCTACCGCGACGCCTGGTCGGCGGTCTACGCCGTGGAAGCCGACTATCTGCGCAGCGAAATGCAGGTCAAGTTCGCCAATATCACCAGCTCTCCCAACGAGATCGTGGTGTGCACCAGCTTCCATCTGGAGGTCGGCAATCACAGCAGCGACTTCCAGATCTGCCTGCCCTACTCGATGATCGAGCCGCACCGCGAGCTGCTCTCGAGCCCGCTGCAGGAAACCAGCGCCGAGGGTGACAGTCGCTGGGGCGAGCGCCTGCGCAAGGAAGTGCGCGCCACCGATGTCGAGCTGCACGCCGACTTTGCCAGCATCACCTCCACGCTGGGCGCATTGGCCGAACTTTCCGTGGGCGATGTGCTGCCCATCGAGAAGCCCGAGCGCGTCAACGCCTACGTCAACAATGTGCCGGTTCTCGAAGCCGGTTTCGGTCGCGCCAATGGCCACCGCGCCCTGCGCGTGACCCGCATCATCAATCATCCGATCAACACTGCCAGCGAGGACAGCGGCGATGAGTGAGCCCAATTCGCCAGACGCGCCCGCGCCCAAGGCCAACCCGAATTCCCCGACATCCGGCACTGACGACCCCTGGGCCGATGCGATGACCGAGCAGATGGGCGATGAGTGGGCCAAGGCGCTGGAAGAACAGCAGAGCGAGGCTGCCCCCCAGGGCGGCGACATCTTCGAGCCCCTCGATGGCAGCGGTGGCGGCACACGTCCGCGCGAGCTGGACATGATCATGGACATCCCGGTCAAGATGACCGTGGAGCTGGGGCGCACGCGCCTGACCATCAAGCAGCTGCTGGAGCTGTCGCAGGGCTCGGTGATCGAGCTGGATGGCCTGGCCGGTGAGCCGATGGACATCCTGATCAACGGCTATCTGATCGCCCAGGGCGAGGTGGTCGTGGTCGAGGACAAGTACGGTATCCGCATCACGGAAATCATCACCCCCAATGAGCGGGTACAGAAGCTCAACCGCTAAGGCTGTTCCTGTCATGACCTCCGATGCCCCTGACGGCGCGATCTTGCTGCCGGATGCCGAGACAGCACCCTACAGCGCTGCCAACGCCAGCAGCAATGTCAGCGCCAATACCAACACCAGCGCCACCACCCAGGCGCCATCACCGGCCTTTCTCGGTAGCGACGCAAACCTGACGGCCGACACAGGCCACAGCTCACCATTGGGCGCGGCCAGCCTGGTCAATACCGGGCTGGCGCTTGCCGGCGTGATCGGCGTGATCCTGCTGCTGGCATGGTTGATGAAGACACTCGGGGGTGCCCAGACACTGCGCGGCAATCGCATTGCCCTGCGCCCGCTGGCGCGTCTGGCGCTGGGTCACAAGCAGAGCCTGGTGGTGGTAGCGGTGGGCAACCAGCAATTGCTGCTGGGCGTCGGGCCGGCGGGCATCACCTCCCTCGGTGAGCTGACGGCCGAGAATGGCGGCCTGTTGCCCGCAGACGCTGGCAGTACCCCGCCCGACGCATCGCTGGCCTCGCCTGCCTCCGCAACCGGCGGGAGCGGTGCCGCGGCCGGCTTTGCCGAGTTGCTGCGCGACCGCCTCGCCAGACGCTCGTCGGCTGCTACATCCGCCACGATGCCCTCTGATGTGACGCAAACTGCCACCTCAGACAAGACAGATGACGCGGAGCCTCGCTCATGACGTGGCTGGTGAGGTTGTCGCCGGGCTTGAAGAAAGCAAGAAGGCTGAAGACAGGAGAGCTGCTGACAGGGCTATTGATCGCATTGTCGGCATGCCTGGTGACCAGCCAGACGGCGCACGCCGATGTGCTCAGCGGCCTGACCAGCCAGCCACTGCCGGACGGCGGCGAGTCCTGGTCGCTGAATATCCAGACGCTGATCCTGCTCAGTGGCCTCGCCCTGCTGCCGGCGGCCTTGCTGATGATGAGCGCCTTTACCCGCATCATCATCGTGCTGGGCCTGCTGCGCACCGCGCTGGGCACCGCGTCTGCGCCGCCCAATCAGGTGCTGGTCGGCATCGCGCTGTTTCTGACCTTCTTCGTGATGTCGCCGGTGCTGGAGCGCATCTACGACGAGGCCTGGCAACCCTATGACAGCCAGGCCATCAGCCTGCAGGAAGCCATCGAACGCGGCGGCGATCCGCTGCGCGAATTCATGCTCGGTCAGGTGCGTGAGCCGGATATCGCCCTGTTCGCGCGCCTGGCCAAGGTCGAGGAAATCCAGACCCCGCAGGACGTGCCGTGGCGCGTGCTGCTACCGGCCTTCGTCACCAGCGAGCTGAAGACCGCCTTCCAGATCGGCTTCAGTCTGTTCGTGCCCTTCCTGATCATCGACCTGGTGGTGGCGAGTGTGCTGATGGCGCTGGGGATGATGATGGTGCCACCCGCCACCATCTCGCTGCCCTTCAAGTTGATGCTGTTCGTGATGGTCGATGGCTGGCAGCTGCTGCTGGGGTCGCTGGCCGAGAGCTTCTACTGAGAGAGCTGGTACTGAGAGAGCTGCTACTGAGCCAGGCCCTGACATCACCAGGCTTTCTAGTCGTGACGCGCAACCGTGCACTGCCAGCCTCGACACCTCCCATCTGCCCATCGAGAACGCGCCGCCATGACACCTGAAGTCATCACCAGCCTGGCCTCGCATGCCATGTACATCACCCTGTTGGTGGCAAGCCCGCTGCTGGCCAGCGCCCTGTTCATCGGCCTGATCGTCAGCCTGTTTCAGGCCGCGACCCAGATCAACGAGATGACCCTGTCCTTCATCCCCAAGATTCTCGGCGTGTTCGGTACTCTGGTACTGGCCGGCCCCTGGTTGCTGGAGACGCTGATGGACTTCACGCGCAGCGTCTTCACCGGCTTCCCGCACCTGATCGGATGAGCGATGCAGCGATGAGCGTCACCGCAAAGCCCGATGCATTCCCGGCGGGAGAACACCCCCTTGCCGAATGACCTGCTGTCCCCCGAGCATCTCCAGGCCCTGCTGCTGAGCGTGATGTGGCCCTTCGCGCGCCTGTCCGGTTTCATGATCAGCGCGCCGCTGTTCGGTCACCGCAGCCTGCCCACGCCGGTGCGCCTGTTGATGGCCTTTGGCCTGGCGCTGATCATCGCGCCACTGGTCGATAGCCCGCCCCCGGTGGATGTGCTCGGCCCGGCCGCCGTCTGGCAGCTGGCATTGCAGATGGGCGTCGGGCTGGCACTGGGGCTGGTGATGCGCATCACCTTCGCCATCGTCGAGGCGGCCGGGGAATTCATCGGCTTGCAGATGGGACTGGCCTTCGCCAGCTTCTTCTCGGCCGACACCGGCACCAATACCCAGGTGCTGTCGCGTCTGCTGGGCATGCTCGCCATGCTGCTGTTTCTGGCCTTCAATGGCCATCTGCTGGTATTGGAAATCCTGGTCACCCACTTCCACGAGATTCCCTTCGACCTGCGCCGCATGGGGCCCGTCGGGCTCGAGAATCTGTTGCTGTGGAGCGCCAGCCTGTTCAGCGCCGGCCTGCTGCTGGCCTTGCCGCTGGTCGCCTCGTTGCTGGCGATCAACCTCGCGATGGGCGTACTCAACCGCTCGGCACCGCAGCTGTCGGTGTTCTCGATCGGCTTCCCGCTGACCCTGCTGCTGGGCATCGCGATGCTGTGGCTGATGATGCCGGGCATGACGGACTGGCTGTCGCTGTTGTTCCGTCAGGCGCTGGGCGCCTTCCAGGCCGTGTATGAAGGCCTGGGCACGATGCCATGACACGCAAGCACTGCTCTGAAAAGCAAAGACCATGACGCAAGAGCCGCACCGAATGCCATCGCGAGAGCGAGTATCCAGTGCGGCTTTTTCAGTATTTCTCGAACGCGGTCACGCCATCACTCAGCGCAGATAGTCGAACAGCGACATGCCCGAGATATCCGAGAACGCCTGCTGGGAGGCCTGCAGCCCCACCTGGGTCAGCGAGTAGTCGGAGATCGCCTCGTTGTAGTCCAGATCGATCAGATCCGAGCGTGTCGAGGCATAGTTGAGCTCACGGTCATCCCCGATGATATCCAGCGAATCCAGCTCGTTGAGCTTGGTGCCGACATCAGCGCGCACCGTCAGCACATTGTCGAGACTGTTGCTGAACTGGCGACTGGCGGTCGAGATGGCGTTGTTGAAGGCGGCCTGGTCGGCCTCGCTCTCGATCGGCGTGCTCAGCGCGCTGATCAGGCCATCCAGATTGGCGAACAGATCGGCGCTGGCCTCACCCTCCTCGACCACCAGCTGCGTTGCCTTGCCGGAGGTCTGGGCCTCAGACACCTGCTGTTCATCACCGGACAGCGTCATCGACAGGCCATTGAACGCAAGCGTCATGCCATTGCTGAACGCCACGGGCGATGGCAGCGGCTTGCCTTCACCATCCAGGACCTGGAGATCATTGCCATCGGCATCGGTGCCGCTGATCGTGACGCCAGCGGCATCAATGCTGACGCTGTAGGCCGCACCATCGACCCGCGCCGCGGCATCGACGACTTCCGGTCCCTTGAAGGTGATCGGCAGTGACGACTCGCTATCGCTGGTCTGGCGGGCCAGCTGCTGATTGCCGGATGCCACGCCGCCAAAGATCTGGCTGCCGGTATGATTGACCTCCATCAGGCGCGAGCTGTCGACGCGTTGCTGGCGCTGCTCATCATCGCCGCGATAGCTGCCATCCTCGCCAAAGGGCGCCGTGTCACCGCTCATGCCGCCGAACAGATAGTTGCCGTTGCCGTCGGTACTGTTGGCCAGTCCCAGCAGCACTTCACGACTGCCTTCAAGCTCGGTGGCCAGCGCATCACGGTCACTGTCACTGAGGGTGCCGTTGCCCGCCTGCACGATCAGGCTCTGGACACGCGTGATGGTGTCGGTGACCTGATTGAGCGCGCTCTCCTCGATGGACAGGTTGTTGCGCGCCGTGGTGCGGCTGTCACTGAACTGCTCATTGACAGCCTGGGACTGCGAGATCGTCACCGCCTGGCTGGCCGCACTCGGGTCATCCGAGGGATTGACCACGCGCTTGCCGGTGGCCAGCTGCTCGGACACCTTGGAGAACGCCGCCTGCTGATCCAGCATCGAGGTGACGCCCTGGGCATAGAGGGTTTGGGTACTGATGCGCATCACGGCCTCGTTAGCGGATGTTCAGAATGGTATCCAGCACCGTCGACGCGGTCTGGATGACCTGGGCGTTGGCCTGGTAATACTGCTGATAACGGATCAGGTCCGCGGCCTCTTCATCCAGATTGACCCCCGAGATCGACTGGTCTGCCGCCGACAGCTGCTCAGTCAGGCCCTGCTGAGCCTCCAGGTTGACCTGCACCTGACGGGTCTGGTTGCCGACCTGGCTGACCAGTGACGCGTAGTGATCATTGAAGCTGCCGGCGCTGCCCAGGGCGTCGCTGCTCTGCAGTGACTGCAGGGCGAGAATGTTGCGGTTGTCGAGGCTGGCATCGCTTGAGCCCGCGGCGATCTCGGCGCCCTCGTCGATCGCGACCCCGAAGGTGTCGGCGATATTGCGCGTCGGCTGGATGGTGAAGCTGTCACCGTCCGCCATGCCGGTGGCGGTGAACACCAGGCCATCCTGCCGCATCACGCCTTCGCTGTCCGGGGTCAGGGTCTGCACGGCGCCGCTGCTGAGGTTTTCCAGCTGATAGGTGCCGCCCTCAAGACTCAGGCGGTAGTCATCGCCGGTCAGCGCGACACTGTAGAAATCGTCACCGTCCTGCTGGGTGGCGGGGGCGAATGTCACCTCAAGGTCCGCTCCGGCGGCATTGCCGCTGGCCGGCAGCACTTCCGGATCGCCGAGAGTGAAGAAGTCGCCCCCCGCGTTGCCATTGGCGTCGACACCGTCGGCGTGCTGAGCATTGAAGGTCAACGCCAGACCCGCTGCCAACTGGCCGAGCTGATTCTGGGTCGGCTCGAGGCTATCGGCGCGGAAGCTCAACAGCCCGCCCAGGGTGCCGCCTTCGAGCTGCGCCTCATCGATGGCGCTGGTGACGCCCGGCGCCACGCTGTAGGTGACCACCGAACGGCTCATGTCCTGCGGGTCTGGCTCCACGGCCAGTTCGTAATTGCTGCTGCCGTTGACCAGCAGCTGGCCATTGCCGAGGCTGACGCTCAGCCGACCATCCTGTTCCTGCACCTCGACGCCGACCAGCGACTGCAGGTCGGTCACCGCCTGATCGCGCTGGTCCAGCAGGCCCAGTGGCTCTTCGCCGGTACGCGCACGCGTCAGGGAAATCTGCTCGTTGAGCGAGGCGATCTGGCTGGTGGCAGTGTTGATGTCGCCGACCACATCGCCGAGCTGTGAATTGACCGCAGAGTCCATGTCATCCAGATAGGCGGAGAAGGCATTGACCTGCCCGGCCAGGCTCTCGGCGCTGCCCAGCAGGCTCTCGCGCGCCGCCGGGTCACTCGGCTGACTGGCCACGCCTTCGATGGCGCCGAAGAACTCCTGCATCAACGGCGCCAGGCCCGCCTCGTCATCGGCGAGCAGATTGTCGATCTGACTGATGTTGGCTTCATGGGTCTCAAGCGCCGTGCTGGCGCTCATGGCGCTGTCCAGCTGCGCCGAGAGATAGCTGTCGGTCTGACGGCTGATTGACGCCACGCTGACACCACCACCACTGCTGCCACTTAGTTCGACCGTTTCGCGGCTATAGCCCGGCGTGTAGACGTTGGCGATGTTGTTGCTGTTGGTGGCAAGCGCCGTCTGGGCGGCTTGCAGACCACTGACACCGATACTCAACATGCTGCTGGCCATGGCGTTTACCTGAAAGGAACAATGGGAAAAGGGAGAAGGTGAATGACGCCACACCGGCGTACGGATGCTGTGATTATCGGCGTGCCAGACGCCAACTTGAGACCTTAGGCAGCAATAGTTGCCAGCGATTCATCGACAGTGAATCGTCATCAACGGCGATCTCTAACGGATCAGCGGCTCTGAACGGCCCATCGCCAACTGGATGGCACCTGATGCAGCGCCTTCACTGCCAGTACCGATCTCTTTATCCGCCGCAGGCGCCATATCCGTCGCAGACGCCACAGACGCCACACCCGTCGCAGACACCGCATACGTCGCAGCCGCCATCTGGACCAGCGGCTGAGCATCGCGCGCATCGAGGGCAAACAGCGGCGCAGAAGCCTCAAGCAGCCCGCGCGGGGAGCCTGAGTTGACGGTTGCGACAGGCGCTGACGCAGGCACGGCATCGCGTGACGCCAGGCGGGTCTCTGCTGTCTCGGGATGGCCGCTTGCCTCCAGCGGGCCGACCCGACTCATGATCGAGATCAGCTTGTCGGCATAGTGCGGGTCAGTGGCGTAGCCCGCCTCCTGCAAGGCGCGCGCGGCACTCTCGGCGTCCGGCGACCGGGTCACGTGGGCATAACGCTGGGCGCCGGTCAGCAGCGCGGCATGATCGCGCAGCGCACTGGCCTGATCGGGATAGACGCGGAAGCTGTCTTCGAGACGCATGCGGCGCCCATCGCGGTATTCGGTGGTCAGCACCGTGGTGCTGTCGCCCTGCCAGCTGCTGCCGGCCTTGATGCCGAACAGATTATGGCTGTCGGTGCCGGCCTCGGTGTGGATACGGCGCTGACCCCAGCCCGTTTCCAGCGCGGCCTGGGCCAGAATCAATTCTGCGGGCAGCCCGCTTTCACGACTGGCCGCCTGTGCGGCGGGACCAAACTCTGCCACGAAGCGCTGCACATTCTCCGGCTGACGGCGTTGTTGCTCGCTGAGCCCTGCCATGTCGGTCACTGCCACCGGGCTGATGGTGTCAGATAGGTCATCCTTGCCTGTCGTCGCCATCGGCAGCTCGGCGTAGACGCCTCGCACCGTGTCGCCGGGCGCCAGCGTATCAAGCATCGCCATGAAGCCAGTGACCTCATATGCGGCGCGTGTCTCCACCGCCGCCTGCCAGTCATCTTCGCGAGCCGCGCCCATCTCCGGGGACAGGCCCACCGCCGACAACCAGCCGCCGGCCTCCTGTCCAGCGACCGGCTCGTTATCCACTGCTGCGCTGGGGAAGATTACGGTGCTGCTATCCGTGTCCGTCGCCGTGCTGGAGGACAACTGCTGAATCAGGATCTTGGACAGGCCGATACCGTCACCGACACTGGCCAGCTGCTGGGAAAGCTGCTGGTCCAGCATCGAGGTCATCATCTCTTGCTGCTGGGAGCTGGTCAGCGCTGAATTCTCGGTCGCCGAGCGCATCTGCTTGAGCATCATGTTGAGCATCAAGGCCTCGAATTGACGCGCACTCTCTTCCAGCGCCTCCTGCTGACGCTCGCCGCCACTGCTGGCCGCCCCCTTGAGGCTCGCCAGACCCTGGGTGTCGAAGGCCAGACGACCGGCATCCACGTTGGCACCGCTACCAAGCACACTCATCAGATCACCTCGAGATCAGCACGCAGCGCACCGGCTGCCTTGAGCGCTTCCAGAATCGAGACCAGGTCCTGCGGCGTGGCGCCCAGCGCATTCAGGCCATCGACGACCTCCTGCAAGCTGGCAGTCCCCTCGACCATGCGCAGCGCACCGCCCTGCTGGTTCACGCTGATATCGGGGTCATTGACCACCGCCGTCTGCCCCTGGGACAGCGGCGCAGGCTGACTGATCACCGGATTGGCGTCGATCACCACCGACAGGTTGCCGTGGGTGACCGCAGCGCGCGCCAGGCGCACTTCGGAGTTCATCACCACCGAGCCGGTCCGCGCATTGACCACCACACGCGCACGCGGCACGCCCAGGGCGACTTCGATGTTCTCGAGTCTGGCGATGAACCCGACACGCTGGCTGAGATCACGCGGCGCCTGCACCACGATATCGCGGCTGCTGAGTGGCGAGGCCAGCGAGCCACCGAAGTTGCGATTGATGGCGCTGGCGACGTTCTGGGCATGATTGAAATCGCCTTCGAACAGGTCGAGATGGATCACGCCATTTTCATCTCCGAGACGCGTCGGCACGCCGCGTTCCACCGTCGCGCCACTGGGAATGCGCCCGGCCGTCAGCTGGTTGACCTGCACGCTGGAACCGCCGGCCGAGGCACCGGCGCCACCGATGATCAGATTGCCCTGCGCCAACGCATAGACCTGGCCATCCACGCCCTTGAGCGGCGTCATCAACAGGGTGCCACCGCGCAGACTCTTGGCATTGCCCAGCGACGACACCACGACATCGATGGGCTGACCGGAGCTTGCGAAGGCCGGCAGGCTGGCGGTGACCATGACCGCCGCCACGTTCTTGAGCTGCATGTTGGTACCCGACGGCACCGTCACGCCCAGCTGGGAGAGCATGTTGGTCAAGCTCTGGCCGGTGAACGGCGCCTGGGTGGTCTGGTCCCCACTGCCATCCAGCCCCACCACCAGGCCGTAGCCGACCAGCGGGTTGTCGCGCACGCCGCGCACCTGGGCGAGGTCCTTGATGCGATCGGCCTGCGCCGACTGCAACGTCAAGGTCAGGCAGCTCACCAGCATCAGGCAGGCGGCCAGCGCAGCGCGCCAGCGTGGATAAGGGAGCATCTCAGGCATCGGATAGCGACTCATGTTGGGACAGCGTGGTGAGAAATCGGGACGGGCCATTCTCTAGAGGACATTGCACGGCAATCGCCACGCCAGGCTCAGAACGGCGCCAGATTGAGGAAGAAGCGCTGCATCCAGCCCATGTTCTGCGCCTCGTTGATATAGCCATCACCGACATATTCGATGCGTGCACTGGCCACCTGGGTGGATTGCACTGTATTGGCCGAGGAAATCGTGCGCGGATTGACCACTCCGGAAAAGCGAATCGACTCGGTGCCCTGATTGATCGCGATGCGCTTCTCGCCGCGCACCTCCAGATTGCCGTTGGGTTGCACCTGACTGACCGTCACGGTGATGGTGCCGGTGAAACTGTTGTTGGCATTCGAGCCACCGCTGCCGGTGAAGTCATTCTCGCCCTCGATATCGGCATCGGTGCCATCCAGCAGCCCCGTCATGAAATCGGGGATGGCGGTCAGCGAGAAACCGAGGCTGCCGTCGCGGCTGGCATTGCTGGCCGAGCTCTTGCTGGCGCTGACATTCTCGTCGAGCAGGATGGTGATGATGTCGCCGATGGCACGCGGACGGCGATCCTCGAACAGCGGCTGGTTGCCATACAACGGCTGGAAGATGGCGCCATTGGCCATCGGTTCCGGGCGCGGCTGCATCGTCGATTCCATTGGCGTGGTGTCGACCAGCGGCTCGCTGGGGATATGGGCACACCCGGCGCCCATCAGCGTCATGGTCAGCATCGCCAATCCGGCCAGCGCGCGGCGCATGCGACGCCAGCCAGGCAACGCCAATCCGGGCATCGCCAAGCCAATCTGGCGTGGGCAAACAGCTGACAGGGATGGTAGTGCCACCACCGGGAGATCTCGCGAATGCGACATGCGACAACCCTTACATCTGGACCAGACGCTCCAGCATCTGATCGGTGGTGGTCACGGCCTTGGAATTGATCTCGTAGGCACGCTGGTTCTGGATCATGCCCACCATCTCTTCCACCACGTTGACGTTGGAGGTCTCGACGAAGCCCTGATAGAGAGTGCCCGCACCATTGAAGCCCGGCACATTGTCACTGCGCGGCCCCGAGGCATCGGTCTCGGAATACAGATTCTCACCGCGACTGAACAGGCCCGTCGGGTTGATGAAGGTGGACAGCTGCAGCTGACCGACCTCGGTGCTGTTGGTGGAACCGGGCTGGGTGACGCTGACCACGCCATCGGAGGCGATATCGACACTCAGGGCATTGGCCGGAATGACGATCGCCGGGTCCAGCGGGTAGCCACTGGCGGTGACCATCTGGCCGGTGCTGTCGAGCTGGAAGGAGCCATCGCGGGTATAGGCATTGGTGCCATCCGGCAGCATCACCGCGAAGAAGCCCTGACCATTGATCGCGACATCCTTGGAGTTCTCGGTCTGCTCCAGATTGCCCTGGAGGTGCAGACGCTCGGTGGCCACGGTGCGCACCCCGGTGCCCACCTGCAGCCCCGAGGGCAGCTCGGTGGTGGCAGAGGAGGCAGCGCCGGGCTGGCGCATGTTCTGGTAGAGCAGATCTTCAAACACCGCACGCGACTGCTTGAAACCATTGGTCGAGACGTTGGCCAGGTTGTTGGCCGTGACGTCCATCTGCATCTGCTGAGCTTCAAGGCCGCTCTTGGCTGTCCATAGGGCACGAATCATCAGGGGGCTCCGCCGTGATTACGGGGTCAGTCGGTACCAAGCAGGCTGTTGCCACGCTCGGCCATGCGCTCTGCCGTGTCGATGCTCTTCATCTGCATCTCGAAACTGCGCGCGTTGTTGATCATGGCGACCATCGCGTCGGTCGCCGAGACGTTGCTGCTCTCCAGGGCGCCGGAGACGACCCGTACCAGCGGGTCGGCAGCCAGCGGTGGCACGGCCTCTCCCGCCGCAGTCGGCGGCTGACGGAAATAGCCGTCCTCGCCGCGCACAAGCGCCGGGCTGCCGGGAATGGCTTCGGGATTGACCAGCTTGAGCTGGGCCTGCAGCACCATGGTGTCAGGTGCATCCGCCGCCGAGCGCGCACTCACGCTGCCATCGGCGGAGATATGCACGATGGCGTTGAGCGGCAGCTCGATCGGCCCGCCATCGCCCAGCACCGGCAAGCCGCCGGAGGTCAAAACACCATCGGCATCGATCTGCAGCGCGCCGTTGCGGGTGTAGAGCTCCTCACCATTCGCGCCCTGCACGGCCAGCATGCCGGGGCCGTCCAGCGCGACATCCAGCGAGCGATCCGTGGTCTGGATCGTGCCTTGGGCCATCGAGGCCCCCGCGGTAGTCAGCTGACTGGAGACGCGTGTCGCCAGCCCTTCGCCCTGCACATCCACCGCCCGCGACAGCGTCAGCATCTCGCGAAAGCCGGTGGTCGAGAGATTGGCCAGGTTATGACTGGCGACATCCTGAGCCGCCAGGCTGCGCTGGGCGCCGCTCATGGCGGTGTAGAGCATTCTGTTCATCCGCTATTCCCTCACACCTTGCCGTGTTGCCGTCGGCGCCCGACCCTCAACGCCCGCTCTTGATACGCTGGTCCGCCGCCTGAGTACTGACGCTCGAGATGACCCGGTTCGCCCCGACATCTCTGCTGTTTTCATTGCAGAAGATGAACCGCGTCACATGTCAGGGGTGGCATTAGCGCATGTTGATGACGCTTTGCTGGACCTCGTCCTGGACCTTGATGGTCTGGGCGTTGGACTGGTAATTGCGCTGAGCGATGATCAGATCGACCAGCTCGGTTGTCAGGTCGACGTTGGAGGCCTCGACGACCCCGGACTGGACCTCACCGAAGACGCCCTCACCCGGCACACCGACCAGCGGAACACCCGAGGAAGCGGTGGCGACCCAGCCGTTGTCGCCATTGGGCTGCAGACCCTGCTCATTGGCGAAGTTGGCCAGCGCGATGGTGCCCAGTGTCTGCTTGAGCTCATTGGAGTAACTACCGATCACGCGGCCATCTTCCTCGAAGGACACGCCGACAAGACTGCCGGAGGTATAACCATTCTGGGACAGGGTGATGACTTCAAAATCGTTGGCATATTGGGTGCTGCCGGTGAAGTCGATACTGAAACTAAGATCACTCGCGCCATTGGCCAGGGCGTAGGTCTGGGCCGTCTGACTGTAATCAAGCAGCTGACCGCCCGCCCCGAAGGTGATCACCTCTGTCTGAGGATCAAAGTCGACAGAAGGGTCAGCGACGCCTTCGTCGATCTGTTCCTGCAATTCCGCAGCCTTGCTGGAAAAGTCCATCACGTGATGGACGTTCCAGGTGTTGTTTTCGGTCTTGGCATAAAAGGACGTCACGACATGTTCATCGCCAAGACTGTCATACACCGTCATCGCCGAGGCGTAGTTGTAGGTCGCGGCATCCGTCGGATCAAAATCGGCAGTGGCCGGCTCAGGGTCCGCGGCATCCAGATTGAGCGCGACTTCAGCGCCATAGACCTCGAGAGCGATGTTGTCCTGCGTCGCTTTTGCTGCCAACGGGGCTGTCGGAATCTGCAATACCACGGGCTCCCCGGTGACACCTTCACCGGAATAGCCTGTCAACTGGGCACCCTGGGCCGTGACGATATAGCCCTCGGCATCGATGTTGAGCTGGCCATTGCGCGAATAGACGATCTGACCACTGGTGTCCGAGAAACGCAGGAAGCCATCTCCAGAAATCGCCAGATCGAGATCGCGTCCGGTGGATTCCAGCGAGCCGGAAGTGAAGTCCTGGGCAACGGATGCCAATTGCACCCCGATCCCCGCTGCCTGTGAGCCGGCATAGATGTCGGAGAATTGCGCCTCAGAGGATTTGAAACCCACCGTTTCCGAGTTGGCGATGTTGTTGCCGATCACATCCAGATTGGTAGAAGCCGCACTCAAGCCGCTCAATGCCTGTGAAAACGCCATGGTCTGTCCCTTTGATCGCGATGAAGATGAAAGCCCGAGACCTGTCAGCGAGCTCGGGGGCGGCCAAACGGCCTGAAACTGGTGGCCCGTCCGGCGGGCTCGCTGGCGCTATCCCGGCGCCATGGGCTCAGCTCAAAGCACCTGACGCACGGCGTTCAGACTGACGACACCCAACACCGGACCTAAGTCCAGCTGAGCACCGCTGTCGGTCTGATTGACACCACTGACCACGCCATAACTCAGCGTCTGCAGGTCGTCATAGCTCTCGCCTGCCCGCTCGGCCGTCACGGCCAGCTGGTAGGAGCCATCGGCGGCTTCAGTGCCATCATCCAGCAAACCGTCCCAGACGAAGCCATGAATACCCGCCTCCAATGCGCCCAACTCGAAGGTCTTGACCACACTGCCATCCGCGCCCAGCACCTCGACGGTGGCATTGTCGACATCGTCAGCCAGCTCAAGGCCGAAGGGTGTCGAGGTCGCGTTGCCCACCAGCACCGCATTGCCGCCGACCAGCACGCCCTGATCGAGCAGACTGGCCGCCTGCAGCGCTTCACTGCTGGAAATCTGCGCCGTGATGCCCTCAAGCGTGGTGTTGAGTTCTTCGATACCACTGACGGTGCTGATCTGGGCCAGCTGCGCGGTCAGGTCGGAATTCGACACCGGGTCCATCGGGTCCTGGTTCTGCATCTGCGCCACCAGCAGGGTCATGAACTGATCATTGAGCTCCTGGGTACTGCTCACCGACTGCGTGCTGTCGGTGACGCCGGAGGTCGTGGTGGTCTGGTTGATGCTGTTGAGCACACTGGTGTCTAGCGTCGCCATGCGGTTACCCGAAATCAGAAGAAGCGGTCATAAGGCCAAAGCCCCGAGCGGGGATCATTCCCCCAGCGTCAGCGTCTTGCGCAGCAGGGACTTGGAGGTATTTAAGACCTCGACATTGGCCTCGTAGGACTTGGAAGCCGCGATCATGTCGACCATCTCGGCGACCGGATCGACATTGGAGAAGGTCACATAGCCCTGCTCATCGGCGAGGGGATGATCGGGGCGATACTCCTGGCGCGCCGGGGCATCGCTTAGTTCCACCGAGCTGACCCTGACACCCCCGAGGCCTGCACTACGCGACGCCACCTGTGTCGCCAGACCGCCACCGGCCAGGTTGGCCGTCGCCAGCGAGGCATTGGCCTGACGCGCGAGGGGCGCGTACTCGAACACCACCTGACGCGCCTGATAGGGCTTGCCATCCGGGCCCGCCACGCTGTCGGCGTTGGCCATGTTGCTGGCCACGGCATTGATGCGCTGCGACTGGGCTGCCATCGCGGAACCCGCGACGTTGAAGATGCTGAACGCTGCCATCAACTGTTCTCCGATTGCATGGCCAGACGCAGGCCCTGGATCTTGCCGGTCAGAAGCTCAAGGCTGGCCTCGTAATGCAGACTGTTGTCCGCGAAATTGACCCGCTCCACATCCATGTCGACGGTATTGCCGTCCAGACTCGGCTGTGTGGGCACGCGATAGAGCAGGTCCGCGCCCAGCGACAGCCCCGCAGCGCTGGCTGCCTGGTGGCCAGCCTGGGTCGTGTTCAGCGCAAGCGGCCCCGGCGCGGCATTGCCCGCCGTCGCCTTGGCCAGGGTGGCGGAGAAGTCGATATCGCGCGCCAGATAGCCCGGCGTGTCGGCATTGGCGATATTGGTGGCTAGCACCTGCTGACGCTCGGCGCGAAGGCCCAGCGCCTGCTGGTGAAAGCTCATGAGGGAATCAAGTCGATCAAACATGGAAGTGCCCCGCTGTCGGCACCTCGCCCTGATGTGAGCGAGGGAACATCCATCGATCAGCTCACGCGTAGGGGAGCATGACGGAAAGCAGGACTGAGAATAGTCAGCCAGCGCCAGGATGAAGGTAAGAACAAGCCACTTTATCGCGGCTATTTCTGGCCATGCCGGTGTCAGGGGCGGCTTACAATCTCTCGCGGCACTGATCCAGCGCCCTGAATCGGGGGCGCTTGACCCCGCCTTCCGCCCCGGACGCCACTCGCGATGAGAGACAGCATGCCGAAAATCAGCGTAGCGAAAGGCCTGACGGCGGCAAAAGCGCTGTCTTTTTCAAGAAGAGCGACGACGGCAAAAGGCCTGTGGCGCACCATTTCAAGCACCGGGCTATTGGTCCTGCTGCCCGCAGTCGCCACTGTGCATGCCAACACCTCAGACACGATCGGCTCTGCCATTCAGCCGTCTGCCGCACAGGCATCAGCATCAGCCTCAACAACAGCGCCTTCAGTCAAAGACGCGCAGACACGCGCCGTCGAGACCCTGCGCTGGCAATTGAGCGACTTCTTCACCGCCCAGGACAGCGGCCCCGTCAGAGTGCGCATGCCCGGCGAGCCGCCGCTGGGCGCGCCCAGCGAGGCCTCAGTACAACTCGAGCTGCGGCGCCTGCCCGCCCGCCTGAAAGAATGCTCGGCGCCCCAACTGAGCCTCAACGCCGCGCGCAGTAACCGCCACACACCGGGACTCAAACGCTTGCAGCTGCTGTGCGCCAACGGCCAGCAACATATCGTCAGCGTTCGCATGGAACGCTACGCCTGGCGCCAAAGCACGCCACAGCCGCTTGCGAGCGGCACGCCGCTGGCACCCGCGAGATTGACGTCGGTACTGACGCCGCTGGGCAAGTTGCGTGGCAATGGTTTCGAGAGCGCCGAGGCGCTGTCAGGCTTCGAGGTACGCCGCCGCCTGCGCGCCGGCGAGGTCATCACCCGCAACAGCGTGCGCGCCATCCCGCTGGTAAACTTCGGCGATACCGTGACCTATCAGGTCAGCGGCACAGGCTTCAGCATGCAGCGCAGTGCGCGGGCACTGGAGGCTGGGGGGCTCGATGAACGCATCCGCATCGAACTCGCTCCGGGCGACTGGGTGCGCGCCCGCGTCATCGGGCCGCGGCGGGTAGCACCATTATGACTTCAGTTGAGATGAGATGAGCCGAGCTGATCCGCGCCGGGCCAACTCGAGTCATCCTGTTGACTGTGCACGCCCAGCCACGACACGCTGACGCACCGGAACGAGACGCTGACGCTCAAAGGCCGAAATGCTTGATACTGACAAGCCGCCACCCGCACCAGATACCTCATTCCTGAGGGACCATATTGCCTGTGTGGGGTAAAGCTTGTGCCGGCATGGCCGATAGTCGATTCAAGCGCGCAGATGACGCACGCAACCATCCATGACAGGCTCGTCGTCGAGCCCGGCCCGACGGCCAGAGAGGACAGTCAATGAAGATTGAACATGGCGGCCCGATACAGCGCAGCGACACTCAAGCCCCGCGCGAACTGCGTCCCGAGACGGCCAAGGACACCACCGCCACCACGGCGGCGACCTCCACGGCCGACTCCACCCAGGTCGAGCTTTCCAGCAGCGCGATCGATGCAGGCCAGGACATCGACCAGGCGCGCGTCGACAGTCTCAAGCAGGCCATCGCCGATGGCAGCATCAAGATCGATGTCGACCGCATTTCACAAGGGCTGATCGATGCCTTCGAAGGTGACGCATGACACTCGATGACGCCTCGACGGCCTTGCTGGGCGAGATCTTTTCCGGCCTCGAGCAGGAGCTGAATGACTTCATCGCCCTGCTCGAGGAAGAACAGCGCCTGCTGGGCCAACGCCTGCCGAGCGCGGTAGACCTTGAGGCCTCGCGCGAAGCCAAGCTGGCCAACGCCGCCCGCCTGGAAGCGCTGGAGAGCCGCCGACGCAGCTGGCTGAGCAGCGCCGGGCTCACCAATGACCCACTGGAACTGCATACGGTGCTCGCCAGCCAGCCGGTATTGGCCACTCAGTGGTGGCATCTGGTGACGCTGACGCGCCGCGCCCAGGCACGCAATCGCCTGAATGGTGAGCTGATCGGTCAGCGTATGGCACTGCACAGCAAGATTCTCGACAGTTTGCATCAACGTGCGCCCGGCCATTACGGCGCCGATGGGCGTCCGGCAGCGGGGGCCTCACGCCTGAACGTCTCGGCCTGAATGCCCTGACCAGACTGTCCTGGCCTGAGCGTCCTGACTTGAATACCTAAGGCGTGAGGCCCGCGGGCTGCACACCCCGACTGTCTTTCCTTTTACTGACCCAGAAACACGCGAGGCCCGGCATTCTGCCGAGCCTCCAGACACTGCTGCTGCACGCCACTCGCCAACCAATCAGCCAGCGATCGTCAGCCATTCAAAGCTAGCCCCCCTTTCGCTGACAACGCTGCCTGTCACGCGCCTTCCAGACTCTCGACGTCGATCACCAGCTGGATGTCATCCAGATGTGCCGCCGGCTTGAGTACGCCACGCCCATTACGATAGACCTTCAGCGAGAAAGGCGCCGTCGCCAGCTCTCGTGTCGGCAGGGTCAACTTGCCACGCCTCGCCGCAAGCATAGCGCAGCGCTCCTCCTGGCAGAGCATGACGTGCCATTCCCCCGGTGCCCGTGTGAGCGAATAGCGCCAATGAATCGCGGTGACGCGCGTCCTGTCAGGCGCCATCAGCCCTGAATCACGCACGGCATCTGCTACTGCCAGAGGGCGCATATACCAATGCCCCCTCTGAGCGATGGTCAGCGACTCGACGGACATCATCACCGCCGCACTGGCGGCCTGCGCCGGCGCGGCCAGCGTCGCGGCCCACAGCGCTGCTGCCGTCATCAAGGCCGCCATCGGTGCCGTCCTGCTTTTTGGCTTCGCACTCAGCTTCGCTCTCGACACCACTCCCGCCCAGGCCGTACTGCACCCTGTCGCCACACGCCTTCTTCTCTGCACCGCTGACTCCTTCAGATCCGTCTTGCTGCAGACGCTCGACACACCCCTTGCCGGCGCCTTCCCTGTCGCACTTCTCTGCCTTTGCGGCATGTTGTTGTCTTGCTCGGTGGTGAGCCGCGCCGCTCTGACGTCACGCCGCACGACCCCCGATCATCTGCGTGACCCGTAGCTCGCGGTCATCGGGGATTTCTGCCTGGGACAGCACCGCCAGGCTCTTGAAGCGACGACGCAGGAAGCGCCCCACCAAGGGTCGCAGCGCATGCCCGACCACCAGTACGCTGGGCTCGCCATTGGCGTCCTGCGCGGCGACGGCATTCTCGGCATGCTGCATCAAGGTATCGGCAAGGCCGGGTTCCAGCGCATTGCCGCTGCTCAAGGCTTGCATCAGCACCTGCTCGAGCTGCGCCTCCAGACCGATCACGCGCAAGACGCGCTCGGCGCCGAACCAGTACTGGGTGATGGCACGCCCGAGGGCGACGCGCACCATGGCAGTCAGGTCGTTGGGGTCCTTGCTGTGCGGGGCATGCTCCGCAAGCGCCTCGAGGATGGTACGCATGTCGCGAATCGAGACCTCCTCATCCAGCAGGTTGTGCAGGATACGCTGCAGGGTGCCCTGACTGATCAAGGCCGGCACCACCTCCTCCACCAGGCCGCCATCCTGCGGGCCCAGCTTCTCGAGCAGCTTGCTGACCTCACTGCGCCCGAGCAACTGATCGGCATGGCGGGTCATCAGATGATTGAGGTGGGTCGTGATCACGGTCGGGGTATCGACCACCGTGTAGCCATAGACCTGGGCCTGCTCGCGGGTTTCCGGCTCGATCCAGGTGGCGGCCAGGCCGAAGGCCGGCTCGGTGGTGGCCACGCCCGGCAGCTTGCCGGACACCTTGCCCGGATTGATCGCCAGCCAGCGGCCCGGATAGGCCTCGCCCCGCCCGACCTCGGCACCCTTCAGGCTGATCACATACTGATTGGGCCCAAGCTCGAGGTTGTCGCGGATATGTATCACCGGCGGCAGGAACCCGATCTCCTGGGCGTACTTGCGACGCACTCCCTTGATGCGCGCCAGCAACTCACCGCCCTGGCGCATGTCGACCATAGCAATCAGGCGATGACCGACCTCCATCGCCAGCGGCTCCACCAGTCGCACATCATCCCAGCTGGCCTCGCTGACCTCCTGTACGGCCGCCGCAGGCGCGGGCGCCGCCTCTTCCTTCGCCTCGCTGCTGACCTCCTTCTCGCGCTGGGAGGCCCACCACCCCAGCCCCGCCAGCAGCAAGGTGAAGAGAATGAAGACCATGTTGGGCATGCCCGGTACCAGACCCAGCAGCCCCATCACGCCAGCCGCCAACCACAGCACCTGCGAGCTCTTGAAAAGCTGGCCAATCATCTGCTGACCGACGTCTTCATTGGTATTGACCCGCGACACCATCACGCCTGCGGCGGTCGAGATGACCAGCGACGGAATCTGGGCCACCAGGCCATCGCCGATGGTCAGCAGCGTATAGGTGCGCGCCGCATCGGACATGCTCAGGTCGTGCTGCCCGACCCCGATGATCAGCCCGCCGATGATATTGACCACCATGATCACCAGCCCCGCCACCGCATCGCCACGCACGAACTTGCTGGCACCGTCCATCGAGCCGAAGAAATCGGATTCCTGCGACACTTCCCGGCGGCGCTCGCGCGCCTGGTCTTCGCCGATCAGGCCGGCGTTGAGATCGGCATCGATCGCCATCTGCTTGCCGGGCATGGCGTCCAATGTGAAGCGTGCGCCGACCTCGGCGATACGCCCGGCGCCCTTGGTGATGACCATGAAGTTGATGATGACCAGAATCGAGAACACCACCAGACCGACGGCGAAGTTGCCGCCGACCAGAAACTGACCGAAGGCCTCGATGACCTTGCCCGCCGAGTCACCGCCGTTGTGACCTTCCAGCAGCACCACCCGCGTCGAGGCGACATTGAGCGACAGGCGCAGCAAGGTCGAGAACAGCAGCACCGCGGGGAAGGCCGAGAAATCCAGCGGTTTCTGCGCAAACATGCTGACCATCAGGATCATGATCGACAGCGCGATATTGAAGGTGAACAGCAGATCGAGAATGAAGGGCGCCAGCGGCAACACCATCATCGACAGGATCATCATGATCAGCAGCGGCCCGGCCAGCACCTTCAGCTGGCTGGAGGTGTTGAGCCCCACGCGGTCAAACAGTGTCAGCAAGGTATTCATGCAAGCGGCTCATCTATCGTGGAGGGCGTTGCGCGTGCTGCGCAGCGGCCCGGGCTTGGGGAGCAGAAATGGCGGTCGGTCATGGGGTTCGGTTGGCAGCATCAGCCAGCAGGACGGTTATCAAGTTCGGGCCTCAACTTCGATCATTCACGTCGGTAATCAACTGCGGTCATCAACTTCCGACACGAGGATCCGTCGTCGCGCCACCGTCAGGCCCGGGCTTGGCGCTGGGTTGGAAGACCGCCCCGGCATCGGCGTCATCAGAATCATGATCAGAAGACATCGCGACTGCGGCTGAAGCCTCAGCTTCGGCTGCCGGCTCCCCGTCATCACGCTCGGCGCCTGGCGGACCAGCCTCCTCAGCCGTCCCTTGCGCCTCCTCCGGCACCTGATACTCATCGGGAACGGACAGATCTGCCGGCAGACTCGGGCGCAGGCCACCCTGCTGGCGCGCCCGCTTGAGCCGCATCGCCCAGGCCAGCACCTCGGCGATCACCTGATAGAGCGCAATGGGAATTTCCTGCTCGAGATCGACATGGGTGTGCAGGGCACGCGCCAGGGGCGGCGCACTCAGCATCGGCACCCCGTTCGCCTCGCCCACTTCACGAATGCGCAGTGCCACCTCATCACGCCCCTTGGCCACCACCCGCGGTGCGCGCATGTCGCCCTCGTGATAGACCAGCGCCACCGAGTAGTGCGTCGGATTGTTGACGATGACATCGGCAGTGGGTACGGCGCTCATCATGCGCGCACGCGCCATGGCCTGTTGCTGCTGACGGATGCGCGCCTTGATCTGCGGGTCGCCATCCGTCTCCTTGTGCTCGCGCTTGATCTCCTCGAGACTCATGCGCAGCTTCTTGGCGTGACTCCACAGCTGATACGGCACATCCATCAGCGTCGGCACGATCAGCATCAATATCGCCAGCGCCGTACAGCGCGCCACGATCGCCAGCGCATCCGCCATGGCGTTGCCCAGCGGCATCATCATCAGTGCCATCAATTCCTGGCGCTGGGCATGCAGATACATCACCACCACGCCACCGACCAGTATCGACTTGGCGATGGTCTTGAGCAGCTCGGCCAGCGCCTGGGAGGACACCATCCTGCCCAGCCCCTTGACGGGATTGAGCTTGCCCAGCGACGGCGCCAGCGACTTGGTGGAGAACATCCAGCCGCCCAGCAGCACCGGGCCGACCAGCGCCAGCACCATCAGCAGGGCGAACAACGGCAACAGTGCCAGCAAGGCCTCCTGGCCCAGCATCAAGGCATTGGCCAGCATCACGCGACTGTCGAGTGCCTGAGCGCGATCAAAGCCGAACGAGGCGCCCAGTACTCGCTCCAGGGTGTCGCCAAGCGGCCCGGCCAACAGCCACAGGCCTGCCGCACCTCCGCCCAGCAACAGAAAGGTCGCCAGCTCCCGCGAGCGGGGCACCTGCCCTTCCTCGCGGGCCTTCTGTATTCGGTGGGGCGTGGCCTCTTCTGTCTTGTCGTCGCTGCTCTGCTCGTCAGCCACCGGCTACTCCGCTTGCCTGGGATCGCATCTACCTGAACTGCCGAGGAGCATGACGCTCGCTCACACTGGCGCGCACGGCGAACGCATCATGCCGAGAATGGGACTCATTGTGCCAAGCACGGCGGGGATCAAAGCGCGGAATAGCGCCCAAAAACGCCCTTGCCCGCCTCACGAGACGTGGGCGGGCAAGGGGATGAAGAACAAGGACCAGCAGGTGCCACTACCGGGAAGTCGGCTAGAAACCGAGGCTATCCAGCAAGTCATCGACCTCATCCTGACTGGCGACTACCCCCGGTGCATCGACTCGCACCTGGGGGCCATTGAGCAAGGCACCAGACTGGGCATCCCCGGCACTGGATGCTGCCTGCTCATCCAGCGCCGAGGCTGAAAGCTCTGCTGCCGAAAGCCCCGCAGCGGTCGCCGTGGTGGCGGCCTGCCCGGAAGACGCCATCGCCGAACGTGCATGACCTTCCGGGACATTGTCGAGCAGCAACTGCAACAGCTGCATCTCGATCTGCTGGATGACATCCATCATGCGCTTGATCACCTGACCGGTAAGGTCCTGGAAATCCTGCGCCATCATGATCTCGAGCAATTCGCTGTTGGTGGCGCTGGTCTGATCAGGCACCACGGCCAGATAGGCACGCGTGTCGATCACCAATTCACGCGCCTGATCCAGGGCCACCGGCTCGGCAAACCAGGCGTCCCAGCGCCCGCTGAGCGACTTCGCCTCACTGGCCAGGGCATCCTGCAGCGGCTGGGCCCGCTCACAGGCATTGAGGGCACGATCTGCCGCCTGCTCCGTCTTGCTGGCCACATAATTGAGGCGATCACGAGCATCGGGGATCGCCTCGGCAGCACGTTCGATCTCCCGATCCAGCCCCAGCTCACGCATGTTGTCGCGCAGCATGCGCGTCAGCTGGCCGATACGCCGAATCAGGTCTTCGCTGCTATCCCCCGTTCTGGCGAGGTTGGCTGCCCCATCGCGCGCCATCACACCAGGATCAGCGCCCGAGGATGACTGGGGTTCAGATGATGATTCCAGATGACTCATGACACCCTCCTTGATGTAACCAACGACGCTGACCGCGCCAGCCTTGCCTGACCAGCGCGGCCCGATGGCTCAGAGGCCGTGTTTCTCGAAAACCTTGCCCAGCTTCTCTTCCAGCACCGCCGCCGTGAAGGGCTTGACCACATAGCCACTGGCACCGGCCTGGGCGGCGGCGATGATGTTTTCCTTCTTGGCCTCAGCGGTGACCATCAGCACCGGCAACGTGGCCGTGGCGGGATTGGCACGCACGCGCCTGAGCATCTCGAGCCCATCGAGGTTGGGCATGTTCCAGTCGGAGATCACCAGCTCGAAGCTGCCTTGATTCAGGAACTCCAGGGCCTGTTGCCCATCTTCGGCTTCCTCCACATTGGTGAAGCCGAGCTCCTTGAGCAGGTTGCGCACGATCCGACGCATGGTGGGAAAGTCGTCGACGACGAGGATTCGCAGGTTCTTGTCGGCCATCAGCGGTCGGGCTCTCTTCCAGAATCACATGAGGGAACGGCTGAAAATTACAGCCTTGTGAGGGGGTTATCGGCCACGAGCCGGCAGACTTTACCCTCTGCACCCATCTTCTCCTTGCCGGCAACTCACACCCACTTAACCTCCACGCCCAGGCAGATCGAAGCGGTCTAGACGCGTTGCGAACGCCCGGCCAGCTGCACCTGGTGGAGCAGATGCCCACTGATGCGACTCAACGGCAATACGCTTTGCGCGGCCCCGAGCTCGACGGCTTCCCGCGGCATGCCGTAGACCACGCAGCTTTGCTCGTCCTGGGCGACGGTGTGGGCGCCGGCTTCGCGCATCTGCAACAACCCCCGCGCCCCGTCGCGGCCCATGCCGGTCAGGATCACGCCCACGGCGTTGCGACCGGCCACCCGCGCCACGGAATCGAACAGCACATCCACCGATGGGCGGTGACGATTGACCGGCGGACGCTGATCGAGGGTGACCACATAGTTGGCCCCGCTGCGCGATAGCGTCAGATGGGCGTCGCCAGGCGCGATATAGGCATGCCCCGGCAGGATGCGCTCACCGTGCACGGCTTCCTTGACGGCGATACGGCACAGTCCATTGAGTCGCTCGGCGAACGAGCGCGTGAAGCCCGGCGGCATGTGCTGAGTCACCAGAATGGCCGGCGCATCCGCAGGTAACGACTGCAACACCGCGCGTATCGCCTCGGTCCCGCCGGTCGAGGCCCCCACCGCGATCAGCTTCTCGCTCGACAGCAATGGCCGGCGGCTGGCAGCAGCGTTCGCAGGCGGCACCGTGCCCTGACTGACCGTGCCCTGACTGACCGTGTCCTGACTGACCAAAGTGGCGACTGACCTGTCTGCCAGACTGGACTGATATGGATTGGACTGAGACAGGCTGGACTGAGCCGGATTGGATAGGGTCGAATTGAACAGAGCCGAGCCGGCCTGTGCACCGCCAGCAGATGGCAACGTCACGGCGCGACCCGCAGGCCGCACACGCGCCCGCGCGGCGGCGCGAATCTTGTCGGCAATCGTCTCGGCATACTCGAGCATGCCGCCACGTATTCCCAGGCGCGGTTTGGAGACGAAATCCACCGCACCCAGCTCCAGCGCGCGCAGCGTGATTTCCCCGCCGCGCTCGGTCAGCGAAGACACCATCACCACCGGCATCGGCCGCAGACGCATCAGGCGCTCGAGGAAGTCCAGCCCATCCATGCGCGGCATTTCCACATCCAGCGTCAGCACATCCGGCTCGTGACGCTTGATCAGGTCTCGCGCGACCAGCGGGTCCGGCGCGGTGGCCACGACCTGCATGTCAGGCTGGGCATTGATGATCTCGGCCATCAACTCACGGATCAGCGCGGAGTCATCGACACACAGCACACGAATCATGCGCCCCGCCCCGGCCTGGGGCGTGCCTGCGCCAGCAGCTGCACTTGAGTTCGAATCTGACCTTGAACCAGCATTTGACCTTGAGACCGAGCATGACGATGAAGCGGGGGTAGGCATCCAGACACTCCTGGAGAGTGGGTAAGGGAAAGGGAATCATGACCAGCCATCACGACGCATCACGCGCCCTCCGTCCGGCGGCGAGACAGGGTATAGACCGTCTGGCCGCGCAGCGTGAAGGCATCATTGAGCCATGAGAAATTCTCGGAATGACCGGCAAACAACAGTCCATCGGGCTTGAGCATCAGCGCGAAGCGGTCCAGCAGGCGTGACTGGGTCTGCTTGTCGAAGTAGATCATCACGTTGCGACAGAAGATCACGTCAAAGCCGCTACCGAGGTCCCAGTGGCTATCCAGCAGATTCAGGTGGCGAAAGCGCACCAGCTGCTTGATCTCCGGGCGCACCCTCACCTGCCCCTGGCGACTGCCGCTGCCACGCAGCATGAAGCGCTTGCAGCGTTGCTCACCCAGTTTGGCGATGCGCTCGAAGGGGTAGATGCCGAGTTCGGCTTCCCGCAGCGCGTCCGTGTCGATATCGGTAGCGATCAGCTCGACCTGACTCGCCGCGGCCCCCAACACCTCGCGCAGCACCATCGCGATGGAATAGGGCTCCTCCCCGGTCGAGGCGGCCGCACACCAGATACGCAGCGGCGCTCGCTGACCCGTCGCCTGGCGCTGGAGGCGCTCGCGCAGGAAGTTCTCGAGCATGACGAAGTGATGGGGCTCGCGAAAGAATGCGGTCAGATTGGTGGTTAGCGCATTGATGAAGGCAGGCCACTCGTCGTGATCACTGCGACTCAGGCTGGCCTCCAGCATGGTCAGATAGTCATGGAAACGCGTCAGACCATGCACTCTGAGCCGGCGCGACAGACGGCTGTAGACCATCTCACGCTTGTGACGCGCCAACACGATGCCGGCGCGCTGATAGATGAGGCGCGCGATGCGCTCGAAGTCGTCATCGGTCATCACCAGGTCCCGCCCGAGGGCGTGGGGAGCCGGTGACGGGGCGGACCAGACGGGTGGCGGCGTGAGATCTGTCACCGTCGCGGACCCTGTGAGCCGCCAGGCACCTGCGCTCGAGTCGCGGCCTGAGCGTGCACAGAAGAAGTCTGCTCGGCTGATGCGTCCCCCGGCAGGCGTGCGGGAATCTGCTCCGGCCCTTCGCCGCCAAAGCGGAAGACATTGACTGCATGCGACAGCCCCGCGACCGAACGCTCGAGATCCTGCGCCAGATGGGCGCTGCTCATCACACGCTGGGCGTTCTGCTGAGTGGCCTGGTCCATCTCGTTGATGGCGGTATTGATCTGCTCGATGCCGCCGCTCTGCTCACGCGAGGCCGAGGAGATCTCGGCGATCAGATCATTGACCCGCGAGATGCCGGTCACGATCGCCTCCATGGTGCCGCGCGCCGCCTCGACCTGATTACCGCCATCGCTGATCTCCCGCTGGGTGGTGTCGATCAGCGCCTTGATCTCGCGCGCCGCCTCGGCACTGCGAGAGGCCAGATTGCGCACCTCACCGGCCACCACGGCAAAGCCGCGACCATGTTCACCGGCGCGTGCGGCCTCCACCGAGGCATTGAGGGCCAGCAGGTTGGTCTGGAAGGCGATCGAGTCGATCACCTTGATGATGTCGGCCATCTTTTCAGAGGTGGCGGTAATCCCCTGCATGCGCACCACCACCGCCTGCATCGCCTCGCCACCTTCATTGGAGGAGCGCGTGGCCTGATCAGCCAGTTGCGAGACCTGGATGGCATTGTCGGCATTCTGGCGCACAGTGCCGGTCATCTGCTCCATGCTGGCCGCCGTCTCTTCCAGCGATGCCGCCTGCTGTTCGACCCGCGCCGAGAATTCCTGATTGCCGTGTGCCATGTCGCCAGCGGCAGGCCTGACCACATTGATGCCCGCATTGACCTCGCTGACGATGCCGACCAGCGACTTGCGCATGCTGTCCAGCGCTCGTACCAGGCGTGCCATCTCGTCATTGCCCGCCAGCGCCATCGACTGGGAAAGATTGCCCGCGGCGATCTGGCGCGCGAAATCCAGGGTACTGCGCAGCGGACGAACCAGGCTGCGGTAGGTACGCAGTGCCAACCACAGCGACACCACGCCCACGCCAGCGAAGGCGGCCCACAGCCCCCACTGTAGACGCGCATGGCTCGCCTCAAGCGCTTGCTGGCGCTGCTCAAGCGTCGCCAGCTGTGACGCGGGCAGCTCGGCAGACAGTTGGGTCAGCACGGCACGTGCATGCGCTTGGCTATCGGCCAGCACCTGCAGCAGCTCGCTGCCCATCAAGGCTCCGGCCACCAGCGGCAGTGCGGCCAGCAGCGCGATACGCGGCGCCATGCGCCACTGGGTGAGGCGCTTGAAGGCCCCTATGAGGCCAGCACGCACGATGCGACCCTTGCTCAAGCGATAGTCGCGCTTGCCCTGCTTGAGGCCCGCGTAGACCTGTTCAGCCTGGGCGATCTGCTCGCGACTGGCCTTGACGCGCACCGAGGCAAATCCCATCACCTCGCCCTGCTCGATCAGCGGCGTCACACAGGCGTCGACCCAGTAATAGTCGCCGTTCTCGCGTCGATTCTTGACCAGTCCCTGCCAGCTTTCGCCTTGCTTGAGCGTCGACCACAGATTCTCGAAGGCGGCCTCTGGCATGTCGGGGTGACGCACCAGATTGTGCGGCGCACCGATCAGGGCATCACGCGTGAAGCCACTGACCTCGATGAAGACAGAGTTGGCGTAGGTGATGCGCCCCTTGAGATCGGTACGCGAGATCAGGTAGTCATGCTCACCAATGGGGTATTCCCTTGCCGTCACCGGCTGATTGTTTCGCATTGCCCTTGCTTAGCCTCGTACTCGTCACAGCGTGATCGTCATTGACCCGGCGAGACCACTGACCGGCAGCATGACCGTCATTGCCCGGTACAGCCGCCCACGACCTTGTGGTGCACACCTTATCGGCCGCTGTCGGCCGTTCTTGAACGCAAGAACGCCGCTGACCAGCAGGCCAGCGGCGCTCGAGGCGAAACGGGTGGAAAAGCTTGCGAGATCAGGCGAGCGCACGCCGCAGGCAACATGCCGCGCTTTGTGCCTGACTCATGCCGCGAGACAGCAGGTCATGCCGGCTGCGCCGTGGGCTCCATCAGCGCCATTTCATCACTGGTCATCATGTGCTCGATATCCATGATCAGCAGCATGTGATCATTGACGGTCGCCAGCCCCGCCAGGAAGTCACTGTTCATGCGCGCACCGAATTCCGGTGGCGGCAGCACCTGATCGGCCGCAAGGCTGATCACATCGGAGACGCCATCGACGACGATGCCGACCACACGCTCACCGATATTGATCACGATCACCACCGTATGCGCGGTGTATTCAGCCTGGCCCAGTTGAAACTTCAGCCGCAGATCGACGATCGGCACGATGACGCCACGCAGGTTGGTCACGCCCTTGATGAAGGCCGGTGCATTGGCGATACGCGTGACGTTCTCGTAGCCGCGAATCTCCTGCACCTTGAGGATATCCACGGCGTAGTGCTCCTCGCCGAGGCTGAATACCAGGTATTCGCCGCCGTCATTGACCTTGGATGCGTGGTCCTGCGCCAGGCCGACATTGGACGTCTGCGCCGCGGCAACTTGAGTGTGAGACATGCTCATCTCCTGTCTGTGATGGGGTGACGCTTCGCGCCGAGGCGCAAGGGGCGAGTGTGCGGCCGGTGAATGACCATCGCCTCAGCTGACAATGGTGTCCCGGGGCATGATGGCGCCCCGGGGCATGGCGGACTCAGTGACGACCTCTGACTGCCGCTGCACCGCTGGCATCTGATTGGCGAGGCGATGCAGGTCCGAGACATCCAGAATCAGTGACACCCGCCCATCGCCCAGGATCGTCGCCGAAGAGACGCCCGGCACCTTGCGATAGTTCCTTTCGAGATTCTTGACCACCACCTGCTGCTGACCGATCAGCTCATCCACCAGCAAGGCGTAGTGGCGCCCCTTGCCCTGCACCACCACCACGATGCCCTGCTCCGGCTGCGTCTGGGCGCCAGGTACCGCGAATACCTCATGCAAGGCGACCAGACTCAGGTATTCGTCTCGCACTTTCAGCAGGCGATCATTGCCGACCATGCTGAACAGCATGTCGGCCTGCGGCTGTAACGACTCCACCACCACCGACAGCGGCAGGATATAGATTTCCTCGCCGACGCGAATGGCCATGCCCTCGAGGATCGCCAGCGTCAGCGGCAGCACGATACGCGTGGTGGTGCCCTGCCCAGTCACGGAAGCAAGCTCCACATGCCCGCCCAGCGCCTGGATGTTGCGCTTGACCACATCCATGCCGACTCCACGCCCCGAGACGTCACTGACCTGCTCGGCCGTCGAGAAGCCGGGGGCGAAGATCAGCTGCCAGACCTCGTCGTCGCTCATGCCATCGCTGACCGCCAGGCCGTTGCTGCGCGCCTTGGCCAGAATGCGCGCGCGATCGAGCCCGGCGCCGTCATCAATGACCTCGATGACGATATTGCCGCCCTGATGGCGAGCAGACAGCGTCAGGGTGCCGTGGGCGCTCTTGCCGCTGGCCTCACGCTCGCTGGGCGATTCGATGCCATGATCGAGGCTGTTGCGCACCAGATGGGTCAGCGGATCGATGATGCGCTCGATCAGGCTCTTGTCCAGCTCGGTGTCATGCCCCTGGCTGACCAGCTCGACCTGCTTGCCCAGCCGCGAGGCAAGGTCGCGAATCAGGCGCGGAAACCGCGAGAACACGTAGTCCATCGGCATCATGCGCACCGACATCACCGCTTCCTGCAGATCTCGTGCATTGCGCTGCAGCTGACTGATGCCACTGACCAGCGCGGCCTGATCCGGCGGGGTGGTCGCCGATGCAGTCTGCTCCAGCATCGACTGGGTGATGATCAGCTCGCCGACCAGGTTGATGATGGTATCGACCTTGTCGACGCCGACGCGGATGGAGCCCTGCTCGGTAGGCGCATGAGTGGCGCGCCGCCCCGACTGGCTGCGTCGCTCGCCACTCGCCGGGGTAGCGGCAGATGGCCCTGCCACGGCAGCGGAAGAGATACCTGCCGAAGAGCCTGTGTCGGCTGTCGCTTCCGCAGGCGCTGGCTGGTCAGCAAGTTCGACCACTGCGTCGTCAGCCATGCCGTCGGCGACGTCCTCGACCTGCTTTTCAGTCAGCGCTTCAACCTGCCCATCCGCTACGCCACCCACTACGCCACCCACTGCGCCATCGACTACGTCATCAACCTCCGCTGGTGGAGCAGGTGTCGCGGGCTCGATCAGAATCTGCTCCGGCTCGATGACGAAGCACAGCACCGCCTCGATATCCGCAGCGTTGACCGTGGTACTCACGATGACGCGACATACCTGCTCGTCACCGCTGCTGGAGATGACCTCTCCGAGGTTGGCCATCTCTTCGATCAGCAGTTCACGCTCGCGGTCGGCGACGAACATCAGAGTGACCGAGAGCAACGGCACACTTGCGTCGGCGCTGGGTCGTGACTCGACCGCAGACGGCGTGGCCACATCGCTGCCGACTGGCACAGACGCTTCGCCTGACGGCCCTGATAGGCTCGGGCCATCAATGTCAGATGGCACTGGTTCGCTCGAGGCATCAATCACCGACGACTCCTCGCCCAGCTGCTTGAGCACCGCGACGATATGCGCGTAGGCCTCGGGGTCGGGGGACTGGGCATTGCGATAGGCCGCCAACTGGTCGTCGAGCATGTCCTTTGTCTCCAGAAAGCGATCGATATGCTGAATGCTCAACCGCAACTCGCCACGGCGGGCACGGTCCAGCAGGTTCTCGAGGTGATGGGTGGTGTCCCGCAAGACCGTGAAGCCGAAGGTCGCGGCACCGCCCTTGATGGAATGGGCCGCACGAAAGATGGCGTTAAGCTGCTCGGCATCCGGCGCCTCGACATCCAGCGCCAGCAGCAGGCGCTCCATCTCGGCCAGCAGCTCCTGCGCCTCCTCGAAGAAGGTGTCGTAAAACTCACTGATATCCATGCATGTTCTCGCTGGCTGTCATTGCGCTATCACACGGGAAGCGGCGCCGCCTCAGTTCTGACATGAGGCGCCTTGAGCGCACTCAGCTGTCCAGCCCGGAGGCGACGGGGCTGTCGGTGACAGGACTGCCAGCGACGGGATTCGTCACGCGTACCGGGCTTGCCAGCTGCTCGAGACGCTCGCGCAGGCTGTTGATGTTCTCGGCGGGCCGGGGATTGACGCCGTTGCTGTCGGTGATATCGCGATAGGCCGACTGGCTGAGCACCATCAGGCTGATGCGACGATTGATGGCGGCCTCAGGGTTCTGGCTGTCGAGACTGATGCGCGAGCCCATGCCGACCACACGCACGATGCGCTCATAGGGCAGCCCACTGTTGCCCAGCACGCGGCGCGCGGCATTGGCGCGATCGGTGGAGAGCTCCCAGTTGCCGTAGCCGCCTTCACCGACAAAGGGACGATTGTCGGTATGCCCGGTGATGCTCAGATGATTGGGCAGCCGCTTGAGAATCGGCGCCAGCAAGCCAAGCAGCTGCGACAGTTGTGGCGAGGGTTGCTTGCTGCCCAACGCGAACATCGGGTGCTGGTCGCTATCGGTGATCTGGATGCGCAAGCCTTCGGAGGTCAACTCGATCTGAAGCTGCTCACGCAGTTCGGCCAGGTCCGCGTCATCGGCCATGCGCTGCGTCATGGTGGTGTCGATCTCGTCGCGAATGGCGGCCATGCGGGAATCATCGGCAAGCGCCTGGCGCTGCAGGCGTTGCAGATCAGCGCCCTTCTCGCCCTGGGTCTGCTCGGCCATGAAGCCGCCACCGGGAATGGCGCTGCTGGAGGCCGAATTGCGATCGCCCCCCAGCAGCGAGACTTCCAGCGGCGCACCGAAGTAGTCGGAGATTTCCCGCAGGTCGTCATCCGAGGCATTCGAGATCACCCACATCACCAGGAAGAAGGCCATCATCGCGGTCATGAAGTCGGCGTAGGCGATCTTCCAGCCACCACCATGATGCCCTTTGACGATACGCGGCCGCTTGATGACGATGGGTCTGCGCTCTTCACTCATCGAGACCTCCGAGCTTCAGTCCAGAGACACCCACTGCCTCGACCACGACAGCCAGCGATACCTGTGCCACTGACATGCAGGTGACTGACGCACTTGCGAGAGACAGCAACGCCATATCAGCCCGCACCCTTGTTCTTGATCTCGCGCACATGCTCTTCCAGCTCGTTGAAGCTGGGACGCTCTGCGGTGAACAACGCCTTGCGGCCGAATTCCACCGCGACCTGCGGAGCGTAGCCATTGAGCGAGGCCATCAGGATGACGCGAATGCACTGCATCATCTTCACGGCCTCGTGCACCTCGTGCTGGATCTTGTTGGCGACCGGCGTGACGAAGCCATAGGCCAGCAGGATGCCGAGGAAGGTGCCGACCATGGCATTGGCGATCAACACGCCCAGCTGGGCGGCGCCCTGGTCTGCCGAGGCCAGCGCATGCACCACCCCCATCACGGCGGCGACGATCCCGAAGGCCGGCAGACCATCGGCCACCGCCGAGAGGGAATGCACCGGAATCTCGGTTTCGTGCTTGAAGGTCTCGATCTCGTGTTCCATCAGCGACTCGAGCTCGAAGGGGTCCATGTTGCCGCTGACCATCAGGCGCAGGTAGTCGGTGATGAAATTCATCAGAATGGGGTCGGAGAGCAGGCGCGGATACTCGGCGAACAAGGCGCTTTCCTGCGGATTGTCGATGTCCTGCTCGATCGCCAGCATGCCCTGCTGACGGGCACGCGACAGCAGCAGATACAGCAGCCCGATGACTTCCATGTACAGGGACTTGTTGTAGCCACGCGTGCGCTTCAACTTCGAGAATGCCTTGCCGGTGGCCTTGATGGCCTTGCCGTTGTTGCCGGCCAGAAAGGCGCCGACGGCAGAGCCACAGATGATGAGCAATTCCGCGGGCTGCAACAGCACCGCCAGGTGCCCCCCCACCATCAGATACCCGCCCAGGGTGGACCCGATGACCACTAGATAGCCTATGAACAACAACACAATAACCCCCTTGGCATTCGGTCAACGTCGCATGAATCTGACTATCGGCGTCGCTGAGCATGTCTTTAGGGTCACGGCGGAATATTCGTTGAAGCAGTCGTTGTGGAAAGCACAATGGCCGAATGAGCCATGGTCGAAACAGTCCTAGTCGAACAGTCGGCATTGAGCCAGGCGTCAGAGCAATGGCGCACAACGCAAGAAGGCTTGCCCGGGGATGGGCAAGCCTTCTGGTCTTTGCACGTTCGTCTGGCGCAATCCTGGCGCCTTCACTGACACGAGACAGCTATCAGCCTAAGCTGGCGACGGCTGCCGTCTGCTCCAGTGCCAGTTCTTCACGGGCCTTGCGGCGGGCTGCCGTCTTGCCGGCACGCGATGGCGGCTGGCAGATGCCACACACGTAATCGTGTGATGGCGTGTGGGCGTGCACCACGAAATGGCCACTGCAGGTCTTGCAGCTGGCCACTCCCAGCAGATCACTTTCGAAAAAGCGCACCAGCGTCCAGGCGCGCGTGAGCGCCAGCACCGGCTCGTCTTCGCCGACATGCTCCAGGTAGAAGCGATATGCCTTGACGAAGGCATTCATGCGCGACGCGCCCTGCGCCTTGAGCCGACGGTAGAAGCCGTGGAACAGCGACGCATGCAGATTAGGCTGCCAGGTCATGAACCAGTCGGTGGAAAACGGCAGCATGCCCTTGGGCGGCGAGACACCCCGAACTTCCTTGTACAGCTTGACCAGACGCGCGCGGCTGATCTCCGTTTCCGTCTCGAGCACCTGCAGGCGGGCCCCCAGTTCGATCAACTCTACTGCCAACTGCAGCTGTTGCAGTTCATCGACGAGACTTTTCTGGGTCATCAGCTGACTCCCCCCTGGCGAAGTCCAGCATCGTTCTGGCGCGCATTCAGCAGCATGGCAGTGTGCATCGCGCTGAAATCCTGGTCGCGCCCACCCTGCAATACCCCCTTGAGTTGCGAGGCATCATCCAACGCCAGCTCGCACAGCAGTTGATTGCAAGACGACAACGACACCAGCTGACTGACACTCATGCCAGACAAAAGATCCGCCATCTCTTGATCGAGACCCAGGCGTACCAGCGCCATTTCTGTATCTTCGACCAACAAGCGCTGCACAAGCAGAAGATACGACAGATTGACACTCTGTATATCATTGAGCAGTGAGGACATCATGATTCCCTGAGTGGTCTGATCGTCCCGAGCTACCGCCAATCCTGGCGCTCGACCGTCATTCCTTATGGTTTTGATGTGATGAAACGAAATACTCAATGGCGCCGGACCAGTGGCGCCATGCGGGCTTGCGGCTTCATGACCAAATGAGCCACCCACTTTAAGATGGCGATTCTAATACTTAATCACGTAATGGACCAGACTCTTCATCAACATTTTTTTACATACCACTACGCTATATGCACAAAAGCTGCATCAAGCCGCCGAAATGGCAGCAAGGTGTGTCAGAAAAGCCCTCAATCTTGTCTTAAAGACGGCTTGCATAATCACGATGCACCAGATTTGTCATACAAAGCAATAGCAAGTGGATGGTGCGCACAGTGTGTTGCATTTTCGTGAAAGGCAGCCCTGCCCCTTTCCCGACACCCGGGGCATGCCTTGTACAATATCGAGCAATTGCCCCGAACGGGCCGCCAACAGGCAGCAAGTTACCCCTGCGTAAAGGCGAGGAATAACACAATGTCAGCACTTGTCCAGAATGGGCTATCTGCTATTTCAACGCTGTGAAAGGACCCGCCAGCGGCTCACCCAAAAGGGCTTCTCTCGCCGCTTCAACACAATAAAACACTGCATATGAGGGTTCTGGCACAAACAACATGCAGGATCGAGCTGCATTTACAGAGCGACCCTCGGCGGAGTTTCAATACCACCTCCACGCAAGCAGTTCGCCTGAGTGACGCTTTATTTAAATATTATAAATAAATTATATTTCTCGATATCATGATCTATGGCGTGACGCCTGAAGTGTCACTTCACACCCCTCACAGGCATCATGCAGGGTATGCCATAAAACATTCGTCAGGGCTCAATGAGCAAGAATCGTACAAGGATGAAACATCATCCTGCAGGGAGGGACATTCTAGGATTTTACTCGGAAGGCGCCTTCTGTGAGCGATGCCTCTCTGCCCATAGCTCGGCGATCTTGACGACGACCTGCATCAAGGCTGTGGGCAATTCCTTGCTTGCCGGCAGGCCGGTGGCCAGCATTTCGACCAGCTCGGGCATTTCATGCACGCTCAGGCCCAGCGAATTGGCCCGCTGCTGGATGCGCTGCCCTAGCCTCTCACCCTGGGTATGCATGAAATCCGTCGCTTGCTCTGCCGTGGCCCGAGGGGCATCGACAGATGTGCCATCAGAAGACGCGGGCGCCTCATGATCAGGCACTGCATCGACAGGGCGTACGTGCACCCTAGGCGCCATCCCGGCCAGACCTTGCGCGAGCGCATGCTGCAGCTCGCGCAAGGCCGCATCAAGTTCGCCTGAGTTGCTGGAGGGTTGCGTCAATTGCTCGATCTCGACCACCAATGCCACAGGCGCAGCGAGCTGATACCAGGTCAGCTTCAGTGCAAGCGTTGCCCGCGCGGCAGCATCACCGCTCTCACTACTCCTGCTTTTCTCACCACCCTCACTTTCCGCACTTTCCACACTACCGGGCGCTTGCATCTGCCCTTCGCCCTGCTCCGCATTGTCTTTCGCGGCAAGGTCCTCCGGCTCGGAAGTCACCTGTGGCTTGCGATCGCTGCCCTCCTCGCCATCGCTGTCGCCTGCCACCAATGTCAGCGACATCTTCCACTGTTGAACCTCGCCGTGATCACTGCTGCGACTGTCAGGTGTGGCGTCATGCGCAGCCACGGGCGTCACGGCCAATGGCGCTGTACGTCGCTCCTCCTCATCCCGCGAGCGATGCCGATAAGGCGGCCCCGGGAAATAGAGGCTGAAGAAGACATGCAGGCCGGGCATCAACAGGCCCTCCCAATGGAAGGGCTGACCCAGAATCAACAACAGCTGTTGCTGCACCAGCCCGCTGGCAAGGGCGTCTGAGCCACTCGCCTGGCGAGACACTTCAGAGGCGGCAGGTTGAGCGACGCCCAATTGCATGTTGGCGCGATAGGCACCCAGCGCACTGGCTTCATGAGCACTGGCACCTTGTCGGGCTACGTCCACACTACCCGGCGGCAACAGCATGTCACTGCTCGGCCGTGCCATGCCCGGGCGCGACTCACGGCGCAGCTCTGCTCGCATGTCTCGCATGCGCCAGACAAAGGCGTCCTCGCGTGTCGCCTCCCAGGGGATGAAGCGCGCCTCCGCCAGCACCGGCCATTGCCGCCAGGCCAACAGAGCCTCCAATCTGGCATTGGCAAGCTGCGGGTGACCGGCGAGGTCGGCCAATCCCAGCCGATTCTCGACCCAGGCGAGCAGGTCCGCTTCGTAGAAGAGCCCGCTCTGGTGAATCTGCTGACTCAAGGCCGCCGACAGACTGAGAAGTGATGCGCTGGACAAGGTCATGGGCGCCAGAAGACCGGGCAAGGGCTGGCCGCGCGCCAGCAGAGAAACCAGTGACTGCCCTTCCGGCAGCGCCAACCCGACCCGCGCAGACGGCGAGCCACTGGCTACCAGCTGTGACAGGGCATCGAGCAAACGCGACATCGTCTGTGTCTGCGTCGTCAGCTCGACGGAAGCACCGGTCGATGGGAGGGAAAAGGAAGCTGATGCGAGGGCGCCAGCGGGAGAAGTGGAGGCTTGCGAGGCTGTCAGCAACGAGGCGCTGGCATTCAATGACGAGGATGCAGGCCTTGCGCCTGATCCTGTACCAGTTCCCGTGCCCGTCTGGAAGAGCGGATTGGCGCCATTCTGGCCACCACTGCCCTTGCTATCTTCCGCCCCCAGCCCCTGGCGCGACTGGAGAGCGGAGGTCGGGAAGACGACACCGGAGTCCGCCGGCGGCGAGCGTTGTGCCGTCCTCCCCAATACCTGATGGAGCAGACTATCGATCAAGGGATTGATGCCGCTCATGTCGTGCAATCCTCATTGCCAGGGAGGCCGTCAGGGAGTCATGCGCGAGGCCTTGGAGGCTCGGCTCTCTCCATGCCCGATCAAGCATTGCTCTGCTGAGCTTGGCCGCCCTGATCGTAACTTGCCTGATCTTGGCTGTTCTGATCTTGGCTACTGTGGCCTCAGCTATTCTGACCGTAGCTGCCTTGGCCATAATTGCCCTGGCCATAGCTGCGTGCCAGCTTGCGGCGCGTACCCACATCCCCGAGCACTTCCTGCAACTGACTCTGGCGCGCCTTGAGCTGGACAGTCAGCTCTGACTCCAGTGTGGTCAGCGTGCGCAGACGTTGTTCCAGCGCCCTGCGCGTCTCGGCGTTGCCACCTCGCGGCATGCGCAGCTGCTGCATCTTCTCGATATAGCTGGCCTGCCCGCCGAGAACCGCGGGCCAGTCACCCAGGCGTGCTGAGCGCAGCATGGCATTCATCTGCTCCAGCAGCTCATCGCATTGCTGGAGGGTGTCATCGGCGAGCAGTGCATTGCTGTCCATGGTCATCCCAATCCCTTGTCGTGTACGGCAATCTGACGCCAGGCGTCTCCCAGCTCGCTGAGCAGGCGACGCGCCTCGTCGAGCTTTTCCGGGCTGTTGCCCAGGTTGGCCTGCATGATCAGGCGCGCGATGTAGTCATACATGCGATCAAGGTTGGTCGCTACCTCATTGCCCTGCTCATGATCCAGGCAGGCACGCAGGCCTTCGGTGACGATGCTGGTCGCCTTGGCCAGCGACTGCCCCTTGGCGGCCACGTCGCCGACCTCCATCTGCAGACGCGCGGCCGCCAGCGCGCGGTCTGCTCCCTCGAACAACATCACGATCAACTGGTGTGGACTGGCGGAAAGCACACCGGATTCCACGCCGACACGGGCATAGGCATTGGCGCCACGATAGCGACTCATGGTGATTGGGTTCCCTTGTTCATGGCGTTTGTCAGTATCTCTGTCAGATATGGAGCCGTCGTCGGCATGCCGTCTCGACAGCGGGCATTGCCGGACGCATCGAATCTCGCAAGCGCATGGCGGATGGCCTAGACCTGAGTCAGTGACCAGTGTCTCAGAGCATCAGCCACCGATCAGCCCGTCATGTCCCAGCTATTTTCCAGCGTTTCCAGCTGACTGGTCAGGTAGTCACTGGTGGATGTCAGGTTGGCCACCAGGATGTCGAGTTCCGTGAACTGCTCCCGATAACGCTCGATGGTGGCCTCGATGGTGTCTTCGGTCTGCTCATACTGACTGGCGAGACTCTCCAGCGACCCCTCGATGCCTTCCGTGGTGCTTTCCAGCGTGCCGTCTTCCCCGACCACCTCTTCCAGCAGACTGGACATCTGGCTGGCGAAACCGCTGGTGCCCGCCTCATCATCGGAGATGAAGAACCCCGACATCGCCGCCAGCTGCTCATTGCCGGCAGCCTCGATCACGGCGCTGTCGAATTCGAGCTTGCCATCGTTGGTACGGCTCACTCCCAGCGAGGAGAGCGCATAGAAATCGCCCTCACTGGTGAAATTCAGCGCCGAGGTCAGGCGACTCTCGATGGTGCGCAGCGTCGAATCGCCCAGCAATTCCCCCGCTGTCCCTTCATCAGCATTGAAGGCGGTGTAATTGTCGATAGTGTCCTGAAGATCGTTGTAGGCATTGACGAAGGTTTCCATCGCCTTGCTTACCGACTCGGCGTTCTCCTTGACGGTGACCACGCTCGCAGTCGTGTTCGTCTCGCTCAGCGTCAGGGTCAAGCCATCCACGGCATCATCGATGACATTGGAGGTGGCTTGCATGCTGATGCCGTTGACGCTGAACTCGGCATTGCGCGCCGCGACGACTTCCTCCATCCCGCCGGCGGCCGGGTCACTGCTTGCTGGGTCATGGCTGAGCAGGCTATCGAGCTCTGCCACCTCGCCGCTGGTCGAGAGGCTCATCACCGCCTCGTTGCCCGTCTCGTCCGAGGTCATCACCAGGCGATACGGCGTGTCGGAGCCATCGTTGACGATCGAGGCCGTGACCCCGAGACCCGCCTCATTGATGGCATCGCGAATGCCTTCCAGCGTGTTGTTGCTCTCGTCGATGACGATGCTGGCGCTGCGCTCGGCATCCGCCGCATAGCTGCCGTCACTGGCCAGCGTGCCCAATGACAGCGTCAGCGTGGTCGCGGTGCCATCACCGATGGCTTCATCGCGGCTGGCCTGCCCCGTCGTCGCCAGACTCTGCGCCTGCGCCAGCTGGGTGACAGCCACCGAATAACTGCCCGCACTCACTTCCGAGGTTGCCGTGGCGCTGACGCCCGAGCCACTGGCAGTGGTGGTCATGCCGGTATAGGTCTCGGCATCGGCCAGCGCCGCGGCGGCGGTATCCAGGGATTCCAGGCGACTTTGAATCGTGCCCCAGGCCGACAACTCGGCCTCGTAACTTGCCTGCTGGGTCTCGATCGGTGTGAGCTTCTGACGCTCTGCCGTCTCCAGATCGGTCAGCAGACTGTTGAGGTCGAGCCCAGAGCCAATCCCCAGCGATGAAATCGTCGCCATATACACCTCTCGATAGGGTGAAGGTATTTTCACATGCCCGCTGAACCGCCATCAGGCGAAAAAGCACGCATACCGGGCGTATTTGTCTGTCTGAGTGTTGGGACTATCGGCAAAGGGTTCGTGAACTTGAGGGCTTTCTTGTTCAGACGTTTTTTGTGTGAGTGACTTCTTCTTGCGACCACCTTCTTTTTCGATCGCCTTCCTTGTTGATCACCTCCCGAGCGCACCCCGCATTGGACCTCAGACTACAGAAAGGTAGTCACCCTACAGCGCCTACGACGTATCGCTTACCGCACCGCAAACGTTTGCGGTTCATAATTGGCGCCATTGTGAACCAGCGGATTTAGACACTGGATCGACTCATTTCTGCTTTACCCAAGGACTGCGACGTGAAACGACACGGCATCTTGAACGGACCTCTCAGTGGCCACCTCGCCCGTCTCGGCCATACCCATACCGTGGTGATCGCCGACGCCGGCCTGCCGATTCCCGAGGGCGTGCCCTGTGTCGATCTCGCGGTGGTTCCCGGCCTGCCCGCCCTGCTGCCGGTGCTGGACGCCCTGCTGGCCGAGCTGTGCATCGAGGCCACGACCCTGGCCGAGGAACTGCCGGTCAAGAGCCCCTCCTTCCATGACGCCATCGTCGAACGTCTGGACACCCTGGACCGCCTGTCACTCGCACCGATCGGCCGCCAGCAGCTCAGTCATGAAGCCTTCAAGGCGGCGCTGCCCGAGGCGAGCGTCATCGTGCGCACGGGCGAGTGCACGCCGTACGCCAACGTGATCCTGCACTGTGGAGTGCCCTTCTGATGCAGAGCCATGCACAACCACGGGTGCTGATGGCACTCAAGGGTATCGACAAGGGCTTCTCCGGGGTCAGCGTGCTCAAGGGTGTCGACTTGACGCTGCGCGCGGGGCGGGTGCATGCGCTGGCCGGCGAGAATGGCGCGGGCAAGTCGACGCTGATGAAGATTCTCTCCGGCGTCTATCGCTATGACGCCGGCACGCTGTGGCTGCGTGACGAGGAAGTGGTCTTCACCACCCCGCGTCAGGCGATGGACAGTCGTATTGCCATCATCCACCAGGAACTCAATCTGGTGCCGGGCCTGTCCGCCGGCGAGAACATCTTCCTCGGCCGTGAGCCACGCACCGCGCTGGGCACCGTCGACTGGAAGCGTCTGCACCGCGATGCCCGCCAGCTACTCGACCGCCTGCGCCAATCGCTGGATTCCCGCACCGCCGTCAGCGAGCTGAGCATCGGTCAGCAGCAGATGATCGAGATCGCGCGTGCGCTGTCGCTGGACGCCGAGATCATCATCATGGATGAGCCCACCGATGCGCTGACCGACATCGAGACCGAGATTCTCGCCGAGGTCGTCGCGGAGCTGCGCGCCGAAGGCCGCTCGCTGGTCCTGATCACCCACCGCCTGAACGAGATCTTCAGCATGTGCGATGAAGTCGCCGTGCTGCGCGATGGCCAGATGATCCACCAAGGGCCGACGGCGGAGCTGGATGAGGACGGCCTGATTCGCCTGATGGTCGGTCGCGAGCTGGCAGAACGCTACCCTTACACGCCCGCCAGCCCTGATGGCGAGGTGATGCTCGAGGTGAAGGACCTCGAGGCGCCGGGCGTCAAGGGCATCAGCTTCTCTGCCCGCCGCGGAGAAGTGCTCGGCTTTGGCGGCCTGATGGGCGCCGGGCGCACCGAACTGGCCCGCGCCCTGTGCGGCGATACCCGTATCAGCGCCGGCAGCGTGCAGCTGCATGGTCAGCCGATGCGTTTCGCCTCGCCGGCCGAGGCATTGGCCTCGGGCCTGGTGTACGTGCCGGAAGACCGCAAGCAGGCGGGCCTGATTCTGGCCCATTCGGTGGCCAGCAACATGTCATTGAGCGCCCTGCCGAGTTTCTGTGGCGCGTTCGGGCGCATTCGTCATCGCGAGGAAGCCGCCGCCGTCGAAAGCTTCGTCAAAAGCATGCAGATCAAGGTCAGCAATACCGACCAGCCGGTCGATACGCTGTCCGGCGGCAACCAGCAGAAGGTGTCGCTGGCCAAGGCACTGATGCCGGCGCCGGAGCTGGTGATTCTCGATGAACCGACCCGTGGCGTGGATGTCGGCGCCAAGCGCGAGATCTACCTGCTGATCAATGAGCTAAAGCGCCAGGGCAAGTGCGTGCTGCTGATCTCCTCCGAAATGCCTGAACTGCTCGGCCTGGCCGATCGCATTCTGGTGGTCGCCGATGGGCGCATCTCCGGCGAGTTCAGCCGTGAGAACGCGACTCAGGAAGCGATCATGACCGCGGCCTCGGGCCTCGAGAGCCCGCTCAGCGGCGACAGCACTTCGAAAACCAGCACTTCATCGACAAACGCTGCATCACGCTCTACCGCACGCCCGTCTTCTCCCCCCGATTCCTCCGCTTCCCGCCACGAGATGCCGAACTGATGTCTACTCCTTCTTCCTCTGCCGCCAGCGGCCGCCGCCTCGACGTCATGCGCCTGCTGGTCGACAACAAGGCGCTAATCGCGCTGGCTCTGCTGATCGCCGTAAGCGCCGGCCTGTCCGACAACTTCCTGTCGTCCGACAACCTGCTCAACGTGCTCCGCCAGACCAGCATCAATGCCATCATCGCCATGGGCGTGACCTTCGTCATCCTCACCGCGGGCATCGATCTGTCCGTTGGCGCGGTACTGGCGCTGACCGGCGCCTTTGCGGCCTCGATGACCGCCGCCGGCCTTTCCCCCTGGCTGAGCGTGCCGGGCACCATCATCGCCGGTGCCGGCCTGGGCGCCATTTCCGGTCTGTTCGTCGCCTTCGGTCGCATCCAGGCCTTCATCGTCACGCTGGTGGCAATGACGGTGTTGCGCGGTGCTACGCTCGTCTACACCGATGGCCGTCCGGTCTCCATCGGCGTCAGCGAAGCCGCCGACAGCTTCTGGAATCTGGGCGGCGGTTACTGGCTCGGCGTGCCGATCCCGATCTACATGATGTTCTTCGTCTACGTGCTGTGCTGGGGCGTGCTGCATCACACCCGCTTCGGGCGTCACGTCTATGCGGTCGGCGGTGGTGAGAAGGTCGCGCGTCTATCCGGCATCAACGTCAATCGCATCAAGATCAGCGTCTATGCCATCGCGGGTGCCTTCGCGGCACTAGCCGGTGCCATCCTCGCCGCGCGCCTGGGCTCGGCACAATCGAATGCCGGCACCGGTTACGAGCTGGACGCCATCGCGGCAGTCGTCATCGGCGGCACTAGCCTGATGGGTGGCCGTGGGCGCATCTTCGGCACCTTGATCGGTGCGCTGGTGATCGGCGTACTCAACAATGCGCTGAACATCATGGGCGTCTCCAGCTACTACCAGATGATCGCCAAGGGCGCCGTCATACTGCTCGCGGTACTGATCGACAGCCGCGCGCAGAAATAGCCTGCGAGTACCAGGCAGCAAACAACAGTAAGCCCGTAAAACACAGCACGATTTCATTCCCGGCAGTATCGAAGACCCTCGCCCCCGTGCGCCAACCATGGGGGCCCTACAGCGGGTCGCCGACAACAACGAAAGGACCATCGCCATGAAGAAGAACGGAAAACTGCTCACCTCCACGCTGACCACCGCCATCACTGCCGCAGGCCTGAGCTTGATGCCGGTGCAATCCGCCATGGCCGACAAGATCGCGCTGGTGGTCTCGACGCTGAACAACCCGTTCTTCGTCAGCCTCCAGCAGGGCGCCAAGGACAAGGCCGAGGAACTGGGCCACGAGCTGATCGTGCTGGATTCCGGCGATGACGCCGCGCGAGAGCTGTCCAACGTCGAAGACGCCCTGTCCCGCGGCGTCGATCTGCTGCTGATCAACCCGACCGATTCCGATGCCGTGGTCTCCAGCGTGCGCACCGCCAATGGCCGCAATGTGCCGGTGGTGACACTGGATCGCAGCGCCAATGGCGGTCGTGTCGCGGCGCACGTTGCCTCCGACAACGTCGCCGGTGGCGAACTGGCGGGCAATTTCATCGCCGAAAAACTCGCAGGCAAGGGTGAGATCGTGCAGCTGGAAGGCGTCGCCGGTGCCTCGGCCACGCGCGATCGCGGTGAAGGCTTCATGAAGGCCATCGACGGCCAGTCAGGCCTCAGCCTGGTGGCCACGCAGCCGGCCAACTTCAACCGCACCCAGGGCCTGAACGTGATGGAGAACCTGCTGCAGGCGCATCCGGGCGTGAATGCCGTCTTTGCCCAGAACGATGAAATGGCGCTCGGCGCCCAGCGTGCCCTGCAGGCCGCCGGCAAGGACATCCTGCTGGTCGGCTTCGATGGCACCGATGAAGGCATCAAGGCCGTGCAGGCCGGCAAGATGGACGCCACCGTCGCCCAGCAACCGGCACTGATCGGCAGCCTCGGCGTCGACACCGCCGACAAGCTGCTCAAGGACGAAGACGTCGAGAAGACCATCTCCGTGCCGCTCAAGCTGATCACCGAATAAGCGATCACACGCCTCACGCAGCCTGCATCGCGGGACAGGACGCCGGCCAATGGCCGGCGTTTTTCCGTCAGTGGCGCGTCTTGCTCACCTCGCAGGGCCAGTGACGCCCGCTAGATTTTCACCACCAGAGACTAAGATGTGATTCGACTCAAGGATGTGGCGGCACACGCTGGAGTTTCGGTAACCACGGTGTCGCATGTCGTAAATGCCACCCGCCCGGTGGCCAGCGCGACTGAAGCGCGCGTACGCGAGTCGATTGCCACACTTGGCTATCGACCGGACAGTGTTGCCCGAGCACTGAAGTCCAACCGCAGTCGCACCCTGGGTATGATCGTCACGAACGCACATAACCCCTTCTTCGCCGAGGTGATCCGCGGCGTCGAGGATCGCTGTTATCAGTCGGGGTACAGCCTGATTCTATGCAACAGTGACGATATCGATGCCAAGCAGCTCAGTTACCTTGAGACACTGCGCGACCGACGCATCGATGGCCTGGTGGTAATGACCGCTGAGAACGGCGCAGGCTTCCTAGAAGCACTCAGTGCACTGCCACTACCGACGGTGATGATGGATGCCAACCCCCAGCCCGGCTGGGACATGACGGTGGTCAATGATGATTCATACCTCGGGGGCAGGCTCGCTATCGAACATCTGCTGTCGCAGGGAATCGAGCGCATTGCCCTGCTTACTGGCCCTCGCGATCATGCCCGTTCCCGTGAACGCCTGGGTGGAGCACTGGAAGCACTGTACGCCGCTGGCCTGGGCCTCGCCGAGGACTGGCAGATTGCGACCCAGTTGATGCTGGCCGACGGCCACCGCGCAGCTCACCTACTACTGGCCAATCCGGCCGACAGGCCGGATGCAATCTTCGCCTTCAATGATCTGTTGGCGCTAGGTTGCCTACGCGCCGCCCAAGATCTTGAGATCAAGGTACCGCAGCAACTCTCGATCATCGGCTACGACGATATCGAGATCAGTGCCTACCTCTCTCCTGCTCTGACCACCATCCGGCAGCCAATCTATGAGCTGGGCACCACGGCTGTCGATCAGTTGATGGCTCGCCTGGCAGGCATCCCCTTCCCAGGCCAGACACAGTTGGCACCTAAGCTAGTGGAGCGTGAAAGTGTTGCTCGTCCAGGTCAGTACCTCTTTCGTCACGACTGATCTCCTAATCTATACCTAGTGAGCATCAAGCATATCAAAAAACAACATTTCTCTTATAAGTGAACACTGCCTACTCTGCCCCTCATGAATCACCGCTGCCACGCTTGGCAGCACGAACATGAGGACATCCAGGTGACAGGCACTTCCCCCTCAAGCACTTCCCAATCGGCCCCTTCCCGATCAGATACTGTCCAGTCAGGCACAGCCTCGCCGACATCGACACCAGTGGCCGACAGCACACCCCCCATTGGCCATGGGTTGTTGTTGCTGATGGCGATCGCGGTCGCTGCAACTGCCGCCAATCTGTACTACAACCAGCCGCTGCTGGCGGAGATGGCCAGCTCAATGGGCGTGAGCCAAGGCATGATCGGCCTGATCCCCTCCGCAACTCAATTCGGGTATGCCGCCGCCATCCTGCTGATCTCGCCGCTGGGCGACACCATGGACAGACGCCAGCTGATCCGCAATCTGTCCATCACCCTGTCACTGGCCTCACTGGGCATCTTCCTGGCCCCCAGCTTCTGGCCACTGTTGCTGGCAAGCTTCGTGGCCGGGCTGGGCGCCAACATCACCCAGCAGCTGATCCCGCTGGCCGCCTCGCTGTCCACCCCCGATGCGCGCGGCAAGAACATCGCCACCCTGATGACGGGGCTGACCATCGGCATACTGCTGTCACGTACCCTGAGCGGCAGCATCGGCGAATACTGGGGCTGGCGCAGCGTCTTCCTGGTCGCGGCCATCATCACCGTCATCATCGGTGTGCTGCTGCATCGTCATCTGCCCAGCCGCGCGCCTGCCGTGCAAATGGCCTACCCCAGACTGATCGCCTCGATGGGTACGCTGTTCAAGCAACATGCCCTGCTGCGGGAATCCGCGCTGACCGGCGCGCTGTGGTTCGCGGCCTTCAATGCCATGTGGGCGACGCTGGCCATTCACGTCACCGATGCGCCGTTTGACTACAGCGTCCAGCAGGCGGGGATGTTCGGCATCATCGGGCTTGCGGGCATCTTCGGTGCCAAGGCGGCGGGCCGACTGGTCAATCGTGTCGGCGCGGGTCGCCTGATCAGCTTCGCCTTGGTGATGGTGCTGGCGTCCTTCGCGGTGCTCGCCGCGTGGGGTGACAGCCTGGCCGGACTGATCGTCGGCATCATCCTGCTGGACCTGGGCGTCTTCGCGGCCCAGATTCCCAACCAGGTGCGCGTGTTCTCGATCGACCCCAAGGCCCAGAGCCGCATGAACGCCGTCTACATGCTGTGCTACTACCTCGGTGCGGCAGCCGGTTCCGCCATCGGCGTCAAGATGATGAGCGTCTATGGCTGGCAGGGCATGTCACTGTTCGGGCTGGCACTGGCAGCGGTGGCACTGGTTCATCATGGTGTGAAGCAGCGTCGCTCGGCTTCTTCAACACAGTAAGATCAAGACAGTGAGACGAGAGCGCAAGCGAAGCGCTGGGTGGGCAAGCGAGGCGCGAAAGAGAGAAAGCGCGAAAGTGATGAAAGCGAAGCGATGAACGGCTGAGAGCCTGAGATGGCGCCTGGTCAGCATGTCGAGTCATGGGCATCCACACCCCATGCCACAGCAGCTGGCCAGGCGCCTGAAATGGTGGCGCAATTCAGGTAAACTCTGCGCGCCATTTCGGTGCGTCGCCGAGGTGGTACGCGATTCACGACCCGTTATCGGGGCAAGAACCCGTCAAACCCTCGAGATCCACATGAAGCTCATCGTCAAACTTATCCTCGGCATCATTGCCGGCCTGCTGATCGGCCTGATGGCCCCGGATGCCCTCGTACGTGCCGCGCTGACCGCCAAGGTCATCATCGGCCAGCTGATCAACTTCACCATCCCGTTGATCATCCTGTTCTACGTCATGAGCGGCATCGCGTCGCTGCCGAAGAATTCCGGCGCCATGCTGGGTCGCACCGTCGGCATGGCCTACGGGTCGACGATTCTGGCCGGCATCTTCGCCTTCCTGGTGGCCAGCAACCTGCTGCCCGGCATGCTGTCCGGCATGGCGCCGGTCGCTGAAGGCCGCGATGCCCTGACTCCCTTTCTCGATCTCGAAATCCCCGCGGCACTGCCGGTGATGACGGCCTTGGTGCTGGCCTTCGTGTTCGGCGTGGTCATCAGCCGCCGCGAACTGCCGACCCTGAAAAGCGCCGTCTTCGAATCGCGTGAAGTGGTCGAGGTGTTCCTCAATCGCGTCATCATCCCGCTGCTGCCCCTGTTCATCGCCGGCACCTTTGCCGAGATGGCCTACGAGGGCAAGGCGCTGTCGACACTGGATACCTTCTGGAAGGTGCTGGTGCTGGCGATCGTGATGCACTGGATCTGGCTGAGCACAGCCTACCTGATCACCGGCCTGATCCAACGTCGTTCTCCGCTGGGCCTCTTGCGCAACATGCTGCCGGCCTACCTGACGGCGCTGGGCACCATGTCGTCGGCGGCGACCATCCCGGTCAGCCTGCGTCAGACCAAGGCCAATGGCGTCAGCGATGAAGTGGCCAACTTCAGCGTGCCGCTGTGCGCCACCATCCACCTGTCCGGTTCCACCATCACCATCGTCACCTGCGCCACTGCCGTGATGATGATGAGCCACAACCTGGCACTCGCAAGCCTCGGCGAAGTGATTCCGTTTTTGATCATGCTGGGCCTGACCATGATCGCCGCGCCCGGGGCACCGGGTGGCGCGGTGATGGCGGCGCTTGGCGTGCTGGGCAGCATGCTTGGCTTTGGCGAGGCGGAACTTGGCCTGATGATCGCGCTGTATCTGGCCCAGGACAGCTTCGGTACCGCCACCAACGTCACCGGCGATGGCGTGATCGCGCTGTGGGTCGATCACTTCGCGCGCCGCGATGGTGTGGTGGCTACGCCGGAGCCGGATGCCGCGACCGGCGAAGCACCGGTGGCACGCTCACAGCCGTGAGCTGCCATATGTGCTGAGCCGTGAGCTGTCGCATGCTCTGAGCCGTGCAAGAAGTGAGCTGAGCCACCTGCGCTGACAGCCGTCAAAAGCCCCGCCTCCCTTCGGAGACGGGGCTTTTTCATACCCGCGGTCATCCATACGATCATCTTCACAGTCTTCCTCTCAACCACCCCGCAGGATGGCGCGCCGGCGGCGAGGTGAGACATGACGCCGCGCCGTGCCTGACACCCACAGGCCAAACGGCTACCATTGGCGCCCACGCGCGAGCGCTGTCATCGCTGCCGTACGCCATCACCCTGTTACCGTTGCCGGAGTGCCAGATGTCCCTGCTTCCCCCTGCACTGTTCTGTCCTTCGATATCACTACCGATATCTCGCCCGCGTCTGGCACGCATGTTCGCCACCCTGTCGCTCACCACTGCCAGCCTGACCCTTGCCCAGCACGCCAGCGCGCTGGAGATCGGTATGCCCGCCGATGGCGGTGTCAGCGTCAGTCCTGCCGTGATGCTTGAAGCCGAGGGCACCCTCGATGAGCAACTGAGCAGCCCGCTGATGCTCAAGCAGTTCTCAAGCCACGAGGCCGTGGAGCAAGGGCTGAGCGATGGTAGCCTCGACGCCGCCTACCTGACGCCGCAGATGCTCAAGGCACTGGCCGAAGGCGGCATGTCACTGCGAGTGCTGGACGGCGCGGATCTCGACGATGTCAGCCTGGTCGCGCGTGACGAGCTGATCCGCTACACCGAATTGTTCGAGCCGCAGGAGCTGCTGATCCGCTTCCTCAACGACACCACGCGTGCGGTGCGAGTGGTGATGAGCGATGACGATGCACGCTCGCATCTGGCCTTGAAGCAGTGGGTCGAGGTCAAGGTCGGCTCCAGCATGCAGCTGGTCAGCCCACGCTCGCTGGAAGAACTCGAAGGCGATGAATATGTCGGCGATGCGCCCCAGGCGCTGATCAACAGCCGCAAGATGCACGCCGCCTTCCTCAACGGCGATGACGCAACGCGTCTGGTGGCGCTGCATCCGCTGTCCAAGGACTGGCTGCCGCGCGCCGACATGCTCGACCTGCCGCGCATGCTGCTGGTCAGCCGCGCCGATCTCGAGGATGCCAGTCTTGAGGCCGAGCTCGAGTCGCTGGCCGTGGAACACGCCCGCATGCAGCAGAGCCTGCACGGCGAGGAGCCGATGAAGCTCGCCTTCACGCTCAAGCAGGCCTGGCCGGCGGATGCCGGTGAGGCACCGAGCCTGCCCAGGGTGGTGCATGCGCTTAACGGGCGCTCGATCCCGACCGCCGACATGCGCACCGCCCTCGAGGACTGGCTGGGCGAGCAACAGTCAGCGGTCAGCTGGCCTGAGCTCTAGCAGGAGACCCAGCAGTAGACCCAAGTGTAGACCCGGCCGCAGGCCCAGCAGTCACGCCCGCCACAGGGCAAATGACAGACACAAAAAAACCCGCCGATTGGCGGGTTTTTTCGATCAACGGCAACGATCAGGCGTCGAGGGCTTCAGCGATCTGGGACTGAGCCTTCGGGCCGATGCCCTTGACTTCAGAGATCACGCCATCAGCGTGAGCCTTGCGAACCTTGGCGACGTCGTCGTAGCCAGCGTCAGTCAGGGCACGGATAGCGGCAGCGTTGAGGCCGAGGTCTTCCAGAGAGGCCGCATCGGCTTCTTCGGTCGCTTCCTCGACGGCTGCGCCCATCGGCATCATGCGAGACTGGGCGATGGCCTGTTCGCGTGCCAGACGTGCCTTGTACTGCACCAGCTTCTGGTTGAACTCGTGTTCGACCTGCTTGCGGTGCTTGTCAGAAGCTGCGGCTTTCTCGCTCAGGCGTTCGTTGCGAGCGCGCAGGTCTTCGACTTCCTTCTTTGCCTTGTCACGGGCATTACGGAGCTTGTCGGCTTCTTTGCTGGCTTCACGCAGCTGACGCTCCAGCTCCTTGATGCGGGCGTTCTGGTCCTGCTTGGTGTCCTGCTCCTGAAACAGGGATGCAAGCTGGTCGTCAAGATTAGCGTCGGTCATACTGCTATGTTGCCTCGAATAATTGATAAAGAGCTAAAGTCTGGGCGCACATTCTACCGCAGTTCTTCAGTTTGTGCTGCATTTGAGCGCAACCCGAGCGGGATGAATGTGAATCGGGGGTCCTGCATGGGGCAATATTACCCCAATTGTGTGACATCGCCAGTCACGGATGAAACTGAACACGGGATGAGACGGCCTGAACGCACACGACAACCGCACTCTCGGCGCCATGGGGCAGGTCACGGAAAAGACAGCCCACTTTCATGGGCTGTCTTTTTACTCAGCGACCAAGCGCTTGCGCAGGCCTGTCAGCACAGACCTCAGCGCCTGCACCGGACTCAGTGCCTGCACCGGATTCAGTGCTTGCGCCAGTCCTCGAGCTTGTCGCTCAGCTGCTGACGACGCGTGTCGGGTGATGCCAGCGTCTCGGACTGATGACCTTCCCCGAAGCGATTCTCGAGATAGTCCATCAGGTTGATCAGCTCATCATCGGTCAGGCTGTCATCGAAGGCCGGCATGAAGACACTGTGACCATTGTTCTCACGCTGCACGCCATTGAGGATCGCCTGGGCCAGATTGTCCGGATAGACACTGCCGGTCACGCTGTTGTGGAACAACGACGGGTAGTAGCCATCCTGGGTGCCGGCGCCATCCGCGCCGTGACACATGGCGCAGTGGCCCAGATACAGACGCACGCCCGGAGTCGCGTCAGTCAGCTGACCGATCAGGTCTTCATCATCGGGGCGCTTGTCCAGCGGCTGACCGCGCAGCAACAGCACGTCATCGGCCGGTGCACCCTGATTGAAGCGCGTGGCGACCTGCGGCTCGCTTTCGGCCTCGCGATCGCCATCATTGACCGCCTCGCCCTGCTCGCCCTTGCCATCCACCGCCGGAATCGACTTCAGATAGACCGCGATGGCGCGCAGGTCATCTTCACTCATGTGACGCATGGAGTGCTCGACCACATCCGCCATCGGGCCGCCAGCCTGCGCCTTGCCCTTGAGGTTGCCGGTCGCCAGATAGGTCTGGATATCCTGCTCGCTCCAGCTGCCCAGTCCATCCTGCATGTCCGGCGTGAGGTTGAAGGCGCGCCAGCCTTCGATCATCGCCCCGCCGAGATAGCCTTCTTCATCACCGGTCAGTGCCGTTTCCTGGAAGGCGAAGCCACGCTCGGTGTGACAGCTGCCACAGTGGCCCGGCCCCTGGACGAGATAGGCACCGCGGTTCCAGTCATCGCTCTTGTCCTCGTGGTCCTGCCACGGCTCCAGCGGCGAGAAGATCTCTTCCCACAGCGCCATCGGCCAGCGCATGTTGAGCGGGAACGGAATCTCGCTTTCGCGGTTGGGCGTACTGCTCGGCGTCACCTCATGCATGTTCCAGGCGTAGAGCGCCTTGATGTCCTCATCCGTCAGACGGGCGTAGGACGGGAACGGCATCGCCGGATAGAGGTTGTGACCATCGGCAGCCTCGCCCTCGCGCAGCACACGGGTGTACTCCGCGAGGGTGTAGTTGCCGATGCCGTGCTCGGTGTCCGGGGTGATGTTGGTGGCGTAGATCTCGCCCACCGGGGTCTCGAAGCCGAGGCCACCGGCATATTCATCGCCGTCCTCGGTGCTGTGACAGGCCGCGCAATCGCTGGCGCGCGCCATGTACAGACCCTTCTCGATCAGCGCGGGGTCATTGGTGGCGGCCTTGTCGGCTTCCACCTGGCTGGCGTGCTCGTCCTCGCCGCTACCACAGGCGCTGAGCAACAAGGCGCTGGTGCCCGCAATGGCGGCCAGGCGGACGGCACGGGTCAGGCGTGCGGGACGAAGGATCGGGCGGGCACCGCGACCTTTCTCATCAATGGCATCACGGGTGCCAGCAGTACGGACGTGCGGGACCATGCTTATATTTCCTGTTCGAGCAGATCGGCAATACGCAGAGACAACGCCGCGATGGTCAGGGTGCAATTGACCGACCCGACGGTGGGCATGCTGCCGGAGCTGGCGACAAACAGGTTGTCATGGCCATGTACTCGGCAATCGCGATCCACCACGGAGTCTTTGGGGTTGTCTCCCATCAGGGTCGTACCGCAGATATGCTGGTTGTTGGAGAACTCATCACGGAACGCGATGTCGGTGCCTCCCATCAGCTGAGCGATACGCGCATATTGTTCACGGGTATGCGCGGCGCTGCGCTTGACGTAATCATCGATAGCATAACGGAATTCCGGGCGCGGCAGGCCGAGAGCGTCACGTTTTTTTGACGGCGTGATGCGATTGGCAGCCTCTGGCAACAGCTCGTGGAAGCTGTCGAACTGCACATAGCGGCTGGCGCGGTTATCGATCTGCGCCTGCAGATCCGCGCCGAGCCTGAGCGGTGTTTCCGACAGCACCTCCGTGGTCATCTGCTGCGTGCGGGCAATGTTGGACAGGTGCAGCTTCTTGGACGCGAAGTCCTTGCGGAAGTCGCCGTCGCGCCAGGTGATGATCGAGGTCATCTCCTGAGGGCCACGCCCGGCCCACAGCGGCTCATCGGCCAGAAAGCTCACCCCGGTGCCGGGATGGTCCATAAGATGCCGGCCGACCATGTCGTTCTGGTTACCCACCCCATCGGGGGTATGGGCGTTGACCGACATCTGCATCAGCTTGGGCGTCTCGATGCCATTGGCCGCCAGCACCACTCGCGCCGCACTCAGGCGATGCTGCTTGCCGTCGGGGTCCAGATAACGTACCTCGCGAATCTTGCCGCTGGCATCGCTTTCCAGGTGATGCACGATGGCATTGTCGATCAACCTGGCACCGGCACGTTCGGCCTTCTCGACATGGATGATGCCGGAATACATCGCGCCGATCGGGCAGATGGGCATGCAGTTGTTGTTGCCGCAGCAGGTCGGGCGCTCATCATAGGGGCGGCTGTTGCGCGCCACCGGCTCGGTGACCATGTCAAAGCCGTGGGGATTGATGCGCTCACTGACCCGCCGCTCGTTCCACGACAGCGGCAGCGGTGCCATCGGATACTCAGCGCTGCGCGGGCTGCCGAGATCGACATCATTCGGCCCCCAGACACCCAGCGCGACCTCGGCCCGGAAGTAATAGTCTTCCAGATCGTCATAGCCGATCGGCCAGTCGCGCCCGACGCCATACTCGCTCTTGAGCACGAAATCACTGGGCAGGAAACGCCAGGAAGACGCCGCCCAGTGCCAGGTAGTGCCGCCGACGGCGCGAATGTACTGGGCGTCGTAGGCCTGCTCGCCCTTCTGCACCAGATAGTCGGCATTCTCGCCGTAGAGCATCGGATGGGGCGCTGCCTTGCTGGCAGGATAGGGCCCCATGAAGTCCATCTTGTTGGCCTGGTTGCGGAAGCGCTCGACGATCTGCCAGCGCTGCATGCGCGGGCCGGCTTCCAGCATGATGACCGACTTGCCGGCCTCGGCCAGGCGATGTGCGATCAGGGCACCGGCGACACCAGACCCGACCACGATCACATCGGCATCATACGAACGGGATTCCTCGGCCATGCAGGATTCTCCTCGGGAAATTGGGAACAGCAACAGGAGCGGTCAGGGCGCCCCTGGAAGGTCTAGCACGCAGGCGATGTCAGAAACTGATGCCACGCCCGGTCAGAAGCTGATGACCAAGGACGGACCCAAGGCCCGTCTATTCGCCACGCGCAAGCCTGGGGAAAAAGCGTGGCCACTCAGGCCTTGGGTGCCTCTGCCCAGAACCCCGGGCGATTGGGGCAATAGGTACGCACCACCTGCACATCGCGCGGCCCGGCATACATGCCAGCGCGCTCGAAGGCAATGACCTCGGCGGCGGGGTCACTGATCGACTTGCCGACCGTGCCCAGCATCCAGGCCTGCAGCAGACGGCGCACCAGCGCCATCTCGCCGTCACTCAGGTCTTCCTGTTTCACGTACTCTCGCGACTCGCCTAAGGCCAGCAAGCGGGTCTTGAGGGCCGGCAAGCTGCCGACACCGGGCACTCCCTCGGCCGGAATTCTCGCCAGCGCCTCGAAGTAGCGCTGGCCCAGCCGCTCATCCAGGGTCTTGTCGCTGAGCAGCCAGCGCGACAGGACCATGAACGTCGCGAAGGTACTGTCATCCTGCGTCTGTTGCTCGTCAGCGACCGTCTCGGCCAGGGCCTGAAGGGACAGGCCGCCGAACACGGCAATGCCTGCCCCACCGAGCCCCAGCTTCAACAGCTGGCGACGTGAAGGATCAGTAGCGCTCTGGGATGTCGACATGCGGCCCTCCCGGACAATAAATGGTTCACCCGACGCCAGTGCACAAGGCGGTATTGCCACCTGTGTGCTGCACCCGAATAGCACTCGAACAGCACACCAGCAGACCTTGAGCGGTTCTGAACAGCTCTTGCGCAGCCCTTGCACAGGGTTTGATGAGTTGCATGGTAACAAGCGCCATCACGTTATAGACAAACGTATAATGAACAGGGAGTTCCTGTTTAAGCAACTCCAGAGGCATGCTTTGCGCAACCCAGCCCGCTCACGGACAAACGCTTGCTGCTGGCCTACTAACAAGGGTCGGTCGAAACCGCGAGAGTTACCAGCGGATGTCCGCGAATGCCGATGCCTGACGGAAGAGTCACCCGCGCCTGCCTCCCGCTCACCGGCAGTTCCCTGACTGTGCTCGGCGCAGTAGGATGTGGGGCAAAGGCAGCAGCTGTGGCCAGACTGGCTCGCTCACGAGCCGACGCCCGCGCCGCCCATCACTCGACTTCAGGGAAGACTTGCCATGCTTCGTCACTTGCGTACTCCGCTTGCTCTATTCATGTGTACCGCCGTTCTTGCCGGGTGTGAAAGCGCCTCGCGCATGGCCGACAGCATTTCGCTGCCGGACTTCGGCTCTTCGCAGACCGAACAGGGCGAGCAGCGCGTCCAGCGCACCGTCGCCTTCCCGGAGGCGGAGTACGCCAAGCTAGACAAGACCGGCACCTCGGTGATCAAGGGCCGCATGTCCTATGAGTGGCAGGGCCAGACGATCTACGCCAACCGGGCGGGCATCTCGATCGCACCGGTCACCACTTACTCCGCCGAAGCCGCGGAACTGGCGCTGGCGGGCAAGACGGCGTCTCGCGCCGACCCGCGTGCCCAGGCCTATACCCACATCGTGCGCACTGACAGCAATGGCTACTTCAATGCCACTGGCCTGCCATCCGGCACCTTCTATGTCGCCGGTGTCATCCAGTTGCCGGACGGCACACGCAGCCCGCTGATTCTCAGTCAGGTGCAGGTCGGCCGTGGCCAGACCCGCAGCATCGAGCTGAGCCGCTGACAGCCCGCGTGCTTCTCTTGCTCTGCTTGCTGCCCTTGCACCGTCGGATGATGGCCACCGCACCATGACGACACTCTCGCTGCGCGCCTATACCCCGCAGGCCACGAGTCATGACCACGACCACCACCAGCTGGTGCTGCCGATCCGCGGCCATCTCGATATCCAGGTCGGCAGCCATCACGGCACCGTGGTCACCGGCGAGTGCGTCATCATTCGCCCCGGGGAATCGCACCTGTTTCATGCCAAGGACGCCGCGCGTTTCATCGTCGCCGATCTGGACTACCTGCCCGACAATCTCGCGGCGTCGCAACGCGTGGTGTTCTCGATCAGCACCCTGCTGATGAACTACCTGCTGTTTCTCGAAGCGCAGCTGCAGGGTGAGGTCGACAAGTACATCGATCAGCTCTCCATCGCGCTGTTTCTCGGCCTGCTGGAGAAGCAGACCTGTGATCAACGCGTCGATCGTCGTCTGCTCAGAGTGCTCGATGTCATGAACGCGCAGCTGGCCCAGCCCCACGACGTGGCATCACTGGCCGAGCTGGCGCATCTGAGTCCGACCCAGTTCCACAAGGTGTTCCGCGACAATCTGGGCGTCAGCGTCAAGCAGTACCTGACCGCCAGACGCATGGAGCGCGCGCGGGCGCAGTTGATCCATACCGATCTCAGCGTCCAACAGGTCGCCGAGGCCGTCGGCTATCAGAACCTTTCCGCCTTCTCGCGGCGCTTTTCCCGCTACTTCGGCCAGTCGCCACGCGAGATGACGCGTCAGTATTCGAGCCTCACTCCCCCGAATGACTGAATGACTGAATGACCGACTGACTCGATCATCTGAACAACCGATTGAGCACCCGAACCCAGCAGTCAATCACCGCACGCTGCCGGTATATGACGTTTTGCTTTTCCTGGCAGATTAGAGCGTAGTTTCAGCACAATATATTCTCGCGATGAGGCGTAATCTCGTGCACACCGAGACACACTTCATTGCGAGCCATCCACCATGCAGCACTCCTTCTCCCGGACGCCCTTCCGCCCAGCGCTGGAACGCCAGATCGGCAATCTCTCCGTCCTCACGGCTGCCCTGCTATGGGGCACGACCGGCACCGCCGCCCACTTCAATCAGGATGTCAGCCCGTTGGCCACCGGCGCCTTCGCCATGGGCTTTGGCGGCATTCTGCAGGCCGTGCTGTCGCGACGAATCCTCCATGAGGAGCTGGCCGCCCTGCTGGTCCACAAGCATCTCGTGCTGTGGGCGGCGCTGTTCATCATCGTCTACCCACTGGCCTTCTATTCGGCCATGGAATACACCGGCGTGGCGATGGGCACCGTGATCACCATCGCCACGGCGCCGTTGGCGGCAGCGGTGCTGGAATATGTGCTGGATCGCAAGCGCGTCAGTGCGCACTGGTACGCGGCGCTGATGCTGGGCATGGCCGGCGTGGGGTTGATGGCCATGGGCGAGACACGCCTGGCAGACACAGCGGCGCACGCCACTGCCAGCGGCGTTGCCAGCGAGAGCCGCAAGCTCATCGGTATCGGGCTGGGCGTGCTGGCCGGCGCGAGCTACGCCACCTATTCGCTGCTTGCCAGACGCATGATGCTGCTGGGCGTGCATCGTCGTGCAGCCATGGGGGCGATGTTCGGCTGTGCCGGCGTCCTGCTGTTGATCGGCCTGGCCATCAGCTGCCTGTTCCTCGATCCGCGCCTGTTCGCCACGCCGGTGAATTCGGCGGTCGCCATCTACATGGCACTGATCCCGATGCTGCTGGCCAGCCTCATCTTCGGGCGCGGGCTCGCCAGCGTGCCCATCAGCCGGGTGACGGTACTGACCATGTTCGAGCCACTGGTGGCGGGCCTGTTGGCCGTCATCGTGGTCGGCGAGCAGTTCACGCTGATGGGGGCCATCGGCATGGTGCTGATCATGACCTGCATGATGCTGCAATTGCGTCCGCAGGCAACGCAGGCGTCGATGGCCAGCCCGCAGGCAGACCTCGCGGCCTGGACGACGCCCGACACGGCCTGCGACGCTCAAGTTGATACACACGGCGACACCTTCGGCGACACACGCGACGGCATTACCCACTGGGGTGAGCGTGATCCGTGGAGCGATACCGAGCATGGCCGCGATGCCAAGCAAGGGCCGGAGCAAGGAACGGAGCCATGGCAGCGTCACGACGCCTGACGGCATTGATGAAATTGAGGGCAAGTCACATTGCGCGCCCTGAGCAGTAGCCAGCTGTCGCGGCAGCTCACTTGACCGAAAGTGGTTTCAGCACACTTTCGCCAGCGCTTATGCGGAGACTGAAAACGGCCACGGGATTGGCAAGACACGCAAGGACATTACGATGACAACCACTCGCTCCGATATCGCTGCCTCTTCAAGGTCGGCCGACATGGGTAGCCTCGCCGTTCTGTTTGCCGCGCTGCTGTGGGGCACCACCGGCACGGTGGCCCACTTCAATCAGGATGTCAGTCCGCTGGCGACCGGCGCCTTCGCCATGGGCGTCGGCGGCTTGCTACAGGCTGTGATCGCGCGGCCCAATATCATGGGCTGCCTGGGCCTGTTGCTGGCGCAGAAGCGCTGGGTATTGCTCGGCGCCGTGTGCGTCATCATCTACCCGCTGGCCTTCTACTCCTCGATGCATCTGGCCGGCGTCGCCATCGGCACGGTGATCACCATCGCCACGGCGCCACTGGCCGCGGCGATTCTGGAGCGCCTGTTCGGCCACCACCGACTCACGCTGAGCTGGTATATCAGCCTCGCGCTGGGCATTGCCGGTGTGGTGATGATGGCGATGGGCGAAACGGCCACTCATGGCGGAGACATTGCCGCCGTCAGCGCCGGCGGTGACCGGATGGCGACAGGGTTGACTGGTATCGTGCTGGGCATCATCGCCGGCACGACCTACGCCGCCTATTCGCTGATCGCCCGGCGCATGATGGACCACGGCACCCACGCCCGCGCTGCCATGGGCAGCCTGTTCGGCGTCGCCGGTATCGCGCTGATCGCAGGCCTGGGCCTCAGCATGCTGGTGGCCGACCCGCGCCTGTTCGCCACCCCCGGCAACACATCGGTCGCGCTCTATATGGCATTGGTGCCGATGTTCCTCGGCTATATCGCCTTCGGCTACGGCCTGAAGACCGTCGCCGTCAGCAAGGCGACCCTGCTCACCCTGTTCGAACCGCTGGTCGCCGCGCTGCTCGCCGTCACCATCGTCGGGGAACATATCGCTCCGCTCGGCTGGCTCGGCATGGCGCTGATCGCCGTCTGCCTGCTGATTCAGGTGAAGCCAGCAACCGCCTGATCAACGCGAGCGGCACAACGAGGTGTTACCGAATGCGAAAAGCACAAAGCCCCAGCCTGAGTTTCAGGCTGGGGCTTTGCATTGCTGGGCATGTACTCACAAGCCCACGCCATTTCAATTATTCGCCGTGAAGAGCGCACGACGTCAGTGCGAGGCAAGCTCGGCGGCATCAACGTGCGGAGTTATCCGGCGTACGCCCTTGGCATCCTGCGCGTAGGCACGATGACGCACATCCCAAAGCTCCACGGCATGCTGGATGTTGAGCCAGAACTCCGGCGTATTGCCTAACGCAGCCGCCAGCTTGATGGCCATCGGGGCCGTCAAGGTCCCCTTGTCATGCACGATACGGCTCAGGGTATTTCTGTGCACTCCCATCGCCTCGGCCAGGGTGCGGATGTCGATGTTCATCGGCTCCAGAAACTCTGCCGTCAACATCTCTCCTACCGTCAGTGGGCGCCGCTGGGTGTTTCTCATCACTGCTACCTCCTCTAGCCCTTGTAAGCATGCGGGTCTAGATATGTTTGATGGGCAATCCCTGCCTCCCATCGGAAGATGAGTCGATACTGCTTGTTGACACGAATCGAGCAATAACCTGCGAGATTGCCCTGCAGATACTCGAATCGATTGCCCGGTGGAATCCTCAGATCAGACTCCTGACTTGGCGGCATCGAGAATCTGCAACTTGCGATAGAGCGAACTGGAGAGCGCCGCAGGTATCTTGCGGTGGCCAACATCTTGCTCGTAGATGCTCTCGAGCCACACATCCCTGAATTCCACCGCCATGGCAGCACCTTTTTCCCCTCATTCTATGCACAACCATATTGTGCATCAAGTGACTCTACCCTGAAGTGGCTCTCCCCAGACGCTTCTCCCCCCATGAAAAACGCCCAACGAGTCCAGGACTCGTTGGGCGTTTCATATTCCTCTGCCCTTCACATCAGACACTCAACGACTCATGCCGCCGTCTTGTTGGCCAGCTCGACCTTGGCAAGCTTGATCAGTCCGCCATAGACGACGAAGGCGACCACGACACCCACGACGGGTGGCATGAAGGGTGAGCTCCAGGCGCACAGGCAGGCGATGGCGTAGGCGGCGAGGCCCGGCCAGTGGTAATCGACCCTGGGCATCTCGGCGAGACGCGGATACTGCCCTTTGTGACCGAGCCAGAAGTTGGCCATGATCACGCCGCCGATCGGCGGGATGAAGGTGCCGAGCAGAATCAGGAACGGAATCAGCCACTCATACATGCCGAGTACCGCCAGCACTGTGCCGATGGCCGCGCCGCCCAGGGTGACACGCTGACGATGTGGGGTGCGCAGCAGATTGCAGCCGGCGATCGCGAAGTTGTAGATGGTGTTGTCCTGGGTGGTCCAGATATTGAGGAACAGCATCAGGACGGCGAGGCTGACCAGCCCCTGGGCGATCATCACATCGACGATATCGGCCTGCTGGTAGATCATCGCGCCGAGCGCGCCAGTGAGCACCATCAGGCCATTGCCGACGAAGAAGGCCGCCAAGGTGGCAATGACGGCAATCTTCGGCGAGCGCGCGAAGCGGCTCCAGTTGGTCGCCTGGGTGCCGCCACTGATGAAGGTGCCGATCACCGCGGTAATGGCGGCCGTCCAGCTCATGGAATCCGTCGGCGTCAGTGCCGCAAGGCCTGCCACGCCACCGACATCGACCATGCCGGTATAGAGACTGAACAGGATGAACAGCAGCATGGCCGGCACGGCGATGCGCGAGAGCATGTCCAGCCCGCGATAACCGATCATCGCCGTCAGACAGAAGGCGAAACCGAAGATGACCATCAGCGGCGTGGTCAGCCACTCCGGCAAGCCGAGCGTCTTGACCAGCACGATGGCGATGGTCGCGGTGCCCCAGGCGTACCAGCCGATCTGGGTGAACCCGAGCACGAAGTCAGACAGGCGGCTGCCCTTCTCGCCAAAGCACAGCCGGCCCATCAATACCGAGTTGAGGCCACTCTTGCAGGCGATATAGGCCAGGGCGGCGGCGTAACCGCCGAGCAGCAGATTGCCGATCACGATGATCCACAGCAGTTCATTGAGCGCGAACGCGGCACCCAATGACCCACCCGCCCACATGGTGGCGGTAAAGAAGGTGAAGCCGAGCAACACCATCGAGGTGGAGAGCAGTCCCCGTCGTGCCGAGGCGGGCACTTCGCTCAAGGGATAATCATTGCCGGATTCGCCTGCCATCGTTGCCTGGTCTGCGGAATGAGGTGAGGAGTGTTTTGCCATGAGTGTCTTCCTGGAGCTCGGTCGTGAGTCGTCGAGTCTTGTGGTGGTGTCAGCCTGCCTGAACGCCGGCCACCGCCCCCTGCGGGCAAGGTGGCGGGCAGAGCGGCGGTCGCTACCCTACCACCACGCAAGATTCACGCCACCCATCCTCAAACCGTGCAAGACGCCAGCTCGCCGCCTGTGCCACGAAGCTGACACAGGCGTCAGGATCCGGCCTGCCAACAGGCGCGGTTGGGCGCAAGACCGCCTCCAGAAATGATTTTGCGACAAGTCCAGCGCAGCACCTACGAACCCATCAGGTACGCCGACGTTGGCATCATCTTGAGCGCCAGACACAAGAACGCCACGCGGCGCACTCTTTCAGTGCAGCGCGTGGCGTGGCTCCCGCCATCCTTCACTGACATCAAAACCTGACGCCAAGTACAGGATGCAAATTTTTTCAGCCTTTCCTTGTTTAGCGGTTCATGCTGAAGCCCTTCAGCTGCTCGCCAGCACCCCTTCGCTGGCGTTGACCTCTTCGCTGTCCATCAGGCGCAACCGGACCGGCACCGATTTCGAGGCGGGCGTGTTGCTGCGCGCATCGCGGTGATCCAGCGGAATCAGGTCATTGGTTTCCGGATAGTACGCTGCCAGACAGCCCGTCGGGATGTCGTATTCCTTGAGCTTGAAGCCTGCCATGCTGCGCTCGACGCCGTCTTCGCTGACCGTTTCCAGCGTCACGCGCTGACCCTCGCTCAGCCCCAGCGTCTCGAGATCCTGCGGGCTGATCATCACCACCATCCGCGTGCCATAGACGTCGCGATAGCGGTCATCATTTGAATAGACAGTGGTATTGAACTGGTCGTGACCGCGCATGGTGATGAGCAGGAAGGTGCTATCCATGTTCAGGGTCTCATGGGTGACCTTGTCGAGGCCCTCCTCATCCGTGCCCAGCCCCTCGGGGAACAGGAAGTTGGCACGCCCCGAGTCGGTATGCCAGATGCGCTCGCGTGGGGCGATGCGGATATGGAAGCCGCCCTGAGCCAGGCGCGCGTTGTAGTCGGGGAAGATCTGCGGGAAGACCTCTTCGATACGATCACGAATCCGCGCGTAATCCGCCTGCAGCCAATCCCAATCCAGGGTGGGATGCGGCGGCAACGTCGCCTTGGCCAGCTGACAGGTGATGGCGATCTCGGAGTGCAGACTTGGGTCCGCCGGCGCCATCACGCCACGCGACGGCGCAACGTTGCACATGCCGTCCTCGGCGCTGGAGACCTGCTCCGCGCCCTTGCCATCGGCGCCGGCCTGCAGGTCACGCTCGCTATGGCCGATCGTGGGCAGCACCCAACCATGCTTGCCGGGGTGCAGGTGGCTGCGATTGAGCTTGGTGGCGATATGCACCGTCATGTCCATCTCGTGCACCTTCTCGACCACGCGCTTCTGATCGGGAATCGCGCGAAAGAAGTTGCCGCCCATGCCGATGAAGGCGCGTACCTCACCGCGCAGAATCGCCTCGCAGCATTCAGCGACATCATGGCCGTTCTCGCGCGGACACTTGATGTCGAAGACCCGATCGAAGGCATCCAGCATCGCGTCATTGGGCAGATTCTCGATGCCGACGGTGCGGTCGCCCTGTACATTGGAATGGCCGCGTATCGGGCAGGCACCCGCGCCGGGCTTGCCGATATTGCCGCGCAGCAGCAACAGATTGATGATCTGCTGGATGGTGTCGCCGCCGCGCGCATGCTGGGTGATGCCCATGCCCCAGCAGCAGATCACGCGCTCGGCCTCCAGATAGGTCTGCCCCGCCTGTTCCAGCGATTCACGTGACAGGCCAGACATGGCGACCAGGCCCTGCCACTCGAGCTTGCGGCAATGCTCGGCGAAGGCATCAAAACCGTGGGTGTGCTGGGCGATGAAGTCGTGATCCAGATAGCCCACCGCATGCGGATTGCGCTCGCGCAGCGCATCGTCGGCCTCGATCAGGTACTTGCACATCGCCTGCACGGCAGCGAGGTCCCCGCCGATGCGCAGCTGATGATACTGACTGCTGATCTCGACACCCTTGCCGCTCAGCATGTCCCTGGGCGACTGCGGGTCGGCAAAGCTGACCAGCGCCCGCTCGCGCAGGGGGTTGAAGCTGACCACCTCGGCCCCTCGGCCACGCGCCTCGTGGAGATCACCCATCATGCGCGGGCTGTTGGTACCGCTGTTCTGGCCGAAGATGAAGATGGCATCGGCCTGCTTGAAGTCCTCGAGATTGACCGTCGCCTTGCCGATGCCGATGGACTCCGGCAGCGCCCGCGAGGTGGTCTCGTGGCACATGTTCGAGCAGTCCGGGAAGTTGTTGGTGCCGTACATGCGCCCGAACAGGGAAAACAGGAACGCCGCCTCGTTGGAGGTGCGCCCCGAGGTGTAGAACTCGACCTGGTTCGGGTCCTCATAGCGCTTGAGGCGTTGGCCGATCTCCGCGTAGGCCGCTTCCCAGCTGGTGATCTCGTAGCGGTCCGTCTGGGCGTTGTAGCGCAGGGGCCGCGTCAAGCGCCCTTCCTTCTCCAGATGGTGATCCGACCACTCACGCAGCTCGCTGAGCGTGTTGTTGGCGAACAGCTCATCACTGACACGTTCACGTGTCGCCTCCCACGCCAGCGCCTTGGCACCGTTTTCGCAGAAGTTGGCGCCCTTGGGCTTGTCGCCATTCGGCCAGGCGCAACTCGGGCAGTAGAAGCCATCGGGCTTGTTCATCTTCATCAGGCTGCGATGGCCCTCGATGGGCAGATGCTCCTGCCAGATGAACTTCTCGACCGCCTTGATCGACGGCCAGCCACCGCCCGGCGGCCGGTCCAGCTGACTGCCGGACAGCGACGCCGATAACGCCGGTGCGTGGGACCCCTTGGGGCTGAAGGAATCGACTGGCGTGGTCTGGTCTTGGGACATGTCGGGGCTCCTGACGGTGGCGGCCGGCAGCTGGCATCGATCAGACACCGTGCGGACGCGCCACCGAGCAAAGAATTCAAGGGTCACCCTTGTTTCCTTGCCTCGCGCCAAGGCTTTTTCAAGGCCGATCGGCGTTGCGCACTTGAACTTCCGCCGATCCGCCACCAGAGTTGTACAGACCTGACACAAGCAAGACCGCTCTTGAGCAAGACCGCACACAAGCAGACCCGCCACTCAACACGCCAGACATGATGAGGAGCTGGAACATGACCGTATTTGAAGCCCTGCGCGAGACCCACGACGAACAGCGCCGCCTGCTAGAGATGCTGCTGCAGACCGAAGGTGACAGCGAGCCGCGCGATGACCTGTTCAAGCGCCTCAAGGAATCTCTCACCAATCACGCCGGTGCTGAGGAGCGCGCGCTCTACATGCCGATGATGGAGCACGACATGACGCAGGAGAAGGCGCGTCACAGTGTCGCCGAGCACCATGAGATCGATGAGCTGGTCGAGAAGCTCGAGGCGACCGACTACAGCTCACCGGGCTGGCTGGCCACTGCCAAGCAGCTCGAGCACCTGGTGACCCACCACCTGGATGAGGAAGAGCAGGAAGTCTTCCAGCTGGCAGGCCGCGTCTTCGATGACGCCACCAAGAAGCGCCTCGCCGAGGAATATCACCAGGACATGAAGGCACGCGAAGCGGCCTGAGCCAGAATCCAGCATCGGGCCTAGTTGAAAGCGCTTGGCGCTGTGACAGGCTGAACGCTATCGATAAGCGCCGATGACGCACACCAAAACGGGCTGACCACATCATGTGGCCAGCCCGTTTTGTCATGCATTCGCCCTGCGGCGAAGGCGCTGCTGTCTCTCACAGCGTGTGTAAGCGCGTGAGGCGAAGAGTCATCCATCACGTCATCAGCAACGAGACACTCAGCTTACTTGCGGCGCGGCGGCCGTGCGGCACCCTTCGATGCCGGCTTTCTGCTCGGGCTGCCTGAGCGCTTGCCATTGCCTTTCCCGGCCTTCGTCTTGTCATCAGGCTTCTCCGCACGCCCCACGTAACGCGCGATCCAGATGGTATGCTTGGCCCCCGAGGTGCCATGCGCGTAGACCTGACGTGCCTCGGCCTTGAACCCGGCCCGCGACAGGCGTTGTGAGAAGCGCGCATCGGCCGTGGCCGACCACACCGCCAGAATGCCTGCCGGTCGCAATGCCTTGGCACACACCGCCAGCCCCTCTGCACTGTAGAGCCAGTCGTTGTCATCCGCGGTCAGGCCTTCCGGGCCATTGTCCACATCCAGCATGATGGCATCGAAGCCGCCGGGCGCTTCACGCAGCACCTCGGCCACATCGCGATTCTCGACTGTCGTGCGCGGATCCCGAATCGGGTAGCCCGCCTTGGCCCCCAGCGGGCCGTCATTCCAGGCCACCACTCCCGGCACCAGCTCGGCGACGACCACCTCGGCATCGGCCTTGAAGTGCTTGAGTGCGGCGGCCAGCGTGAAGCCCATCCCCAGCCCGCCGATCAATACACGCTGCGGCGCCGAGGCCGTGCCGCGACTCTTGAGCAGACCGGCCGGAATCTCTGCCAGCGCATCTTCCGAGCCATGCATGCGGGTATTCATCAGCTGCCCGCCCTTGCCGCTCTCGATCTTGATGACGAAGTCCTCGCCATACTCGAACAGACACAACGAATCCGTCGTGCCGGGGATCGGCGCGGTATCGAGCAGCACAAAGCGTTTCATGGCACATCCATAGAAGGAAAAATGATCATCTGTCAGGTGGCTTCGTGGCCATCCTGACTATATTCAACATGACGGACATCTGTACGACATGGGGAAGCGTTAGTCTAACAGTCAGAACCCCGTGGCAGGTATCCGCCTGCGCGAAGGCATGAAGTTTCGCGAAAGCACGATAAAAATGAGAGCATGCGCGCATCAAGGCTGGAAGATATTCGCGAATTCTCTAATACTAGCTTTTGAAGAACGCAACACCGTCGTAAAGCAAAGACTCTCAGCACGAACACTCTCAGTACGAGCTGTCACCGCAAGACCAATGACCGCTGGGCCAAGGAAAGCGCAGCGGTCACGCCGGCAGATGGGCAAGCCCCACCGCCGTCGAGGCAGCGTGACACCTGAAGTAGCACCCAAGATTCCGACTCATCGGAACCCGAAAAGAGGATATTTCGATGCCGCATACCCACCCGGAGCGACTCGCGACGATCAGTGCCAGCCAGGTCGAGGAACACTTTCGCGATCTCCATCCCATCGTGGCGTTGGTCTCAGCCACTCGGCTGCTACAATTCCTCGAACGGGAAGGTCTGACACTGCATGCACACCGTGCCCTGTGCGCCAGCATCATTCGCAAGGCACTGCCCAGCCTCGAAACCGGCCCCGGGCATGATCCTGCCAATCTGCCGAGCCTGCACGGAATAGAACAGACCGAGGAAAGCGAGCCGCGTGCTCCGCTTGCGCAGGCCATGGCAGCGGGCGCCAGTACGCCAGCCACCATGCATGACAAGCATGAGGATATCGCCTCCTGACAACCGTCAGGCTTGCCGATGACGAGACATTCTGACGCCCAGCTCCGTTCACACGGGGCTGGGCGTTTTTATATCGCTAAACAAGAAAATCATGATCAAGGGGGTTTAATCCGCCACGATCGTCCACAGATCTGTGGGGAGACGTTCAGCGTCTGAACGCGCATCAGCGCATTCACGATCAACGAACCGGAGGTGACGGCATGACTCAGCAACAGCCCCCACAGCATCAGAACCATCAACCGGGCGATGAACATCGCATGGACCCCAAGCCCGAATACATCCGCGAGAGCTATCGCGGCAGCGGCAAGCTGCTGGGCAAGGTGGCAGTCATCACCGGTGGTGACAGCGGTATCGGTCGCGCCGCCGCCGTGCACTTCGCACGCGAGGGTGCCGATTGTCTGATCACGCACCTGGGCAGTGAAGAAGTCGATGCCCAGGAGACCATCCGCCTGATCGAAGCCGAAGGCAGACGCGGACGCCGCATCGCAGGGGATATCGGCGACCCGACCTTCTGCCGCAAGGTCGTCGAGGGCGCGATGGAGGAATTCGGACAGCTCAATATTCTGGTCAACAATGCCGCTGAGCAGTACGACTGGGATGACGTGACCGAGATCGATGACGAGCAGATCGAGCGCACCTTCAAGACCAATCTGTTCAGTCACTTCTACATGATCAAGGCCGCCGTGCCGCACCTCTCCAAAGGTGATTCCATCATCGCCACCTCGTCCGTCAACGCCTTCAAGGGCAATGACAGCCTGATCGATTACAGCGCCACCAAGGGCGCCATCCAGGGACTGGTACGTTCACTGTCCGGCACGTTGATGGACCGCGGCATTCGCGTCAATGCCGTCGCCCCCGGGCCGGTGTGGACCCCCTTGATCCCCGCCAGCTTCGAGGATGAGAAGGTCGCCAACTTCGGCCAGCAGGTACCGATGGAACGCCCCGGCCAGCCCAGCGAAATGGGCCCGGCCTACGTCTATCTGGCCAGCGAAGACTCAAGCTACATGACAGGCCAGACGATTCACCTAAATGGTGGCGTCGTGCTCAACACCTGATCGCAGACCTTCAGCACACACCTGAGCAAGCCGGTGTGATGCGACATGCTCGATACGAAACAGGCCGCCCCATCTTGGGCGGCCTGTTTCGCATAGAGGTCTGCTCATGGAAGACGCGCCGCGCCTCAGCGTTTGATCCGCGTTCACATCACCTCTGCTCTCCCTGCCAGTATCAGGGCCTGCTGTTTGTCCGTATCAGTCATTTCAGTCGGCTGAAAACCAGTGGCCTCTCTATTCTGGTAGCAGCCACAGGCGTTGTCTGTGGACAGGACTGAGCGTTACCCGCTCTGCAGGAGGCAAGCATGTCCAAGCTAATTCTTTCACTGGATGGCGGCGGCATACGCGGGGCGGCCACCGCGCAGTTTCTAATGCGTGTCGATGCAACACTCAGAAATGACCACCAGACCAGCCTGCGAGAGCGGGTCGATTTCTATGCAGGCACCAGCACCGGCAGTCTGATTGCGCTGGCGCTGGCGACCACCAAGATGAGCCTCGAGGACATAAGCGGGCTCTACAGCGCGACCAGCGCCAAACAGATCTTCGCCGACAACCGCGGCTGGTTCGAACTCGATGGCATCAATGCGCCCAAGTACGAGGCCAAGGGCAGGAGCACGATGCTCAAGAAACATCTCGGCCAGGCCAAGCTCAGGGATGTCCCCGCTGGCAAGCACGTACTTGTCGTCACCTACGGCATCGAGCGACGCCGCCCGCATGTCTTGAAGTCGAGCAAGCGCGAGCATCACAAGCTGCTGGCCTGGCAGGTCGCGGACGCCTCCAGCGCGGCGCCGACCTACTTCCCGACCCGCGACATGAAGCTCGGGCCGGACAACGAGCAGACCTGGCTGATCGATGGCGGCGTCATCGCCAACAACCCCACCATGTGCGCCATCGCCGAAGCCTGTCGCCTGTGGCCGCATGAGCTGCGTCGCGTGCTGTCGATCGGCACTGGAACTCGCACGCGCAAGATCAATGGCCCGGACTCCCAGCACTGGGGCGCAGTGCAGTGGGTACTGGAAGGCAGCCTCATCGACGTGCTCTCCGATGAGAAGGTGGTCGGCTATCAGGCCATCACCATCTCGCCGCCGGGCAGCTACATCCGCGTCAATGCCGAGATGCGCCCACAACCCGGCATGCTCAAGGCACCTGATGACGCGATGGACGACATCAGCACCACCAACATCAGGCATCTGAAGGCCATGGGCGATTTCTGGTTCGAGCAATACGGTGACGCCGTGGTGGCCCTGATCACCGACCGCTATCAAGGGCCGTCGCTTGATCGCATCGATCCCCTCACCGGCCGGCCGCAAGCCTATCAACCGCACTGACCAAACCTTTCACACATTGCACTCGGAGACGTCTGTCAGCGATTTTGCTACTCTGCGCTGCCGTGCTTCACGCTGACCCGAGTTTATTTAATGACACATGGCACACCGCAAGACACTCGCATTCGCCCCGCCACCTCAACATGGCGAATGCTGGTAACTCTCACTTTATCTCTGGCGATTCTCGTACCCACTACAGCGCAGTCAGACGATGATATGCGCTTTGACCAGCCGGAAGCCTTCGCCACCCTGAAGAAGGCGGTCAGCTATTTCGATGAAATGGACACCTTGCCGGAAGAGGCCTGGATCAGCCGCGATAAAGCGTCTGCGCGCAGCGATATGGACGAGATGATCGAGGAAGCCATGCAGGCCCTCGACGTGCCACAACTCTCGACACTGCGCAGCACCTATCGCCAGGTCGAGGACAAGATTCGCGAATCGCGTAGCGAAATTTCCGAGTTGAAGGAAAAGCGCATCCTCGCGCCGGACACTGATGTCTCGACGCTGACGCGCCTCACGCCCACCGATACCCTGCGCGAATTCACCGCCAGCACGCGCGGCGATTATGACCTGCTGATCGCCGCACATGAGAAGAACATCGCCGCCTATCAGGGCGAGCTGACCACGCTGGAAGGCAAGCTGGCCGCGCGACTCGAGGAAATCGGCATCACCCTGACGCCGGACCAGGTCCAGGTGTGGCTGTCCTCGGTGGTCGGCGATGATGTGCTGACCATGAGTGTCGTGTTCGCCAGCATCAAGTCCGTGGCCCAGCAGCTCGCCGAGCTGACCCGCGACAGCGGCGAGAACCTCGACTATGCGCGCCGTTATTACGGCATGGTCGTCATGCTTCACCGCATGATCGTGACCATGCAGCAGGACTTCATCACGCGCGTGAATGACGAGGTATTGCCGCAACTGCAAGGCTTCGCCGACGAAGCCGAGGCCACCACGCGCGAAGCTCGCACGCTGATCAAGCAAGGCGGGTCACGCGAGAGTCTGGAGAACAACATCCGCGCCAATGCGCTGACGCTCAAGACGATCAACCTGTATCGCTCGCTGGTGACCGAGCAGCGTGACCGCGTCACGACCTCTCTGACCAAGAGTCAGCGCGAGCTTGCGGTGGCGACCAATACCTATCGCACCGTCAAGCTCAGCGCCCACGTCGCCGACCTGATCCGCCAAGGCGTCAAGACCTTCGACACCTTGGCCGGCCTGCAGGTACCGGTCGCCACCAGCTTCGAGAACAGCGCCATGCGCGAGGAATTCCGCAAGCTGACCGAGCGCATGCAGCGCACTAGATAGTCTAATTACCTCAGGCTGTTCATAGGCTCAGCTTAACCGTTACATCACTAACCTATCTATCAGCCTCGCATAACAGAAAGAATTGTAAACGCCCGATAGCTCATGCTATGGAGCGCTTCCTGTTCGAGTGCCGTACGCTAAAAAGCGTTGATCACTCAACGGTCAGCTCGAACTCTTTCGGCTTGTGCCAAGGAGCAGTCCGTCAGAGAGTCCATGGCTTTGAGCACCGTTTCCTTGCCAGTCACATAAGGATGAGGCTCCCCTGACGCTCGCACTTCCAAGGCCTTGAAACGAGATGCTGTGCCATCGACTTGCGGGTGGTTGGAGAGGAAGACATCAAAGTTCTCCTCTTCCATTAGCTGATGCATGCGTGCCGCAGAGGCAGAGTATCTTCTGAGGCGAGCCTCATCCTCCCCAAAATTGAAACCGGTTCCGCCCCAGAGAATTGCGTGATGTTCCACTCCCTCATCTTGTACAGGAAAACGCAATGACAAGGTCCCGGGAGTGTGGCCAGGCGTGACATTGAAGGTGACCGTAGTACCACCCAGTGTCAGCGTCTCACCATCCTCAACGACACGATCCTTTTTGGGCGGCTCGCCCCAATTCGGATTCTCAATGCCCTGTGAAGGGTCCGCCAATACATCCCAGTCCGCCTGACTCATCATGACCTCAGGTGAGTATTGCCCCACAATCCAGGATTGACCTCCGTAATGATCACCATGGGCATGCGTAATAACAAGATACTTGATGTCATCAGGATTCAATCCTAGCGCTTTCATCCCTTGGGTAATGTCCGACTTTGCTTCTTCGGGATTGTTGAGAGCGTCGATAAGAATGATGCCTTCAGTCGTCTTCAGCGCCCAACTCGAGACCTTGTCGTTTCCGACGAAATAAAGATTATCGAAGACCTTGCGAGCACCAAGCTTCTTCGAGGTATCTTTACCTTTTGACTCTGGCGGGCCACCAGCGCCAAGAGACGCATCAAGGCGACAAAGGTTCTGAAGTCCTGGATATTCGACGGCCTCTTGTTGGCCTCGTTCAGCGATCTGCTCGGCCAGCGACGCTCCAGCCTGAGCTAGTTGAGCAGTAGAAAAAGCTGCCGCCATTACCGCTGTCATCAGTATCGTTTTTCGCATACTCGCTCCGGCATAGCATTAATGATATTTCATCTCGAGTTGTGAAGAGGACTACAGCCGGCACCTCATTGGACAACTAGCCAGCATTACGCTTTCGACGCACATCTTTGAGACCCAGTATCGTCTCAATAGTTCGCCGTAGGCGCTCTGCCTCTCGAATCAAGCTATCGCCCGTGAGCATGCCGACTCCCAGTACCAGACCACAACGCCTATCATCTGAACAGCATACTGGACTGAGGGGGCGAACAATCAGATGCTCTTTCATCAGTAGCTGCGCAACTCGCTGATCATCAATATCGTCTTCAAAGTGCACACACAAACTAATGGCTTTTGAAGGCGGGGATATGCTGACGATGCCCTCCACCTTACTCAATTGATCATGCACCACTTGCTGCCGCCCCAAGTAATCACGCTGAATCTTTTGATACCAAGCATCGAGATCCCCATCGGCGATGAATTGTGCCAGAACAGCCTGATCCAGCATCCGTCCCTCACGAAACACCTCACTTCGGAGCCGATTCATCGGGCCTGCCAATGCGCGGGGCACAACGAGATATCCAAGTCGTAGCCCCGGAAACATCAACTTCGAGAATGAGCCCACAAGCAAGCGATTATCAGATTGGGGGTCATACATCAAATTGCTGAAGTCATCACCGCTGAACTCATAATCATCCTCAAGAATATAGGCTGGTTGACAGGCATCACACAGCACCTGCTTGTCAGCTCGTGACGTGGGGACACTCAGGGGGTAATGATGTGAGCCAGTGAAATACACAAGCTGCACTTTCTCATTGGGTAATCGACTTGTCTCGTGACCTACCCCGGGCACCCAAGGTATCCGACATGTCTCAAGTCCCGATGCCAAGAAGACATTGCGCGCACCCCAGTAACACGGGGACTCCATCACCACCCGCTGCCCCTCATCCGCCAAGGCCAGAGCACATAGCTCGATACCGTGATGCGTGCCTTCGGTAATGATAATTTGCTGGGTATCACAGTCGATGTTACGCCAGCGGCGCAGGAAATCACGGATTTCTCGCTTAAG
>Ga0114912_1000064_pt1 | contig 69832 bp, 51 predicted proteins | sample MalvirDeepMed_51_FD_89713 | JGI IMG/M metagenome (GOLD analysis project Ga0114912, IMG submission 89713) | Marine viral communities from the Global Malaspina Expedition - Malaspina viral metaG DeepMed_51 | ecosystem: Environmental > Aquatic > Marine > Oceanic | place: Mediterranean Sea...
ATCCGCCAAGGCCAGAGCACATAGCTCGATACCGTGATGCGTGCCTTCGGTAATGATAATTTGCTGGGTATCACAGTCGATGTTACGCCAGCGGCGCAGGAAATCACGGATTTCTCGCTTAAGTGGTCCATAGCCACCGCTGGAATATGACAGTAACAAGGCATTGTGTGGGACGGTTACGCTGGAATACAGCTGGCGCCACTTGAGCATGGGAAAACGTCCGATATCGGGGATCCCCGGAACGAAAGCGCCACTTTGAATCAGGCTGGCTCCCTGCCCCCCGAGAACCTTGCATGCTCTTCGTGATAGAGGTAAAGGCGCTTCAAGAGCTGACCCTGGAGAAATGCGCTGCGGATGAAACGGACGCCTCGTCCAAGTCCCCTGACCTTGCCCAGTACTCAAATACCCCTCTGAAATCAGCGTTTTGACAGCAAGGGATAGAGTGTTACGTGCCACTCCCAAAGATTGGCATAGGGTGCGATGCGCAGGAAGTCGAGCACCGACAGGCCAATCATGGCGAATGACCTCCAACATCGCTTGCTCCAGACGCACTTGCTTGCCAAGGGTGTCGGACTGTCTTTGATAACGCTCTATCAAAGGGGCGATTGCGGCGATTTCCATTGATCTTTCCTGAACGAAGCCAGTGACAGACTGGCGAAGAAAACTCATTGATGGGGGCAGTTATCTAGCTTTCGCTAACTGAGATCGCTACCTAGTAAAGCCCCCGGTAGCGTCAATTATCCGTGGACCAGAAAAATTGGTCTAGTCAAAAACAAAATTGGTCCATTCGCAGCCTGCCCATCCACTGATAACGTCGCTGTCAGGCGTTGCCTGATGACTGATGTTCGGCGATCCAATTGCCGAGTCGCCCCTCACCCACTTACAGGGGCGATCTTTTCTGGATCAGCCGGTGCAGAATTACTCCCCGAGATCACCTACCCCGGTGAAAGACCTGCAAGCGCATCAGAAGTCACAAGCATCGTTACATAATAACTTCCAAGATCGAATCGGATGGACTCCCATGAACAATACCTCTCCTCCTGCAGAACAACTGGTCAGAGTTCTTGCCCGTGGCGACGTTCTGGCACTTGCATTTGGTGCCATGGTCGGCTGGGGCTGGATTGTCCTCACTGGAGGCATGATCCAGGACGCCGGTAGTCTAGGCGCCATCATTGCTTTCATCATCGGTGGAATCGCCGTTGTACTGATCGGCTTGACTTATGCCGAGCTGGCCGCGGCCATGCCCAAGGTGGGCGGTGAGCACGTTTACAGCTACCGAGCGATGGGGCACTTCTCTTCCTTCATCTGCACCTGGACGATCATTCTCGGCTATTTGAGCGTGGTTTCCTTCGAGGCAGTAGCTCTACCGACTGTCATCGAGAACCTCGCTCCCAACTATGCGGTCGGTCACATGTGGACCATCGCTGGCTGGGACGTGAAGGCAACATGGGTAGCAGTGGGCGTGGGTGGCTCCTTGGCGATGATGGCCATCAACTACGTCGGGATCACCACAGCAGCACTGCTTCAAAAGATGGTGACTGGACTGATTCTAGTGGCAGGCGTTCTTTTCGTGACGGGCGCGCTGTTTGAAGGTGAAGTCGCCAACATGACACCACTGTTCACCCAGTCTGAAGGTGGAGTGACGGCAGGTATCATTGCAGTACTGGTGCTGGTGCCTTTCCTGTTCGTTGGCTTCGACGTCATTCCGCAGGCCGCAGAGGAAATCAATCTGCCGTACAACGCCATCGGCAAGGTGCTGATGATGTCCGTGGTACTGGCCGTGGTCTGGTATGCGCTGATCATCCTGGCCACCAGTATGGCGCTGGATCACGAATCTCTCGTAGCAAGTACGCTGAGCGTGCCGGACGCCATGGGCGCCTTGTTCAATTCGCCCTGGGCCAGCAAGCTCATGATCCTCGCCGGTATCGCCGGCATCATCACCAGCTGGAATGCCTTCTATATCGGTGGCTCTCGTGCCATCTATGCCTTGGCACATGCCGGCATGCTGCCTGCCTGGCTGGGCAAACTGCACCCCAAGCACAAGACACCCACCAATGCGGTACTGCTGATCGGTCTGCTGTCCTGCATCGCGCCCTTCTTCGGTCGTCCGGCACTGGTGTGGATCGTGGATGCGGGTGGCCTTGGTATCGTCATCGCCTACCTGTTCGTCGCGATCTCGTTCCTTATCCTGCGTATCCGTGAGCCCGACATGCCCCGTCCGTTCCGCGTCCGCCACGGCAAGCTCTGCGGCACACTGGCCATCCTCCTGTCCTTCGGCATGGCCTGCCTGTATCTGCCGGGTAGCCCTTCTGCGCTGACCGGCACCGAGTGGCTGATCTTCGGCGCCTGGATGGCACTAGGCTTGATCATGTACGCCATCGCCCTCAAGCAATTCGGTCGCGAATACAGCGACCGCATCATGGCACCGGCCTTTGGCACTCACTGAGTATAGGCCTTGCCATGTGAATCCCGGGCAGGTCCGTCCGCCTGCCCGGTCACCTCGGCCTCAATGACACGAGCCGATAGCAGGTCAGGCAGCGTAATACGACAAAGCTGTGACTCAAAGAATGCACCGCACGCCAAACCGCAAAAGGAGCATCATATGTCCCATTCCGCCCTTCCGATCAGCGACTTTTTGAAGCGCTACATCAACTCGGAAACCAGCAGTGACGTTTTCGTCCCGGCGCTCATCGGTTCCGAGCATCGCGACACCGGCACCACCTTCAACGTGACCAATCCGGCGACTGGCGAACAACTGGCCCGTGTCGCAGAAGTGAGCGCCGAGGATACCCGTGACGCCGTCGCCGCCGCCGAGATCGCCGGCAACGCCTGGAAGAAGGTGCCGGTGAAGGAGCGTTCCGCGCTGCTGCGTCGCTGGTTCGACCTGGTGCTTGAGCACCGGGAAGACCTCGCACAGTTGATGACCTTGGAGCAGGGCAAGCCGCTGGCGGAGTCGCGTGGCGAGGTGACCTACGGTGCCTCCTTCATCGAATTCTTCGCCGAAGAAGCCAAGCGCATGGCCGGTGAGACCCTGCCATCCCACGGCGCCGACAAGCGCCTGATGGTGCTGCGCGAGCCAATCGGTGTGGTAGCCGCGATCACGCCGTGGAACTTCCCGCTGGCGATGATCACCCGCAAGTGCGCCCCGGCGATCGCCGCAGGTTGTGCCGTGGTCATCAAGCCGGCCGAAGCCACGCCGCTGACCGCACTGGCATTGGCGGATCTGGCGCTGGAAGCCGGCCTGCCGAAGGGCCTGATCAGTGTCGTCACCGCCATGAAGCCGATCGCCATCGGGGAAGTGCTGACCACCGATCCGCGCATCCGCAAGGTGTCCTTCACCGGCTCCACGCCGGTGGGCAAGACGTTGATGGCGCAGTGTGCCTCCACCGTCAAGAAGACCGCGATGGAGCTGGGCGGCAACGCACCCTTCATCGTCTTCGATGATGCCGACCTGGATGCAGCCGTCGATGGCGCCATCGCCTCCAAGTTCCGCAACGCCGGCCAGACCTGCGTGTGCACTAACCGCTTCCTCGTCCAGGACGGTGTCTACGACGCCTTCGTCGCCAAGCTCGCGGCACGTGTCGAGAGCATGCAGGTCGGTGATGGCCTGGTCGAAGGCAACACCATCGGTCCGCTGATCAATGACGCTGCTGTCAACAAGGTGCAGAGCCACGTCGATGATGCCATCGGCAAGGGCGCGCGCCTGGTCACAGGTGGCAAGCCGCACGCCTTGGGCCACAGCTTCTTCGAGCCCACCGTGCTGGCCGATGTCACCACCGAGATGGTGGTGGCAGATGAGGAGACCTTCGGGCCGCTGGCACCGGTGTTCCGCTTCCACAAGGATGAAGAAGCCATCACGATGGCCAATGACACGCCCTTCGGCCTGGCAGCCTACTTCTACGCCACCGACTACCGTCGCATCTGGCACACGCTGGAAGCGCTGGAATACGGCATGGTCGGGGTCAATGAGGGCATGATCTCCACCGAACTCGCCCCCTTCGGTGGCATCAAGGAATCCGGTCTGGGTCGCGAAGGCTCACACCACGGTCTGGAAGAGTTCACCGAGCTGAAGTACGTCTGCATCGGTGGCCTCTGATTTTGCGACGACGCCTCGCGACGTCTTCGCGCCACGTTTACTAGACAACGGTGGCATGGCCCGCGCCATGCCACCGGTAACAAGAAAAGGAGCCTGATCATGAGCCACTCTCAGCTGAGCAACGAACAACTCGACGTCCTGAAGCACAAGTACGTCGCCAAGGGTGCCGTCACCGCCACGCCGCAGTTCGCCGACACCGCACTGAACGCCGAGATCTGGGATGCGGACGGCAACCGCTGGATCGACTTCGCCGGTGGCATTGGCGTGCTCAACCTGGGTCACCGTCACCCAAAGGTCGTCGCCGCCGTCAAGGCCCAGCTCGACAAGGTCATGCACACCGCCGCGGGCGTCATCTCCTATGCCCCGTACGTGCAACTGAGCCAGAAGCTGGCCGAGCTGACGCCGGTGCGTGGCCCGGAACGCAAGACCCTGCTGGTCAACTCCGGCGCGGAAGCGGTCGAGAACGCCATCAAGATCGCGCGTGCCGCCACTGGTCGCAGCGGCGTCATCACCTTCGACGGCGCCTTCCACGGCCGTACCATGATGACTCTGGCGATGACCGGCAAGGTGCTGCCGTACAAGAATGACTTCGGCCCGATGCCGGGTGACATCTTCCGTGCGCCCTACCCGAACCCGATTCATGGCATCAGCGAAGAGCAGTCCCTGAACGCCATCCACACCCTGTTCAAGACTGACATCGCACCGCACCGCACCGCAGCTATCGTCATCGAGCCGGTGCAGGGCGAAGGCGGCTTTTACATCGCCTCGCCGAGCTTCCTGACCGCACTGCGTGAGCTGTGTGACGAGCACGGCATCCTGCTGATCGCCGATGAAGTGCAGTCCGGCTTCGCGCGTACCGGCAAACTGTTCGCGATGGAGCACAGTGGCGTCGAAGCCGACATCATGACCATGGCCAAGAGTCTGGCCAACGGCATGCCGCTGTCGGCCGTCGTCGGCACCGCCGAGGTGATGGATTCCTCAGGCCCGGGCTCTCTGGGCGGCACCTACAGCGGCAACCCGCTGTCCTGCGCCGCGGCGCTGGCCGTGATCGACGTCATTCACGAAGAAAACATTCTGGAGCGCAGCACCCAGATGGGCGAGCAACTGGCCGCGCGTTTCGCCCAGTGGGAAGAACGCTTCGCGCATGTCGCGCACTCACGTAACCAGGGCTCCATGGCCGCATTTGAGCTGGTGGACGCTGATGGCAAGCCGGATCCCGCCGCGACGGCGGCCGTGTGTGCCAAGGCCAAGGAGCTGGGGCTGATCCTGCTGTCTTGTGGTTTCTACTCCAACTCCATCCGTGTTTTAGTGCCGCTGACCGTGGAGCCAGAAGTTCTGGAAGAAGGCCTCGATATCGTCGAGAAGGCGCTGGAAAGCCTCGCCTGATCGCTTGCCTGGCGCAGAACGTCTAGCGCAGGCATGCAGAAAACAGCGGCCACCTTCGGGTGGCCGTTTTGCATTTTTTGCAACCATCCATCGCATAATATGACACGAGAAAAGGCGGTTACATTATTGTAAAAAGACTGACGATATGCCGCGCGACCCGGCCACAAGGCATGAAATGAATTATCACGCCAAGCCCTGCCACTACCGGGTTCTTCAACCATCAATCGCGCACTTCACCGTTAGTTGCCCATCTAAATATATAGCCAATCGGCTTGATGATTCGTTGGGATAGACCTTATCGCTCATTTATCATATCCGGCCTGTTTCCCTCCCACCTCCAGCCGGTTTCTGCCATGCCACATGTGTCCATCCATCCGCCCTGCCTGCACGAGCGCTGCCTGTACGAGCACGCTCTGATCGCCAGTCAGATCACCAGTTACACGAGTGACACCCACCATGTCTGACAGCAACGCCACCGACTTCAAACGCAGCATGCAGCAGCGCCATCTGGTGATGTTGTCACTGGGCGGTGTCATCGGCACCGGCCTGTTTCTCAGCTCCGGCTATACCATCCAGCAGGCGGGCCCGGCGGGTGCGGTACTCGCCTATCTGATCGGCGGTCTGGTGGTCTATCTGGTGATGATGTGCCTCGGCGAACTGGCCGTGCATCACCCGGAACCCGGCGCCTTCAGCGCCCACGCCAGCCGCTATCTGGGCCCTGCCACCGGCTATACCGTGGCCTGGCTCTACTGGCTGACCTGGGCCGTGGCGCTGGGGTCGGAATTCACCGCCTCCGCCGTATTCATGGGGCGCTGGTTCCCCGGCGTCGAACCGTGGATCTGGTGCGGCATCTTCTCGCTGATCGTGTTCGGCATGAACATCGTCTCGGCGCGCTTCTTCGCCGAATCCGAATTCTGGCTGTCACTGATCAAGGTCGCCGCGGTGATCGTGTTCATCGCGGTGGGCGCCGCCGCCATGTTCGGCTTCACGCCCCTGGCGGGTAATGTCGAGGCACCGGGCGTCACGCGTATCCTGCAGGAAGGCGTGTTCGATCACGGCGTGATGCCGATCCTGATGACACTGCTGGCCGTCAGCTTCGCCTTCTCCGGCACCGAGCTGATCGGCATCGCCGCCGGCGAAAGCGAGAACCCCGAGAAGAACGTGCCCCTGGCGATCCGCGCGACCTTGTGGCGACTGATCATCTTCTTCATCGGCACCATCATCGTCATCGCCGCCCTGTTGCCGCAGGACAGCGCCGGCCTCAAGGAAAGCCCCTTCGTGGCGGTCTTCCAGCTCACCGGCATTCCCTACGCGGCGGATATCATGAACTTCGTGATCATCACCGCGCTGCTGTCAGCGGCCAATTCAGGGCTCTACGCCGCCTCGCGCATGCTGTGGACCCTGGCGGACCAGAAGACGCTGCCGCGCGTATTCAGTCGCGTCAATCAGCGCGGCATTCCGGTGCCCGCACTGCTGATCACCATGCTCGGCGGCCTGCTGTCGCTGCTCTCCAGCGTGTATGCCGAGGACACCCTCTATCTGGCGCTGGTGTCGATTTCCGGACTTGCCGTGGTACTGGTGTGGATGGCGATCGCCGCCAGTCAGTTCAGCTTCCGCCGCCAGTGGCTGAAGGCCGGCCATAGCGCCAGCGAGCTGACCTACCGCGCGCCGCTGTATCCCGTCGTGCCGATTGCCGCCTTCCTGTTCTGCGCGCTGGCCTGCATCGGTATCGCTTTCGATCCCAACCAGCGCATCGCGCTCTACTTCGGCGTGCCCTTCGTGGCGCTGTGCTATCTGGTGCACTATCTGACCCATCGCACGTCTGGTGACGCCGCGAATTCTGCAAACCCGACCCCGCAGGAGGCCCTCGATGCCCGCTGATGCCACCCGCAACCCGCTGAACGCCATCACCGCGCGCCAGCCCTTCATGATCGTTGACGGCGCCCTGGCCACCGAGCTTGAGCGTGCCGGGTTCGATCTCAACGACTCGCTGTGGTCAGCCAAGGTGCTCGCCGATGATCCGCAGGCGATCGTCGATGTCCACCGCGCCTACTTCGAGGCCGGTGCCGATGTCGCCACCACGGCCAGCTACCAGGCCACGCTTGAAGGCCTGATGGCGCGCAGCCTGAGCGAGACCCAGGCCAGCGCGCTGATCCAGCGCTCCGTGACCCTGGCGGCGCAGGCCCGCAGCGACTATCTGGCCGCGCACCCGGAGCGTCTGGACTGCCCGCCGCTGGTCGCGGCCTCCGTCGGCCCCTATGGCGCCTGGCTCGCCGATGGCAGCGAATACCGTGGCGGCTACGCGCTGGACCGCGTCGGTCTGCGCGACTTCCACCGTGCCCGCCTCGCCACGCTGCTCGATGCCAAGCCGGACGTGCTCGCCGTCGAGACGCTGCCGTGTGCCGAGGAAGCACTGGCCGTGTGTGATCTGCTGCGCGATGACTTCCCGACGGCGCGTGCCTGGATCGCCTTCAGCGCGCGCAATGCCACCGAATTGAGCGACGGCACGCCGATCCGTGATGCCGTGCGCGCCATCGCCGACTGCGAGCAGGTGGTCGCCATCGGCGTCAACTGCACCGCGCTTGAGCACATCGAATCGCTGGTGCGCGAGATTCGCGGCGAGACGGACAAGGACATCGTCATCTACCCGAACTCCGGCGAGGTCTATGACCCAGTCACCAAGACCTGGTCTGCCGCCTGCGCCGTCTCAGATGCCGATGGCCACGGCTCTGAGCATGACTCTGAACATGGCTATGACCACGACCATGACCTCGCCGGCTGGACACCGCGCTGGCTGGCCGCCGGCGCCACGGCCATCGGGGGCTGCTGCCGCACCGGCCCGGACGACATCCGCGCCCTGTCGGATCTGCGCAAGGCACTGAGTTGATTGAGTTGCTGAGCCCGGTGCAGTAATTACACAGCACTGAACACGAACGCCCTGTCCGGTCATGACACATGATCGGACAGGGCGTTTTCGGTAGCGTCCCACGCCCCAAATCGCTAGGATGGCAGGACACTTATGAGCGATTGCTCAAAATCATTTCGACATGCTCTCACCGTGGCCTTTACGTTGTAGTAAAGAGCGCATGAGAGATCAGCAGGAGAATCCCATGGCACAGCTCGATATCCAGGTCGCCTACGACGTGGTCTGCCCCTGGTGCTGGATCGGCAAGCGCCATCTCGATAACGCCATCGCGCAACTCGACTTCAAGGATGAGGTGCGTGTGAACTACCTGCCCTTCCAGCTCAATCCGTGGGTGCCACGTGAAGGCATGCTGCGGGCCGACTACCGCGCGCAGAAGTTCGGCAGTGTCGAGCGCGGCGCAGAACTCGATGCCCAGGTGGCCCAGGCTGGCGCGCAGAGTGGTGTCACCTTCCGCCATGCCCTGATAGAGCGCACGCCCAACTCCACCGATGCCCAGCGCATCGTCTGGCGCCAGCAATCCAAGGGCCTGGCGGAGCGCCCGCTGCTGGAAGCCCTGTTCAGCGCCTACTTCCACGATGGCAAGGACGTGGGTGACCGGCAGGTGCTGGCCGAGATCGCAAGCCAGCACGATGACGACCTGAGCATAGAGCAGGCGCTTGCCTTCCTCGAATCCGGCGCGGGCGAGAAGGAAGTCGCCGCCCAGCAGGAGGCGCTGCGCAACGCCGGTATCCAGTCGGTGCCCAGCACCATCGTCGGCCAGTACTACGTGCCCGGCGCGCAACCGGTGGAAGTACTGGTGCAGATGCTCAATGAGGCGCGTGCCCAGCAGGCGGGTTGATCCGCCCCGCATTGCCCGATTGCCCTGACAGACGACACGCCCTTCGCAAGGATGGCGTGTCGTTTTGCGTTCAGGCATAAAGGAAAAGCTTATAGAGGCAAGCCACGACAACAAGACGACTCACGACAAGGACTGCTGCATGCCGCGCCCCATCATTCTCGATTGCGATCCCGGTCACGACGATGCCATCTCGCTGATTCTGGCCCTTAGCTCAGATGCGCTCGATGTACTGGCCGTCACCACCAGCGCCGGCAATCAGACGCCCGACAAGACGCTCAACAATGCGCTGCGGGTGCTCACCCTGCTGGGCCGCCACGACATTCCGGTGGCGGGCGGTGCGCCCAAGCCATTGGCGCGCGAGCTGATCATCGCCGACAACGTGCATGGCGAAAGTGGCCTGGATGGCCCTGAACTGCCAGAGCCCAGCTTTGCCCCCGTCAAACAAAGCGCCATCGAGCTGATGGCCGAGAAGGTCCGCGCCTGTGAGCATAAGGTCACGCTGGTGCCCTCCGGCCCGCTGACCAACATCGCGCTGTTTCTCGCCGCTTACCCCGAGCTGCACCCGCGCATCGACAGCATCGTGCTGATGGGCGGCGCGGCCGGTGTCGGCAACTGGACGCCCGCCGCCGAGTTCAACATCTTCGTCGACCCCGAAGCCGCCGACATGGTGTTCAAGTCCGGCCTGCCTATCGTGATGTGCGGGCTGGATGTCACCCATCAGGCGCAGATCATGGATGAGGACATCGAGCGCATCCGCGCCATCGACAATCCCGTCGCCCAGTGTGTCGCCGAGCTGCTCGACTTCTTCATGATCTACCATCGCGATCCGAAGTGGGGCTTCAACGGCGCGCCGTTGCATGATCCCTGCACCATCGCCTGGCTGCTGGCGCCTGAGCTGTTCACCACGGTGGAGTGCTGGGTCGGCGTCGAGACACAGGGCGAGCACACCCAGGGCATGACGGTGGTGGACCGCTATCAGCTCACCGGCAAGCCGCACAACGCCAGAGTGCTGTTCGATATCGAGCGCCAGGGCTTCGTCGATCTGATCGTCCGGCAGCTGGCGCAGTACTCCCCTCGCTAGCCCGCTCACTAGCATCCAGAAGGCAGTCGCCCAGCCAGCCCCATGCGAGGGGTGCTTTCCTGCTGAGCGCAGCGCTTCCCTATAGAGAGCCGCCATGTCAGACACCGATCGCCATGCCAGTGACACCGCACAACAGGCGCACGGCCATAAGCACGGCCATAAGCACGGCCATAAGCACGAGCATGACTACGACTATCTCATCGTGGGCTCGGGCTTTGGCGGCTCGGTGTGCGCGCATCGCCTGACCGAGAAAGGCTATCGCGTGGCGGTCATGGAACAGGGCAAGCGCTGGACACCGGATAACATGCCCCGCTCCAACTGGCGGCTGAGCCGCTGGTTGTGGCGGCCGATGCTGGGCCTGCGCGGCTTCTTCACCATGAGCTTTTTCCGCCATGTCATCGTGCTGCATGGCAACGCGGTGGGCGGCGGCTCCATCACCTATGCGCAGACGCTGCTGGTGCCGCCCGACAGGGTGTGGGACAACGGCCAGTGGGCGGGGCTCAATGACTGGCATGCGGTGATGCCGGCGCACTACGCCACGGCGAAGCAGATGCTCGGCGTGACGACCAATCGGATCATCGCGCCAGCGGATCACCACCTGAAACGCATGGCGGAAGTCGCCGGCTGCGAAGACACCTGGTACCCCACCGAGGTCGGCATCTTCTTCGGCCCCGAGGGAGAAAGCGCCACGTCGGCTGCCGGTAGCGCGCATGCAGACCCCTACTTCGCTGGCGAAGGGCCTGATAGACGCAGCTGCATCGGCTGCGGTGGCTGCATGATGGGCTGCCGACATGGCGCCAAGAACAGTCTCGACAAGAACTATCTGTATCTGGCCGAGAAGCACGGTGCCCAGGTGCACGCCGAGACCAAGGTGATCGATGTCGTGCCGCTCAATGGCAAGGCGGATGGGGCCGATGGCTATGCGGTGACGACGGTGCCCTCCACCTTCGCCGGGCTCTATCTTGGGCTGGGCAAGCGCCGCGTCACCTGTCAGTCCATCGTCTTCGCAGGCTCGTCGCTCGGCACCCAGGAGCTGCTGTTCCACCTCAGGGACAGGGGTTCATTGCCGAACATCTCGAACGCGCTGGGCATGCGGGTGCGTACCAATGCGGAGTCGTTGATCAGCTGTCGCATGCCGGACAGTCCCGATGACATGTCCAAGGGCATCGCCATCGGCTCCGGCATTCATATCGATAAGCACACCCATATCGAAGCCACGCGCTATCCGGCGGGCTCTGATTTCATGGGGCTGTTGTTCACCGCGATGGCCAGGGGCAAGCCCGGCTGGACTCGCCCCTTCTCGTGGTTCAAGGCCATGGCGAAGGTGGTGGCGGCCAATCCGCGCAGCGCGCTGAAATTCCAGCTGCCGTGGGGCTTCGCGAAGAAGACGATCATCTTTCTGTGCATGCAGACGGCGGATGGCCACCTCAACATGACGCTCAAACGCCTGTGGTACTGGCCGCTGCGCAAGGCGCTGGTCACCGAGGGCAAGCGCATCCCGACCTTCATCCCCGAGGCGAATGATTTCGTCACGCGTGGCGCAGAGGCCATCGGCGCCATCCCCGGCAGCAGCATCCCCGAGATACTCTTCAACATCCCGACCACGGCGCACTGCATGGGCGGCGCGGCCATGGCGGCCTCCCCCGAGGACGGCGTCTGCGACGGCCAGAATCGTGTCTTCCATTACCGCAACATGCTGATCTGTGACAGCTCGATGCTCGCCGCCAACCTGGGCGTCAATCCCAGCCTGACCATCACCGCCCTGGCGGAACATGCGATGAGCCATATCCCGCGCAAGGGCTGATCTTCACAACGCCCGGTGTGGAAAGTGCTGGTGCATGAAGTGCTGGTGCAAGAGATGCTGCTGCATGAAGGGAAAGACGGCTGGTATCATTACCCGCCAGCATCTCAGGCGATGCGTACAACGCGGGATCGATCAACACGGGAGCACAGCAATGAAACGGGTGTCACTCTTCACCATGGCCAACTGCCCACACTGCAAGACAGCCAAGCAGTATCTGGAGCAGCAGAAGATCGGCTTCCGCCTGGTGGATGTCAAATCACCGGCAGGTCAGAAGGAATTCGCCAAGACAGGCTTTCGCAGCGTGCCTGTCCTGAAGATTGGCGATCAGTTCCTCAGGGGTTTTAGCGTGAAAGGTTTCAATCAGTTGTATAAGGATTGAGTAGCTTACACTAGATAGCCCAAAATAATTCATATACATTCCGTGTGGCTAGACTGCTCACTGAATGCAAAGCACAGCCCCTTTCAAGGCTTAAACTATTTCGTAACTATAACAATTTGCAAAAGTAAGCCAACCCATGGCCATTTAACGAACACCTGAGAACTAAATGATTATTACATAGCTATTACTATGCTGAGATATCGCCCTGCGCATCGCACTACATAAATAAAAATTTATGCATCAATAGTAAAAGCCTACAAATTCAAACACACTCAACTAAAACATCAGGGAACCACAATCGATGGTTTAAGTTATTTCCCAGCGCCCTCTTTTTGAAAATCTTTATTAATCCGACATAAAACTTCTTAGAAGCTAGTTATCATCTAGCCCAAGCTGCCTTTTTTAGTACAAAAGTTGCATTTCTCAAATTATATCGCCGGGGTAAAAGAAAAGTAACTTCATCAATAAGTGCAAGCGAGTTCATATATCTTTGATATGCCTCTAAAAAAGTTATAGTTTTTTCACCATAGCGCATAGCAATTGCTTCTTTTCCGGTAAGCATATTCAAAAGGAGTTTTGGCTCCAATTCGTGTCCTAACTGCTCTAAAGTACAGTTAAGCTTAGATAGATTATGACCATGCTCTATTCTCTTTGAACTACAATAGATTAAAACCTTGAATGCTCTCTCAATAGCAAAATGTAACTCCCAGCAAGAAGTGCTGATATTTTCAGCCTTAAGACTTGCTATACCTCGAACTGATTGTTCGATACTAGTAATTACCCCTCGTAGCATGCGCGTCACCTCAGGATTTAAACCCACAACACCTTGAGTATTCAAATTTATTGATCTTGTTAAAGTTACAACATTGCTTAGCTGCTTTATAGAATCATTGCTACCAAACAAAATAGTAGTTTCAATATTTTTTCGCCTTCCTATGAAGTCAGCTAAATTTTCATCATCACTAAAGCGATCTAGCATTGTAAGCTCTATTAGCTCATTTTCTTTAACTAGCTTTTTCTTAGCTTTAGGAATATTTATCATAAATGGTTGACCCGAAACAGTGATCAACCTCAAATAATAATCCGCATGCTCAACATTCATCAAATCGCCATATTTATCACAATACCAACCATGAAACAAAGGAAGAATATGACAGTAAAAATATTCACTAGCGAAGAAGTCATGATTGATATCTACGTTAGATTCTATCACTGTGTTTTCAAAAAATATTTTAGCAGCTTTCGTAAATCTTTCAGATAAAGGGACACCTTTACCTTCTAAATACTTGTCTATACTTGGCATATGCTCATCTAGATAATCCTCTAAACCATTACCGATCATAAATATTGCCTCCAACAGCATTATAAAGCATCTTTTAAATAAGAGTTATTAAGCCCAGACAATTAATATTATTTCAAGCCATTATCCCACCTCATGCAGCCGCTCAATATTCGCCACTAGATCCGTGAATCTTTCCCCCTGAATATGCACGTGATCCTTCAGCGCCTGTTCGGCAGCAGCGGCGTCGCCGGCTTCGATGGCGGCGACGATGGCTTCGTGTTCAGCGTAGGAGCTGTGCATGCGGTGGCGGACATGGAGTTGCAGGCGGCGGTAAGGCTTGAGGATGGCGTGCAGGCGCGTGGCTTCTTCGGTGAGGAAGGCGTTGTGGCTGGCGCGGTAGAGACAGTGATGAAAGAGGCCATTCTCGTAGTAGTAGCCATTGGCGTCGTCGGCTTCCAGGCGTTCACGGCAGGCGGCGTGGGCGTCCTTGAGTTCAGAAAGCTCCTGCGTGGTGATGCGCCGCGCGGCGAGTCGGCCACACATGGCTTCCAGTTCTGCCATGACTTCAAAGCGCTCCACCAGCTCAGAAACCCCCAGCTGCGTCACGAAGGTGCCGCGCTTGGGCACCACCTTCACCATGCCGGAGGCGGCCAACTGCTGCAGCGCCTCGCGGATCGGCGTGCGTGAACATTGGTACTCGCGCCCCAGAGCCTCGGGATCGAGCTTGGTCCCCGGCGGAAAGCGCCCTTCGACGATGGCATCTTCGAGCAGATCGCGAAGGCGCTGGGTGTGGGACATCTTGATCATCTGCGGCGTCCTTGTACTGATGCTGAGCACTGGTGCTGATGCCTTGCGGCCATGTTGCGGTGACGATGGTGCCAATTCCTGCCGACCTCCGCCTCAATCCCTCACAGACATACCAACCGGCCATGAGGCCAGTCGCTGCCTCGTCCCCTTGTCTTCATTGAACAGGGGAAGTGGCCGCGCAGGAAACTGACTTTAGTCGTGTCTGGCATGCCAGGACTTGACGCTAACACACCAGACGCCTATCTGTTGTATACAACAAGACGAAGCCAAATATTCAAGTCTCAGACGCCATACTGAGCAATGGATATGAACCCATCATCACAGCTTCGCGTCTCGCGCCTTGAGGAAGACCGCCATGAACATCAATCTGAGTTTTCTGCAGGATCTGCTGACCCATGTCGGCCAGCGTGCCCGCCAGCAGGTCGGCCTCTCGCCTGGCGCCGGCAATGAAGACACCGCCCTCGCCCGTCTGACCGAGAGCTGCCACAACCTCACCGAGAGCAGCGGTGAAGCCTCGCGCATCATGATGGCCCAGCGGGCGCTGGAGGATTATCAGCAGCTGGACCACGAGCAGCGCCTCGCCTTCTTCCATGTGCTGGCCGAGCACTATGCCGCCGATGAAGCGCGTATCCACGCCGCCTACGCGGCCTATCGTGACTCCCCCGACAACGCCAACCTGAGCACGCTGTTCGCCGCCAGCGAACCCAGGCGCCAATCGCTGCTGCGCCGTCTGAACCTGTGCCCCGGCGGCACCTATGAAATCGTGCGCATGCGCGCCGACCTGCTCAAGCTCATCAAGCAGCATCCGGAGCTCAAGCCGCTGGATGCCGACTTCGCGCACCTGTTCGCCTCCTGGTTCAATCGCGGCTTCCTGATGCTGGAGGCCATCGACTGGAACACCCCCGCGGCGGTGCTGGAGAAGATCATCCGCTATGAGGCGGTGCATGCCATCCAGGACTGGAGCGACCTGCGCGGACGCCTCGACCCCGAGGACCGCCGCTGCTACGCCTTCTTCCACCCGGCCATCGGCGATGAGCCGCTGATCTTCGTCGAGGTGGCGCTGTGCAAGGGCGTGCCCAACAACATCCAGCATCTGCTCGCCAACAGCGGTCAGACCACCGAACGCGAAGCGGACACCGCCGTCTTCTACAGCATCAGCAATTGCCAGAAGGGCCTGAAAGGCATCTCGTTCGGCAACTTCCTGATCAAGCAGGTGGTGCAGGAGCTGCAACGCGAACTGCCCAACCTCAGCCGTTTCGTCACCCTCTCGCCGGTGCCCGGATTCAGTCAGTGGCTCGAACGTGCGCGTGACGAGGAAGGCCTGGAAGTCTCCGACCTGCTGGCCCATCACCTGCAGCACGATGACTGGATGAATGACGAGGAAGCCCAGCAGAAGATGGCGCCGGAGCTGCGTGCCCTCGCCGCCCACTATCTGGTCAACGTCAAGCATCGCAGCGGCCAGCCGATGGACCCGGTCGCCCGCTTCCACCTTGGCAACGGCGCCAGCCTGCATCGCCTCAACTGGCCCGGCGACACCTCGCCCAATGGCCGCCAGCAGGCCCACGGTCTGATGGTGAATTACCTCTATGAGCCGCACCGCATCGAGCAGAACCACGAGGCCTTCAGCCGCAACGACAGCGTGGTGTGCAGCAGTGAGGTCAAGAAGGAGTCGAAAGCCAACAAGGAACTGGCCAAGGCCCCCAGGCGCGAAACTAAAAAGGAAAGCGATTCCTTGCCACCCAAAACAGCCGAACAGCCGCCCGCACCGAAACCGGCTGCTGATGCCAACGACAGCAAGCAAGCGCCTGAGTCTTTGGAAGAATGATTCGCCCGGCAGGCACGCCGCCTGTCGGAGCACGCCTGACCACGACGTCTCTTGCTTTGCGTCAATGACGTCTCATGACAATACAACACCTCACTACAAGAACAATGCCATTGGAGCCAATGATGTCTCACGCCAACCACGACAACCTCTATCTGCAATTCGCGCGCAACTTCGATGAGCGCCCGGATGCCACCTTCCTCGATACCGTCGAAGGCCACGGCTACACCTTCGCCCAGACGCGCACCGCCGCCGGCCAGATGGCCAGTGCCCTGCGCGAGCTGGGCGTGGCACCGGGCGACCGCGTCGCGGTGCAGATCGACAAGAGCTGCGAGACCGTCATCCTGTATCTGGCCTGCCTGCAGGTCGGGGCAGTCTATCTGCCGCTGAACACCGCCTACACCGGCGAGGAGATCCGCTACTTCCTGGGCGACGCCGGCCCGCACCTGTATATCTGCCAGCCCAAGGTGCTGGAGACGGCACGCGAACTCGGCAAGCAATGCGGCGTGCCGCGCATCGAGAGCCTCGGCACCGAGCAGGACGGCAGCCTGATGGAACAGGCGCGCCAATGCAGCGCGAGCCACGAGGTCGAGCCACGCGCCGCCGATGATCTCGCCGCCATTCTGTATACCTCTGGCACCACCGGTCGCAGCAAGGGCGCGATGCTGACCCACGCCAACCTGGCCTCCAACTGCCAGGCGCTGGCCGAGACCTGGCGCTTCAGCGCGGACGACCACCTGATCCACGCACTGCCCATCTTCCATACCCACGGCCTGTTCGTGGCCTGCAATATCGTGCTGACCGTCGGCGCCTCGATGACCTTCCTGCCCAAGTTCGATGCCGAGCAGATTCTTGACCTGATGCCGCGCTCCAGCGTGCTGATGGGCGTACCGACCTTCTACACGCGCCTGCTGGAATCCGAGCGCCTCAACCGCGAGACGACCGCCAGCATGCGGCTGTTCGTGTCCGGTTCCGCGCCGCTGCTCAGCGAGACCCACAGCGAATTCAGCGCACGCACCGGCCACGCGATTCTCGAACGCTACGGCATGACCGAGACCAACATGAACACCTCCAACCCTTACGACGGAGAGCGTCGCCCGGGCACGGTGGGCATGGCGCTGCCCGGCAGCGAAGTGCGCGTCACCGACCGCGAGACAGGCGCCATCCTGCCGCGCGGCGAGACCGGGCTGATCGAGGTGCGTGGGTCGAACGTCTTCAAGGGCTACTGGAAGATGCCGGAGAAGACCGCCAGCGAATTCCGCGAGGATGGATTCTTCATCACCGGCGATCTCGGTCATATCGATGCCGATGGCTATCTGTGCATCAGCGGCCGCGACAAGGACCTGATCATCTCCGGCGGCTACAACATCTACCCGAAGGAGGTGGAGCTGCTGATCGATGACATGCCCGGCGTCAACGAATCGGCGGTGTTCGGCGTGCCGCACCCTGACTTCGGTGAAGGCGTCTGCGCGGTGGTGGTGATGCAGCCCGGCCATCAGGACAGTCTCGATGAAGCGGCGGTGCTGGTCGCCCTCAGCGACAAGCTGGCCCGCTACAAGCAGCCCAAGCGTGTGTTCTTCATCGATAGCCTGCCACGCAACGTGATGGGCAAGGTGCAGAAGAAGCAGCTGCGCGAGGAGTATGCCGAGCTGTTCGCACCTGAACCGGCCCGCTCACACGGCTGAGCCACCACAGCCAGGCCTGACCCCCGATACATTCGTGCCATCGGCATGGCATGACGCCATCACGTCATGCCGGTGGGTTCACTCACCCTCAAGCCCTGCAAAGGACAGACAAAAGACAGGCAAAGGACGCGCAATAGTCAGACACAAGACACGTAAAGCCAGGCTAGCCAACCTGGATAGACGAGAGATAAATCAGATAGACGACAAGACGCCACACTGATTCACCACCACTTCACCACAACAACAAGAAGGTATTACGCCATGGTGATCTACGGAGTTGCCCTGCTCGCAGGGTGCATGATGGCCGGTCTCGTGATCGGTGATCTGCTCGGAGAAATGCTCAATATCGATTCCAATCTCGGCGGCGTCGGCATCGCGATGCTGCTGCTCATCTTCATCACCGGCGTGCTCAAGGACCGCGGCAAGATGGCCGACAGCACCGCCAGCGGCATCAATTTCTGGAACGCGATGTACATCCCCATCGTGGTCGCGATGGCCGCCAGCCAGAACGTGGTCGCGGCCTTCAGTGGCGGCATGGTCGCGTTGGTCGCGGGCGTGCTGGCCGTGGTGCTGGGGCTGGCCCTCGTGCCGCTGCTGACCGGCAAGCGCCCCGAGAATGCGCTGGAAGATGACCCGCTCGCCGGCGAGACCCGCTATACGCCGACCAGAACCTCAGTGACGACGGGGGCGCCGGTACTGGACCGCAGCCGTCATACCTCCTCCACTCCTGCGCACAAACACTGAGGGCTGAACCATGATCGAGTCACTCGTCCAACTGTTCGACAAGTATCATCTGGTCGCCGCCTTCGCCGTGATCGGCCTGGCGATGTATGTCGCCTACTGGATCAGCAACAACCTGACCCACGGCAAGCTGCACGGCTCCGCCATCGCCATCATCCTCGGCCTGGTGCTGGCCTATGTGGGCGGCGCGACCACCGGCGGCAGCAAGGGGCTCTCGGATGTCACGCTGTTCTCGGGGCTTGGCCTGATGGGCGGCGGCATGCTGCGTGATCTCGCGATCATCGCCACCGCCTACGGAGTCAACCTGAAGGAAATCCGCCAGACCGGCTTTCGTGGGGTCGTGGCGCTGTTCGTCGGCGTACTGATCTCCTTCATCGCCGGTGGCGGTGTCGCCATCGCCTTCGGCTATACCGACCCGGTCGATATCACCACCATCGGCGCGGGCGCGGTCACCTACATCGTCGGCCCGGTCACCGGTGCCACCCTGGGGGCAAGCTCCGAAGTGGTCGCGCTGTCGATCGCCGCCGGACTGGTGAAGTCGATCCTGACCATGGTCGCCACGCCGATGACGGCACACCTGATCGGGCTCGACAATCCCCGCTCCGCGATGATCTTCGGCGGCCTGATCGGCACCACCAGCGGCGTCGCGGCCGGTCTCGCCGCCACCGATGCCCGCCTGGTGCCCTACGGCGCGATGACGGCCACCTTCTACACCGGCCTGGGCATTCTGCTCGCTCCGACGGTGCTGTTCCTGGCGGTACGTGCGGTGATGTAAGCGCTGCTCTGATACAAACCGCTCTGATACAAATCGCTCTGAACAAGCGGCGCTGAAACAAGACGACGGCGGCATCAGTCAGGACAATACATGTCCCACGCTGATGCCGCCGTCGTGTTTTTACTGTCTAGCTGCCCCCCTTTCAACTGCACGCACGCGCTTTCGCACTTTCGCGCAGGCAAGCCTGATCAGCGTGACCCCAACAACATCTCCATCACCGAGCGCGCGGCGGGCCACATCACGCTGCCATGGTCTTCGCCTGCATAACGCCGCCATTGCACCTCGATCTGCGGGCAGCGCTCGCCCAACTGGCGGGCATAGGCATGGGCGTTGTCGATCATCGCACGCTGGACACGCAGCCTGTCTCGCTCTGGGTCATTGCGCTGTGGCTGCGGCGATTGCTCGCGTCCTCCAGCGGCAATCAATACCGGGCCCGCCGCCTCGGAGCAGGCAAGACGCAGCGGCCAGTTGGCCTGGTCATTCTCCTGCAGCCACCACAGCGACGGGCTGATCGCGAAGATGGCGCCGAACGCCTCGGGTGCCTGCTGCTGGGCATGGAGCGCGAACAGGCCGCCAAGCGAGTGACCAAACAGCGCCGGCTGCTTGAGATCGAGCGGATAGCGTGAGGCCAGTTCAGGCGTCAGGGATTGCGTCAGATAGGCCAGAAACTGCGCCCCGCCACCCGTGCCTTCAGGTGCGGTGCCGCTGGTAAGCGGTGGCGTGAAGTCCTTGTAGCGCAGTGTCGTGACGGTGGTACGCGTCGCCTCTGCCTGATCGTCACTGCCCGCGTAGCCGACCGCGACGATGGCGAGATTCGCCGGCGCCTTGTCAAAGCCACGGCGACCCAGCACATCCCGCGCCGCCGTGAACAGATCGAGATGGCGATTGCCGTCCAGTACCAGCAGCACGGGATAACCTCCCGGAGGAGGCGCAACTTTGGGCAATGCCACCTGGATCAGATAATCATGCCCCGTGAGGCGCGAATGCTGGGTGAAGGAGGTTGTGGTGCCTGGCAGCGCCTCATCAGCGGCGTGAGTCATGGCAAGGGCCGGCAAGCTGACAGTAGCGGATGTCAGCATGATGAGCCCCCATGCCTGTAGCCGGGCGAATAGCCTCAAGCGCGCACGCAATCCGAGGCTCATCATCAGAACTCATACTTCATGGTGGCAACGGCGCTGGCCGGGCGCCCGACGAAGTTGAAGACACTGGCTGAACCGGCGCGCACGTAATATTCGCGGTCGAACAGGTTGTAGACGTTCAGCTGGCCGCTGAGTCGTGGCGTGAACTGGTAACCGAGCATGGCATCGAATACCGCATAGCCCGGTGCATGGATGGTGCCCTGGGTGTTGTCGAAGTCACTCAGCGCCGTCATGCCGGCTCCGACGGATACGCCGTCCAGCAGGTTGCCTTCGAAGCGATATTGGGTCCACAGATTGACCATGTTGTTGGGCATCAGCATCAACAGGGCATCGGAGCTGCCGGCCTCCAGCACCTCGGAGTCCATGTAGGTGTAGCCGAAGATGACATCCCACTGCGGCGTGATGTTGCCGGCCAGCTCAAGCTCCGCACCGGTGATGCGCATCTTGCCGGAATCCACCGAGTAATCGACGCTGCTGTCGGTGGAGGATGCCGCGCGGTGGCTGTCGGTCAGCTGGAAGCCACTGATGCGCGCATTGAGGGCGCCATCCAGATAGCTGCCCTTGATGCCGATCTCGTATTGCTCGCCTTCCCGCGGGTCGATCAGGTCACCGTCCTCGCCTTCGCTGGTCTGCGGCTCGAAGACCTTGGAGTAGCTGGCATAGACGGAGTGATCGGCGTCCAGGTCGTACACGAGTCCGCCGTAGGGCGTGACAGCGGTGTCCTGCATGTCGCTGCTGCCGCCATTGATCTTGTCTTCGGAATCCGCCGAGAAATGGCTGACCCGCGCGCCCAGTATCACGGCCAGCGGCGCCACGGGACGCAGCGTCACCTTGCCGTACAGGCCCTGTTCTTCGAGGGTGGTCTTGGTGCGCGACAGGCTGTAGCCACTGACGCCGTCACGCGCGTTGCCGAGAATGTCGACATAGGCCAGGTTGTTCAGCTCGCTGATGCTGGCGCTGGAGCCGGTCAGATTGCTGGTGCGCGCCGCGGTGGTGTCCGCCTCTGAGGTCTTGTAGTCGACCCCGACCACGAATTCGTTCTGGTTGCCGAAGGCATCGAAGCCCTGGGTGTAGCTGGCATCCACGCTCACCGAGGTCTCATCGGTGAAACCGGCATAGCCCGCGACACTGCTCATGTCGCCGCTGTCACTGAGCGCGGAGCCACTGTAGGCGTACTCGTAATCGGCATTGCGATCACTGTAACGCGCCGCCAGACGTCCATAACCGCGCGAACTGAAGTGGTGCGTCAGCTCGGCGATGACATCGGTGGAGTCGCTCTCGAAGCTGTTCCAGTCCGCACCATAGAAGGCCGAACTTCGTCCGTAGGTGAAGTCGCCATCGCTGCCCACCGGCTGACCCTGATTGACGGTGATGTCCTTGGTGTTGTGGATCACGCCCAGTGACAGCTCGGTGTTCTCGTCGAGATCGATATCCAGCGCGCCATAGAAATCATTCAGCGTGTTGTCGTTGTCATCGACCCACTGCGCCTGCTCCGTGGAGCGGGTTACCATACGCCCGCGGATACGGCCCCGCTCATCGATGGGCCCGGAGATATCGACGCTGATGCTTCTGTCATCCAGCATACCGACACTCCCGCTGATGGAGCCCTGGAAGGTATCGGTCGGACGCTTGCGCACCAGATTGATGACGCCGCCCAGCTCACTGGTGCTGTTGAAGAGGCCGGATGGCCCGCGCATGACCTCGACCCGATCGATGGCGGTCAGCGAAGGCACCGAGCCCGTCAGGCTCGACATCGGCGCGGACAGGCCATCGATGCTGTAGGCATCGTACTCATAGCCACGCGCGAAGATGGACGAGCGGCCACTGTCGTTGTTCAGCACCCGGACACCCGGCGTACGCGCCGCCAGCTGATCCAGGGTGATGAAGTTCTGGTCCTCGATGGCGTCATGGGTCACGACGCTGACCGACTGCGGGATGTCGCGCAGCGAGGCCGGTACCTTGGAACCCACCGTGGCGGCATCCACGCTGTAGCCACCACTTTCTTCACTGGAGGCCATGTCATACAGGCGCAGGCCAGTGACTCGCTGCGTATCCAGCACCAACGTCGAGTCGTCCGCCTGCACCGGCAGACTGACCAGCACCACGCCCGCCCCGAGCATCAAACGACGCGTCCCTGCCCCACACAGCACGCCTCCGCGAGTCTTCACCTTCTTCATCATGTCCCCTTGCCTCGTGCTCATTGTCTGGTGCTCATTGCCTGTCGCCACTAATGATAATTATTTGCATTTGATGCATTGACGGGGCATTTTGGCACTCCACGACGACAAAAACCTTTGCGGAACCCTCCCTGATGTTTGCAGGTACGACAAGATGAGCCTTACCTCCCTCCCCGGCCGCGCTGGCGGTGTCACGACGACCGCTGATGCGCTTTCCGCTTCGCCCTCCATTTCTTCCTCTATTTCTTCCTCTATGCCCTCCCCTTCTTTCTCCTCCACTGCGTTCTCCAGAGCCTCCTGCTCGCCCTCAAGCGAGAGCGCAAGGCACAAGATCATCGAGCTGGAACACGTCCACCGCATGGCGCGCGCCCTGACCAGCGACCACCAGTGCGAGCCTGCCGAGGGCCAGTCCGGCGATGGCGCGCTGATCGGCAACATGCATCTGCATGAGGCTCAGCCCGGCCTGTTCATGCGCCTCAACCGCGTGCGCAAACGTGCCGACCTGATGATTCGCTCCCGTATCGAGCCGTCCCTCAAGATCGCCGTGGTGTGGCGCGGGGAGCCGAAGGTCAGTTTCGGCCCGGACAGCCATGCACTGGCACCGGGGCGCGCGCTATGCATCGCCCTCGATGAGGTGACGGAATTCGCGCTCAAGAGCGTGAAAGGCGCGCGGGAGCACAGCGCCATCATGTCGCTGACGCCGGCGTGGCTGAAATTGCATCTGGGGGTATCACGCGCCAGCCAATTGATGCCCGAGGCGCGGCATCTGGCCCATTACGCCTGGCAGCCGTCTGCGCGTCTGATCGAGCGATTGGAGGAATTCAGCCGCCAACGGCCGGGGACGCTGGCGCTGCGTCTCGGCATCGAGTCATTGGCATTGGAAGTGATCAGCGAATGTCTGGCGGCCTCCGCCTCTCTTTCTCATCCGACTCCCGAAGGGCTTGGCGAGCACTGGGCGGCAAGGTTGGAAGACTGGATACACAGCGGGGAAGCCGCCTATCTGAGCCAGGCGGAGATGGCATCACGGCTGGGCATGAGCGTGCGCCAGTTGCAGCGCCGCTATCGCGACGCCTACGGCCAGACCCTGGCGCAGGACCTGCGCCGGCGGCAACTGACCCGAGTGGCGCACCTGCTGCAGGACCGCAAGCTGACGATTGAAGCCGCAGCGGAATTGGCGGGCTACCGCAGCGCGGCCAACTTCGCCACCGCCTTTCGCCGCCAGTTCGGCGTACCGCCCAGTCAGCGGCCGGTAGTGCCCGCGTAGCGACGCTTGGACTTGGCGATGGCCCGTTGCTAATGTTGAGCGTCGTTGCGGCATGCGCCCTATTGGCGGTGGAGGCAGACCGCAGCCGCATACGGACGAACGACAACAGCACGCAAAAACAGCACGAACTGAACATCACGACACAACAAGACTTCGCCACGCTCTCGCACAAGGACACTGTCATGTCGGTTGACAACATGAAGCTGGAATCCCTCGCCCTGCATCACGGCTATACCTCGGAAGCCACCACCAAGGCGGCGGCGGTACCGATCTACCAGACCACCTCCTACACCTTCGATGATACCCAGCACGGCGCGGACCTCTTCGATCTCAAGGTGCCGGGCAACATCTACACCCGCATCATGAACCCGACCAATGACGTGCTGGAGCAGCGCATGGCCGCCGTCGAGGGCGGTATCGCGGCGCTGGCGGTGGCTTCCGGCATGGCGGCGATCACCTATGCCATCCAGGCACTGGTGCAGGTCGGCGACAACATCGTCAGCACCAGCCAGCTGTATGGCGGCACCTACAACCTGTTCGCCCATAGCCTGCCGCGTCAGGGGGTCGAGGTGCGCATGGCGGCCTTCGATGATTTCGCCGGCCTCGAGGCGCTGATCGATGACAAGACCCGCGCCGTCTTCTGCGAGTCCATCGGCAATCCTGCCGGCAACATCGTCGATCTCGCGCGCCTGGCCGAGATCGCCCACAAGCATGGCGTGCCGCTGATCGTCGACAACACCGTCGCCACGCCAGTGCTGTGCCGCGCCTTCGATCACGGCGCCGATATCGTGATCCACTCGCTGACCAAGTACATCGGCGGCCATGGCACCACCGTGGGTGGCATCATCATCGATTCCGGCAAGTTCGACTGGGTCGCCAACAAGGAGCGCTTCCCGATTCTCAACGAGCCGGACCCCTCCTACCACGGCGTCGTCTACACCGAAGCCTTCGGTCCCGCTGCCTATATCGGGCGCTGCCGCGTGGTGCCGCTGCGCAATACCGGCGCGGCGCTGTCACCCCAGAGCGCCTTCCTGCTGCTGCAAGGCCTGGAAACCCTCAGCCTGCGCATGGAACGCCACTGCAGCAATGCGCTCACGCTGGCCGAGTATCTGCAGCAGCACCCGAGCGTCAGCTGGGTCAACTACGGCGCGCTGCCCGACAGCCCCTATCACGCCACCTGCCAGAAGATCACCGGCGGCAAGGCCTCCGGCATCGTAAGCTTCGGCATCAAGACGGACGCGACAGGTGACGACAAGGCCGAAGCCGGGCGCATCGCCGGCGGCAAGTTCATCGATGCGCTGCAGATGATTCTGCGCCTGGTCAATATCGGCGATGCCAAGTCGCTGGCCTGCCACCCGGCCTCCACCACTCACCGTCAGCTCAACGAGGAAGAACTGGCCAAGGCCGGTGTCTCGGCGGATCTGGTGCGCATCTCGGTGGGGATCGAGCATATCGACGACATCATCGCCGATGTCAGCCAGGCGCTGGACAAGGCAGTGGCCTGACGCGAGAGCGACTCCCAAACGACATTGAGGCGCCAACCAGGCTGTCTCAGTGATATCTCAGCGCCCGCGAATACACCCCTCTTCGCGGGCGCCTTGTATTGCGTGTACCGATGACTGCGCTTCTCTCAGGCCTGCCAGAACCACAATGGGTAGCAAAGTAAGATAACGGTATATAAAAGAACTGAACTGTCAGGTCAGCGGGACATCGAGACCCAGCATAAATCTGATTAATACCAAGAATAAAAAATCGAAACTACCGAAATACACGAACAGAACACACTCTTGGATCAAGGCGCACACAGAGGCGCCTGTCACAACGATAACAACTCCAAGAGGTGTCCCGATGAAGCGTACCCTGCTGACCGCTGCAATTGCCGCTACCGCTATCCTGCCGCTGAGCGCCGCTCAAGCTCAGGATATCAAGCTCGGCCACGTGCTGGCGCCCACCCATAGCTGGAACATCGCTGCGGAAGGTTTTGCCAAGGATGTCGCCGAGGCCACTGATGGCCGCGTCAATTTCGAGGTCTTCCCCAGCGGACAGCTCGGCAACGAGAAGACGGTCGTGGAAGGCATGCAGATCGGCAGCGTGCCGGCTGGCGTGATCGGCTGTGGCTCCTTCCAGCCGCTGGATGCCCGCTTCGGCATCGTCGAACTGCCCTACTCCTGGCCGGACCGCGAACACGCCTACGCCGCCTACGATGGCAAGCTGGGCGATGCGCTCGAGGATGTCGCCGACGAGCACAACATGAAGATCCTGTCGTGGTGGGAAAACGGCTTCCGTCACGTCACCAACAACCGTGGCCCCATCACCACCCCGGAAGACCTCGCCGGCCTCAAGATTCGCGTCACGCCGGACAAGATGCGTCTGGATACCTTCACCGCACTGGGTTCAAGCCCGGCGCCGCTGTCCTTCGGTGAGCTCTACTCCGCGCTGCAGCAGGGCGTGTTCGATGCCCAGGAAAACCCGCTGGCCATCATCTATTCCTCTTCGTTCAGCGAAGTGCAGGACTACGTCTCCCTCACCGGTCACGTCTGGGCACCGGCGTGTCTGACCATCTCCAACTTCACCTGGAACCAGCTCTCCGAGCAGGATCAGGCCGCGGTGCAGAAGAGCGCCGACGAATGGCGTGACAAGCAGCGCGCGATGACCCAGAAGGATGACGCCGAGCTGGTCGCCAAGCTGGAAGAGGCAGGCATGCAGGTCAACGAGGTCGACACCGCGCCCTTCAATGCCAAGGTGCAGGGTGTCTGGGCCGAGTATACCGACGTCTTCGGGCCTGAGCTGATGGGCCTGGTCGAGCAATACCGCAAGGGCGAGTAACGATGTCTTCCGCCTCTCCCTCCGTCAAGCCGCTGGCCGTGTTGTGTGCCGTGCGTACCTTGATGATCACCCTCTCACGTTGGAGCTGCCGGGGCTGTCTGGCCCTGGCTGCCAGCGGAGTCGCCGCGCTGTCGGCACTGGTGATCTGGACCGTCTTCATGCGCTGGGTCATGGGTCAGCCGCCGCACTGGGCAGAAGAGTTGCCGCAACTGGTGCTGGTATGGACCACCCTGCTGGCCGCGGTGTCCTGCACCCGTAACCGCACTCACCTGAGTGCGGGCCTGCTGCCGCTGCTAGTGCGCTCGGTGCGTATCCAGCGCATCACCGGACGCATCACTGACGCCATGATCCTGATCATGCTGCTGTTGCTGGCCAAGGCAGGCATGGACCTGAGTGCCATCACGATGCGTCAGACCACCACTGCGCTGCAGATCCCAGCCGGTATCGTCTATCTGTCCGTGCCGCTGTGCTGCACCGCGATGGCACTGGTACAGCTGGAGCACCTGCTGACGCCGACCGCAACCTCCCGTGACACCCTGGCCGATGACGCCACGTCATCCCCACGCCAAGGAGATGCCTCATGACTCTCGGCGCCCTGGCTCTGCTCGGCGTATTCGCGCTCGGCATCCTCATCGACATTCCCATCGCCTTCGCGCTGTTGATGTCGGCCCTCTTCTACCTGCTGGCCTTCGGTGCCGCGCCCATGATGGTCTCGGCGCAGCAATTCGTGGCCGGGATGGAAAGCTTCACCCTGCTGGCGATCCCGCTGTTCGTGCTCGCCGCCCAGTTGATGAACCGCGCCGGTCTGACCGAACGCCTGGTACGCCTGTGCATGGCGATGGTCGGTGACATCCGCGGCGGTCTGGCGGTGGTCGCGGTGCTCGCCTGCATGATGTTCGGCGCGCTGTCCGGCTCCGGCGTGGCGGACGTGATCGCCATCGGCAGCATGCTGCTGCCCACCATGGCTCGCAACGGCTATGACAAGGGCTTCAGCAGTGCGCTGGTCGGCACCGCCAGCTCCATCGGCACCGTGATTCCGCCCAGCATCGTGATGATCGTCTACGGCACCACCTCCAATACCTCGGTGGGCCAGCTGTTCATGGGCGGCATCATCCCCGGCCTCATGCTGACCGTCGCGCTGGTCGGCGTCGCCCTCTACATGTCACGCAAGCATGGCTGGTCGGGTGGTGTCGCGGCCCGTGTGCCCGGCGAGCGTCGCCGCGCCCTGCTCAGCGCCATGCCGGCCCTGATGGTGCCGGTGATGATCATCGGTGGCATCCGCTTCGGGGTCTTCACGCCCACCGAAGCCGCCGCCTCCGCGATTCTCTACGCCATCATCATCGGCACCTGTGTCTATCGCAGCCTGACCTGGCGCGGCTTCCTGGACAGCGTCAAGGCAACTGCCGAGACCACCGGCGCCATCCTGCTGATCATCGGTGCGGCCGGCATGTTCGCCTGGGGCCTGACCTACGAGCAGGTGCCGCAGGCCATCGCCCAGCTGATCGGCGAATTCACCGACAGCCGCATCAGCGTCCTGCTGCTGCTGACCGCCGTGCTGCTGGTGCTGGGTTCCTTCATGGAAAGCGTGGCGATCATCATCATCGTGACGCCCATCGTGATGCCGCTGCTGGCGCAATACGGCATCAGTCCGGTGCACTTCGGGGTACTGCTGACCGTCAATCTGGCCATCGGCGCCAATACGCCGCCGCTGGGCATCGACCTGATGGCCGCCTGTCGCATCGCCGGTATCAACGTCAGCGATTCGCTGCGCCCGCTGGGCCTGATGCTGGGCGCGATGCTGACCGTGCTGATGCTGATCACCTTCATTCCGGAACTCGTGCTGTTCCTGCCCAACCTGATGGAGGGCTGAGTGATGACCACCGCCATGGACCACAAGCTTCCCCAGCGCTGGCTGTTCGTACCGGGTGACGATGCCGCCCGTCTGCAGGCCGCCCTCACCAGCGGCGCCGATGCCATCGTGGTCGATCTCGAAGAGTTCACCCCGGCCGCCGGACGCAAGCTTGCCATCAGTCGCTTCGCCGACTTCGCCAGACGCGCCCGTGCCCTGAAGGTGTGGCCGGCCGTGCGCCTCAACCTGCTGGAGCACGGCGGTCGCGACGAACTGGCAGAGCTGATCAGCACCACCCTGGGCGATCCCACCGGGACTCCCGCCGCCATCTTCCTGCCCGCCGTCGAGCAACGCGCCCAGCTGGCTGCGCTGGATGACGCCCTCGCCGAGCAGGAAGCCCTGCATGGCCTGACACGGGGCAGTCTGAAGAGCGTCGCGACGCTGGAAAGCCAGGCCGGACTGCTGGCCGCCGAGGAACTGCTCGCCGCGGGCGATGACACGCCACGCCTGCTGGGAGCACTGATCGGTACCGGGGATCTGGCTGCGGATCTGGGCCTGATGCCCGACCAGCCCGCCGCCACCATCACCGAGACGCTCAAGCCGTGGCGTCAGCGGTTGGCGCGGGCCTGCAAGACCCATCGCCGGCTGGCCATCGATGGCCCATGGCGCTGGAAGCACGGGCTGGGCACCGACCAGCACTGGGCCAATCAGCAGGGGCTGCAGGCGCGTTGCGTCATCTACCCCGAACAGCTCGAAGCGCTTTACGACCTCATGCCCGCTCGCGGCGCTGACCCGATGCCCGTTCCTCAGACCTGAGCCGCTGCCCTCACGAGCGCCGCACCGAATTCATTACCGCGTCAAAACTACCGACGTCTCAACACCGATTTCTCAACACTGATTTCTCAACAACAACGAGAGCACTCCCATGACTCAGGCCGCGAACACTTCCTCCGCTTCCACCCTGCCGCTGCGCAATGGCGGGCAGATCCTCGTCGATCAGATCCGTCTGCACGGCACCAAGCGTGTCTTCCTGGTGCCGGGCGAAAGCTACCTGCCGTGCATCGATGCGCTCAATGAGCACAAGGGCGCCATCGAGCCCATCGTCTGCCGCCAGGAAAGTGGCGCAGGCTACATGGCCGAAGCCTACGGCAAGCTGACCAACGAGCCGGGCGTGTGCTTCGTCACCCGTGGCCCGGGCGCCACCAACGCCTCCATCGCCGTGCACACCGCCTATCAGGATTCCACGCCGATGATCCTGTTCATCGGTCAGGTCGGTGGCGACTTCATCGAGCGCGAAGCCTTCCAGGAAATCGATTACCGCCGCATGTTCGGCGAGATGACCAAGTGGGTCGCGCAGATCGACGACACCTCGCGCATTCCGGAATACATCGCGCGTGCCTATCAGGTGGCGCGCAGCGGCCGTCCGGGGCCGGTGGTGCTGGCACTGCCCGAAGACACCCTGTGGGGCGAAGCCCAGGTCGCGGACGTCAAGCCGCACCCGCGTCTGGCCACCTACCCGGGTCAGCCGCAGCTGGATGAGCTCAAGAGCCTGCTCGCGACTGCCGAGCGTCCCTTCCTGTTGGTCGGCGGCAGCGGCTGGACCCGAGATGCCCAGGTCGCGCTGGAAGGCTTCGCCGAGCGCTTCGATATCCCCACCGGTGTCGCCTGGCGCCGTCTGGAGTGCGTCGATGCCGAACTGCCGCAATTCGCCGGTCACGTCGGCATGGGCATGCATGACGCGCTGCGTCAGCAGCTGGTCGAGAGTGACCTGGTGATCGCCGTCGGTACCCGTATCGGCGAAGCCACCAGCGAAGGCTACAGCTGGATCCAGTCGCCGGTGCCGACCCAGAAGCTGGTGCACATCTACGCAGACCCGGAAGAGCTGGGCCGTGTCTATCAGCCGACGCTGGCCATCAATACCGACGTCAACGGCTTCGCACTGGCGCTCTCCACCCTGTCCCCGGATAGCGCACCGCGCTGGTCCGGCATTACCCGCGAGGCGCGCGCCGCCTATCTGGCCACGCTGGAAGAGCAGCCGTCGCCGGGCCCGCTGAGCCTGGACAAGGTCAGCCTGACCGTCGACCGCATTCTCGATGGCAAGGGCTGCATCAGCGTCGGCGCCGGCAACTACGCGCTCTACGCACACCGCTACGTGCGCTTCCGTGGCCTGGGCAGCTCGCTGGCCCCGACCGTCGGTTCCATGGGTTACGGCCTGCCCGCCGCCATCTCCAGCAAGCTGGAATTCCCGGAACGCCCCGCCGTCTGCTACGCCGGTGATGGCTGCTTCCAGATGAACCTGCAGGAACTGGGCGTGGCACTGCAGTACCGCCTCGGCGTCGTGGTGCTGGTGTTCAACAACGGCATGTGGGGCACCATCCGCGCCCACCAGGAAAACGACTTCCCGGGCCGTGAGATCGCGCTGACCTTCACCAACCCGGACTTCGCCGCGCTGGTCACCGCCTACGGCGGCCTGGGTCAGGTGGTGGAGAAGGACGAGGACTTCGAGGAAAGCTTCAAGCGCGCCCTGGAATTCGCCGACCGCGAGCGTCTGCCGGCCCTGATCGAGCTGCGCTATGACCCGGACGGCATCGCCCCGGGCAAGCTGCTCAGCGGCATCCGTGAAGATGCCCTCACGCGTAACGCGGCCGAGTAAGTCACAGGGAGGCGCTCCTTCCCGCCTTCGAACGACCTTCCCGTCGCCCGAAGGCGGGAAGGTCGCCAGTCAGAACAGTTGAACCATGCCGCCAGAGCGCGACGACAGGAGTCATACAACAACATGTCCACTACCACTACCCCTTCAGCTCCCTCTGCCAATACCGAACAGACCCAGCAGATTCTGGATAGCCTCGCACTGCGCGTCGATGGCAAGCGCCTGTGGGACGCGCTGATGACATTGGCCGAGATCGGCGCGACGCCCAAGGGCGGCAACTGCCGTCTGGCCCTGACCGAAGAAGACCGCGCCGGCCGCGAGCTGGTCACCGGCTGGCTCGAGGCCGCTGGCCTGACACTGCGCGTCGACGAGATCGGCAACATCTTCGCCCGTCGCCCGGGGCGCAATGACAGCCTGCCGCCGGTCGCCACCGGCAGCCACATCGACACCCAGCCCACCGGCGGCAAGTTCGACGGTTGCTACGGCGTGCTGGCCGGCCTGGAAGTCATGCGCGTGCTGGATGAGCGCGGCATCGAGACCGAAGCTCCGCTGGAAGTGGTGATCTGGACCAACGAGGAAGGCAGCCGCTTCGTGCCGGTGATGATGGGGTCCGGCGTGCATGCGGGCTTGATCCCGCTCGAGAAGGCCCTGGCCGCCACCGACCGTGACGGCGACAGCGTTGCCGCGTCACTGGCGCGCACCGGCTATGCCGGCGACGTGCCGGTGGGCAGCCATGATTTCGGCGCCTATTTCGAGGCGCATATCGAGCAGGGCCCGGTGCTGGAGCAGGAAGAGATCACCATCGGCGCCGTCACCGGCTCGCTGGGTCTGCACTGGTTCGACGTGGTGGTCAGCGGTCAGGAAGCCCACGCCGGCCCGACGCCGATGCCCTACCGCCGCGATGCGCTCAAGACCGCCTGCGCGCTGGTCAGTGACATCCTGACGCTGGCCGATGCCTACCAGCCCAACGGTCGCGTCACCTGTGGCGAATTCAATGTGCATCCCAACTCGCGCAACGTGATTCCGGGCCAGGTGCGCTTCAGCGTCGACCTGCGTCACCTGGAACCGGCAGTGCTCGCCGAGATGCACGACCAGCTCAAGGCGCTGTGCCTCAAGCATCACGCCGCCAACCAGAGCGACAAGCAACGCGTAGACATCGAGCTGATCGAGGTCCAGCACATTCCGCCGACGCCCTTCGCGCCGGAACTGATCGAGATGGTGCGCAGCGCCAGCCAGGAGCTGGAACTCAGCTACCGCGACATGGAAACCGGCGCCGGTCACGACGCAGTGCAGATCGCCGGCATCAATCCGGTGGCGATGATCTTCGTGCCCTGCGAAGACGGCATCAGCCACAACGAGAGCGAGAACGCCGAACCGTCCGATCTCGAGGATGGCGCCAACGTCCTGCTGCTGGCGATGCTCAAGCGTGCCGGCATCGTCAGCACTAACACTGACGACGCCAATGCGACCCACAACACCGCGGAGAACGCCCAATGAGCACTGCCACATCCGCCCCGCTGACGCATGCCGACTGGCAGCAACGCGCCGCCGCGCTGACCTTCGAGACGCGTGCCTTCATTGATGGCGCCTATACCGAAAGCACTGGCTGCGACACCTTCCCGGCCTACAATCCGGCCACCGGCGAAGTGCTGGCGCATATCACCGCCTGCACCGAGCAGGACATCGACCGCGCCGTGATGGCCGCGCGTCGCGCCTTCGAATCCGGTGTCTGGTCGCGTCAGTCGCCCCAGGCCCGCAAGGCCGTGCTGCAGCGCTTTGCCCAGTTGATCAGCGACAATGCCGAAGAACTGGCGCTGCTGCAGACGCTGGAAATGGGCAAGCCGATCGGCGACAGCCTGGGCTTTGATCTGGCGGAAACCGCGCGCTCGGTGGCCTGGTATGCCGAGGCCATCGACAAGCATTACGACGAGATCGCGCCCACCGGCGAGAACGTGCACGCCACCATCACCCGTGAAGCGCTGGGCGTGGTCGCGGCGGTGGTGCCGTGGAACTTCCCGCTGATGATCGCTTCCTGGAAGTTCGCGCCGGCGCTGGCGCTGGGCAACAGCGTGGTGCTCAAGCCGGCCGAAGCCTCAAGCCTGAGTGCGCTGCGTCTGGCAGCACTGGCCGATGAAGCCGGCATCCCGGCGGGCGTGTTCAACGTCACGCCGGGCCTGGGCGCGGTGGCGGGTCAGGCGCTCGGCCTGCACATGGAAGTCGATGCGCTGGCCTTCACCGGCTCCACCGCGACCGGCAAGCGCTTCATGCGCTACTCAAGCGACTCCAACCTCAAGCGTGTGTGGCTGGAGTGTGGCGGCAAGTCGCCGCATATCGTGTTCGCCGATTGCCCGGACCTGGACCAGGCCGCTCGCGCCGCCGCCGATGCCATCTTCATCAATCAGGGCGAAGTCTGCATCGCCGGTTCGCGCCTGTATGTCGATGAGGCCATCTTCGATGACTTCATGCCGCGTCTGATCGCCTGCGCCCGTACCATGCCGGCCGGTGATCCGCTCGACCCGGCCACGCGCATGGGCGCACTGGTCAGCGCGGACCACCACGAGAAGGTGCTCGGCTTCGTCGAGACGGCGCTCTCGGAAGGCATGACGCTGCACCAGGGCGGTCAGGCGATCGCGCCCAGCGACGCCACCGCCGGCGGCTGGTATCTGGAGCCGACCATCGTGGAAGGCGGCCAGAACAGCACCGTGATGCGCGAGGAAATCTTCGGCCCGGTGCTCGGCGTGACCCGGTTCAGCGGCGAGGAAGAGGCCATCGAACTGGCCAATGATTCCATCTACGGGCTGGGCGCTGGTCTGTGGACCCGCGATCTGGCGCGTGCCCATCGTGTCTCGCGGCGTCTCAAGGCGGGTCTGGTGTGGGTCAACTGCTACGCCGATGGCGACATCAGCGTGCCCTTCGGTGGCGTCAAGCAGTCCGGTTTCGGGCGTGACAAGTCACTGCACGCGCTGGACAAGTACTCCGACCTGAAGACCACCTGGATCAATCTCGCCTACTGAGGGCTGTGACGATCCACCCACCCAAGGCACCGCTGCCATCCGATGTTGCAGGATGGCAGCGGTGCCTTGGGTGATAGTCGAGAAATGATGTTGGGAAGCGCTTGAGAAAAGGGGATGGAAACTGAGGTTCGGTCTAGTGAGTCTCGGCCGCGCCCTCGCCCTCACCGGGATCAGGCCGTTCAGCATCAGGATCAGCATGCACGGCGGCAAGCGGGTCGCGACTGGCCGGCACGCCGTCGGCTGCGGCAGAGGCCGCGGCGGGCTGCATTTCCAGCCCACGATGAAGACGCTCTTCCAGCGGCACCTTGGCCAGCGCGTTGTGCATGAAATTGACGAAGGTGGATTCGGCGGCACTGAAACGCGCCTCGCGGTGCCACATCAGGTGCAGGTCGATATCGGCCACGCCACCGTAGGGCGGCAGGGGCCACAACTCTCCTTCCGCGACTTCACGGCGCACGATGTGCTCGGGCATGCAGCCGATGCCCCAACCGGCCAGCACCATGCGGCGGATTTCCTGCAGGCTGCTGGACTGACCGATCACCGGGCCCTGCACGCCTTCGCGGGCACGGAACATCGCCAGCGGTGACAGCACGCCATCGAGCTGCTCACTGCCAAAGGAGACATAGCGTTCATTGCGCAGCGCATCCATCGGCAGGTTCTGCTGACCGAACAACGGATGCATGCGACCACAGAAGTAGCGGTAATTCTGGCGCGCCAGCACCTGGGACATCAGCTGTTCAGGCGTCTGCTGGGCCAGACAGATACCCAAGGCCCCCTGGCGCTGCAGCAAACCCTGCTGCACCTCGTGACTGGACATTTCCTGGATCGAGAAGGTGACCTGGGGGAAACAGCGGTGAAAGCGTGCGAACACGCTATCAAGGAAACGGCATTCAATGCCGGTGATGAACAGGAGCGAGACATGTCCGGAAATCTCCGTATGACTATTGCCCACCTCAGAGGCGAGACGCGCCACATTGGCGTAGATCTCCACCGCCTCGCGATAGACCACCTGCCCCGCCCCGGTCACGCGAAAACTGTGACTGTCCCGTTCGATCAGACGCTGCCCCAGGCGCTCTTCCAGGCGCTTGAGTGACAGACTCACCGCTGGCTGTGACAGGTAGAGACGCGCCGCGGCCCGACTGACGCTTTCCTCCTGGACGATGACGATGAATGTTCTCAGCAGGTTCCAGTCCAGCGTGTCATGTATGGGTCGCATGGCGATTGTTCCTGTCCCGAAAGTGGCGCGACCGGCAAGAGCGCAATGAAAAGCTCTCCCGGTGGTGCGCCAGATGGTAATAAAGTCAGCACCGCGTCACCAACGTCTGCCCTCGAGTGATATATTCCCCCTCGCTCAAGACAGTAATGACGATCAATACAATATCAATAAAGCGGAAAACACGACGATGTTCGATACCCGAGAAACCTTCATTCTCTCGATCATGATCATAGCATGTGGCGTATTTCTGATGGGGCTTTCGCTCTATTTCTTCCGCCGCATCAAGACCTATGATGATTACAATGTCGCAGGCCGTTCCACCTCGACCTTCCCGCTGATCTGTACGCTGATCGGTACCGCCGTCGGCGGTTCTACCCTGCTGGGCTTCGTCTCCAAGGGCTACACCTTCGGCATGGGCCAGCTGTGGCTGCCGGTGGGCATGACCTTCGCAGGCATTGCCCTGTACTTCTTCATCGGCAAGATCCACGCCGGAGGCGAGCGCCTCAACATGGTGACCCTGGCCGATTTCCTGGTCAGTCGCTTTGGCGAAGGCGTCAGGGTGCCGACCCTGCTCAGCATCCTGTGTGCCTACGCGGCCATCACCGGCATGCAGTTCGTGGCCGTGGCCACGGTGCTCAAGCTGGTGTTCGGCCTGGCACTGCCGGTGGGCATCCTGCTGACCTGGGCACTGCTGACCGCCAAGACATGGCTGGGCGGCCTGATGGCGGTCATCTGGTCAGACGCCATCCTGGGCACCTTGCAGACCCTGGGCATCTTCTTCCTGCTGGTCACCGTCTACTACGCCAGCGGCAGCTGGGAATTCATCAGCGCGGCATCCATGCCCGAAGGCAACCCTGACTTCCTGAGCCTGACCGGTATTTCCGGCCATGAACTGGCGGTCTACATGCTGACCATCGGCGCCTATCAGTTCGTGCGCCAGGACCTGTGGCAGCGCTTCTGGGCCGCACGCAGCCTCAAGGCGGCACGGACCGGCTACGCCGTCGCCATCGTCTTCACGCTGCTGGTCGGCGGTGCCGTGGTCCTGATCGGCGCCTTCGCCAAGCTGGGACTGGATATCGCGGACGCCAATCCGGACCTGTCCTTCTACGCCATCATCAAGGCCACCCTGCCGTTGCCGCTGATGGTCAGCATGGTCGTCGTGCTGCTGGCGACCATCATCTCGTGCGCCGATTCGTTCTTCATCGCCGGTGCGTCCTCCATCGCCAACGACATCATCAAGCCGCGCATGAAGGGCCGCGATGATGCCTTCATGCTGCGCATGAGCCGTCACTCGGTGGTCGCCATGTCCTTGATTTCGCTGGGCCTGGCGCTCTATGCACCGCGTCTGCTCGATATCTGGATTCTCGGCAGCGCGATGCTGGTCTGCGGTGTGCTGGTGCCGACGGTGGTCGCGCTGTGCCGTCGCACGCCAGACCCGCGTGGCGGAGTGATCATGATGTGGGGCGGGCTGGCCACCGCCGTGCTGTGGCAGGTGCTGGGCCATCCCTTCGGCCTGCACCCGGTGATGATCGGCCTGCCGGTCTCGCTGGCGCTGATGCCGCTGGCGCTGCGCAAGCCGAGCCTGAGCCTCTCGACCGAGTCCGCGGCGCGCTGACTGACCGAGCTGACTAGCCGAGCTGACTGACTGAGAGAACAGTTGCGCTCAATGCTTATCAAGTAGTGATGCAGCACCCGAAAGCCCCCGTTGCCGATGACCTCTTGAGAGCATCGGCAACGGGGGCTTTCCTGTGGTCAGGATCAATTCTCTGCGGGTTTCCTGCGCGCCACTCTGATAGCCATTCTGCTGGTCACCATGATGGCCATTCCGATGACCATTCTGCTGACCGAGCAGATGCCTTCAGGCAGGTTTTTCGTGAGCGACTGCCGACTATCCTTGCGACGACTTGGCTGCCTTTTCTGTCATCAATCGGCCAATTTCTCATCGGAATCCCCGCATGTTGTCACCGCGTAATACACACATGTTTTCTTACATAAATTTGGCAAATACTGCGTATTGAAATTTGAAAGCCCAAAAGGCTGATGATTCGTTGACCGCGAAGGGAGGGCCTCATAGATTGAAGGCGTACCATCACAACAAGAAGCAGGGACAGGTACCGCATGCATCTCCCGGACGCAGCATCATGGTCACGAGAAGTCCCGCATGCACTGCCCCGCTCACAATAACGATAACGTGGATACTGCTATGAAAACCCTCAAGCCCGCTCTGTTGCTCCCGCTGCTCGCTCTCCTCCCGGCCACCCAGTCCATGGCCACCGAATTGCGCATGCTGTCCAGTTACGACCAGACCACTGCCTACTCCCGCGAGATTGCCCAGCGCTTCATCAAGGAAGTCGAAGCCAACAAGGCCGCCGACCTCACCATCAAGCTGACCGGCCCGGATGTGGTGCCGCCCTTCGAGCAGCTGCAGCCTGTCGCGGCCGGTGTCTTCCAGCTGCTGTATACCCACGCCGCTTACCACACCAACACCACCGGCGTCGGCGCCGCGATGGATGGCGTGGCGGTGAATCCGGAACAGACGCGCGAATCCGGCCTGTGGGACATGGTCGATGAGCACTACAACGGCCTGGGCCTCAAGCTGATCGCGATTCCGCCGCTGGGCAGCCACGGCTTCCAGTACGTGCTAAAGGAGCCGATCACCGGTACGCCGGGTCTGGATGGCCGTCGTCTGCGCGGCAGCCCCACCTATACCAACGTCACCAAGGGCCTGGGCGGTACGCCGGTGCTGATGTCCAGTGGCGATGTCTATTCCGCGATGGACCGTGGCGTGATCGACGGCGCGGCCTGGGGCCTGAATGGCGTCAAGGACATGGGCTGGCAGGAAGTCGCCGGCTACTACTCCAAGCCGACCTTCGGTCAGACCTACAACTTCGTGCTGATGAACCTGAACGCCTTCAACACCCTGTCGCCGGAACAGCAGCAAGTGCTGCTCGACGAAGGCCGTGAGCTAGAAACCGAGATCGTCCCGATCCTGGATGAGCTGGCAGTCGAAGAGTGGAAGGCGCTGGACGAAGCCGGCATGCAGCCTACCGAATTCGCACCGGAAGACGCCGAGCGTCTGGATGCCCTCGTCACCGACGGTATCTGGCAGCTGGGCATCGACAAGACCCCGGACACGGTGACCGCCATGCGTGAACTGGCGATCGAGAAGAACCTGACCACCGTCAGCGAGTAAGGAATCCATCATGCTAACCCTGCTTGCACGTGTGCATGACGGCGTGACGCGAGCAGGCTTCCTTCTGGGCGGTGTCACCTTGTGTGGCATCGTCCTGTGCTTCTGGCTGGAAGTCATCGCGCGCTACTTCTTCAACTCTCCCACCCTGTGGTCCGGCGCGATGGTGGCTTACCTGCTATGCCTCTCGATTTCGCTGGCAACGCCGGAACTGGCACGCACCCATGGCCATATCGCCATCACCGTGCTGCCGGAGCGCCTCGGCCCTGCCGCGCGCGCCTTCTATGATCGTCTCCTCGCCCTGGTGACCGGCGCCGTCTGCGCCGTGGCCGGTTGGATCTGCGTGCAGGAAAGCCTGCGTCAGTTCAACTACCACACCACCACCGCCATGGGCCTCGACATTCCCAAGTACTGGGTCTCCAGCTTCATCGCCTACGCGATGATCAGCGCCGCCCTGTACTTCCTGCGCCACGCCTTCACCCGCGCGACGCCCCCGGCTACCGCCGCCAGAAAAGGACCTTGAGTCATGGAATGGTATACCTCTCTGGGCCTGGCCATCGCCTTGCTGATGGGCCTGTTCGCCCTCGGCATTCCCGTCTTCGCCGCCTTCCTGACCATCAACGTGCTCGGCACGCTGTGGTTGATGGGCACCGCCGGTTTCGGCATGTTCGCCAACAGTGTCTACGACAGCATGACCTCGGAGACGCTGACCACCATCGCGCTGTTCGTGCTGATGGGGGAGCTGCTGTTCCGCTCCGGCTCCATCGATGTGATCTTCGACTCGCTGGATGCCCTGATGGGCCGCATGAAGGGTCGCCTCTACTTCTTCGTCGTCGCCCTCTCGACGCTGTTCGGTGCCCTGTCCGGCTCGGCGCTGGCCGTGACCGCCATGCTCAGCCGCTCGGCGCTGCCGACCATGCAGGAGCGCGGCTATGACGACAGACTCTCCATCGGCCTGATTCTGGGCGGGGCGAGTCTCGCGCCGATCATCCCGCCGAGCCTGTTGGTGATCATCATCGGCTCGATGGTGGATGTCTCCATCGCACGCCTGCTGATCGCGGGTATCCTGCCCGGCATCCTGCTGGCCGCGCTGTTCATCCTCTATGTGAAGGTACGCATCACGCTGGACCCGCGTCGCGCGCCGCCCGTCGATGAAAGCGGTGGCGGCACGGCCCAGGAGAAGCGCCGCGCCGTGATCAACATGCTGCCGTTCACCATCATCATCTTCGCCGTGCTCGGCCTGATTCTGCTCGGCATCGCCACGCCGTCCGAATCCGCCGCCACCGGCGTGCTGGGCTCGCTGGTAGTCGCGGCCTACTACCGCAAGTTCTCGTTCAAGATGGCCGGCGAGGCGGTGATGTCCTCGCTCAAGGTCAGCACCATGATCATCCTGATCCTGGCGTGTTCGAAGCTGTTCTCGCAGTTGTTGAGCTTCACCGGCGCCACCAGCGGTCTGGTGAGCAGCGTGACCGGGCTGGATCTCGATCCGGTGTGGATGCTGCTGATCCTGATGCTGATTCCGCTGATCGCCTGCATGTTCATCGACCAGATCGCCTTCATGATGGTGGTGATTCCCATCTACGCGCCGCTGGTCAAGCTGTATGGCTTTGATCCGGTGTGGTTCTGGACACTGTTCCTGATCAACATCTCGGTGGGCAGTCTGACCCCGCCCTTCGGCTACAACCTGTTCGCGGTGAAAGGCGCCGCCCCGGCGACGCCGATGCAGACCATCTACGCCGCGGCCTGGCCGATCGTCATCTGCTTCCTGTTCGCGATGCTGATGCTCTACTGGGCCCCGTGGCTGACGACCTTCCTGCCCAGCCTGATCTGACCGACCACGACGAGAGACTTCCATGTACCAACTCAATGACATGCCAGCGCAGGTCGCGCCTGAACGGCTGGAACAGCTCCGCCAGTGCGAGACGGCCACCATCGGCCACTTCCATACTCACGGCTTCGTCGAACCGGCGATTGCCAGCATGCTGCCCGAGGTGCGCATCGCCGGTACCGCCGTCACCGTCTCGCTGCCGCCGGAAGACGGCACCCTGCTCAACCACCTGATGCGCCTGGTGCGTCCGGGCGATGTGCTGATCGTGCATCGTCAGGGCGATCGCCACCGCGCCTGCTGGGGCGGCGTGATGACGGAAGTCGCCTCGCGCCTCGGCGTGGCAGGCGTGGTGATCGACGGCATGGCCACCGATGCACTGACCATTCGCGACAAGCAGTTCCCGGTCTGGAGTCGCGGTGTCGCCTCGCTGACTACCCGCTTCGCCGGTATCGGCGGCGCGCTCAATGTGCCGATCAGCATCGGCGGTGTCGTCGTCAATCCGGGCGATGCCATCCTCGCCGATGAAAGCGGCGTCATCGTCATGGCGCCCGAGGAAGTCTCGGCCATCGCCAGCCACGCCATCGAGGTGCAAGAAGCCGAAGAAGTCCTGCTGGCGAAGATCGCCGACGGCGCCTGCCTGCCGGACCTCACGGGCTCCAGCAAGCTGATCGAGGAAGTGAATGCACGCGGTTGATTGCCTCGCTTGATGCGCTTGCGAGACGCTGAAACCAAAAAAGGCCACCAGATTGCTCTGGTGGCCTTTTGGGTTCTGACAGGGTCAGTATGACACGGTCAGTCCGACACGGACTGATAGCTACCCATCACTGATGGGTGATCATCGCCTCACAGCTGACCGGAAAATTCAGCGAATTGGCGATGAAACACAGCGCATGCGCCTGGTGGTGGAGCTCATGGGCGAGCGCGATATCGTCACCGGCGGCCAGCGTGATCTCGGGGCGCAGCACGATGGAGGTGAAGCGTCCCGCCTCGCCCGGGTTCTCTGTCTGAGTATTGTCATCAGCGGCGGGCGAGCCTTCCTGCATCGTGCCCTCGGCGTGGTCGTGATAGCTCATGACACGAAGGCCGGCCTCAGCACACAGGTGCAGATACCACAGCTTGTGGCAGGCCGAGACGGAGGCCACCAGCATGTCTTCCGGATTCCAGCGGGCAGCGTCGCCCCGAAAGGCGGGGTCGGCGGAGCCTTCCAGGCTCGGCTTGCCACTGACACGGGCCACGAAATCACGCTCATAGGCGGTGTAATGGCGGGTGCCATCGCCGCGATTGCCGGTCCACTCAAGTTCAACCGAATACTGGTGTCGTCTGGACATCGTTGTCTGCTGCTCTCTCACAAGGGGAACCGCGTGCGTCGCATGACGCGCAGTCTGATACTTCTGCCTGATTAGGCATCTGAACAGCGTCAGCACACAAGAAGTCACCGTAGGCCGATGATAGGATTGAATCGATCGCACTCTGACAGGATGTCACGCATGGCGTTTGCCGTAACACGCTCCTTTGGGGCAATTCCCGGGCTGGCCACCGCCGCCCTGACGCTCGGACTGGGCCTGAGCCTGGGCTTATGTCTCATTACCCCCGGTGCCTCGGCACGCGCCGAAGCCGCACAGTTTCGCCCCACGCCCAAGGTCATCAATACGCTGAGCAGTACCTACGGCTTCGTCATCGCCCAGGACATCACGCTGTCACGCATCGCCGATGAGTATCCCGGCCTCGCGCCGGATGCGGAGCTGGCCTCCGCCTACTTCAAGAATGCCTTCCCGAACATCACCCATCGCCTGGCGGAAAACCTCGCCACCCTGATGGGCAAGGACCACGCACGTGAAGTACTGGAGGGCATCCGCCGTCAGATAAAGAAGGAACTGGATTCCCAGCTGACCACCGACAAGCTGACCAGCGACTTCGCTGCCCGCTTCATCGAGGCCATTCATCTGCGCGCCCAGGGGGAATACCTGCCCTCGCCGTTCAAGGAATTCCTGCTGGCGACCAAGTATCAGATCGAGCCGGTATACGAGCTGTACGATGGCTATTTCCAGGAATTCCACACCAAGGGCCACGCCAAGTCACAGGGCATCAACCTGGCGCTGCACCTGCCCGCCTCGTGGTCTGCCGCCGAGGGTCGCCTGCCGCATATCGTGCAGAAATGGCAGAGTCAGGCGGGTACCGGCACCGACATGATCATCCTCGAGATCTATGATCTGCATGGCGAGACCGTCAGCGACGCGCAGCTCAAGGTAATGGCCGCAACGGACCAACTGGCGCAATGGGCGCCCATCAACAGCCAGATGCTCGACTCCGGCCTGACCCGAGTGGATCACCGTCAGGTCTACTGGTTCGATATCGCCATGACACAGCGACACCAGGGCACGCCCATCACCTCGCAGACCCGCGAATACGGCCTCTTCCTCGACGACAAGCTGATCCGCCTGCACTGCACCAGCTACCACCCCACCGCCGACGGCACCACCTACGCCAAAGCCAAGACAGGCCTCGCCGTTGATCAAGGCTTCAGCGAGATCAAGCCGTTATGTGAAGGGGTGATGGAGAGTTTAGTGGTGATGATAGATAATTAATTCCAGAGCCAATGCGCTATAATACAATAAAGTCCAAATCTAATTTAAGCACATCTATAATTTTATCAGAATTTCCATCGATCATTTTATACTTACTATCACTATGCATTTAGCTTAAGATTTTATATAACTTACGAAATTCAATATGGACGGCAGCAATCCGATTGCTCTCGTCGAGTTACCCTTTAAGCGATCAATTACCTTAAGACTCAAAAAACAAAAAGCCACTACTTGCTGCATACAGAATAAAGACAAGAATTAATTATCTTTTGAGAAAAAACCATAACGGCCAGCAGTTTCATCTTCAGTGAACTGTGTATAACCTAGCCCAATTACTTCAGAGCTAGCTGGACCATCATTATCTAAAACAATCACCTGGCCTAGCCCCTCATAAGATGCTAAATCATTGTAAAAAGACTCTTTAATTTCATCACTTATTACTTCATCTTGTGCTCCAGATGATTTATCAAAATGTTTTGAGCGAAGAGTGCATAAAGGTGAGTCTAAAACAACAACACCACTATGAGGAAGATTGTTTTTTAAGCAAGTGTGCATAAGACCAATGCTAAAAGCTGCATAGGATAGCGCCCGATACCCCTTACCGGCAAGACTTCTATCATAGCCATCAATTACCAGGTCATAATTTTTTTCACTAAACGAAACCGATGTGTTGTCACTATAGCCCCAATTTCGTAGTAAATTTTGTACGTTTAAACATAAATCTCTAGTGGTTGTACTTGATAACTCTGAGAAATTATAATCTCCATCCATAGGATCGATCTCGATCTCGTACTCGTTTCTTTGTGATTTTAGGCTGATTAATTTTCTAGTGATTTTGATAGCCTGCTTTCTATCACTCAGTAACGTTCTATATTCTGCTAATTCTTCATTAGCTTTTTGTATATATAATGTTATATATTTTGACTTAATGGCTTGATAGTCATTGTGTATTTTTTTAGAAATTTTTATCTCTTCTATTAATTTATTTCTCTCGTTTTCAAGACCACCTTTAGTTTTGTTCAGTTCATTTATAAGAGAGTTTATTTTAGATATCTCTATAGATAAGGCCGATAAAATATCTCCAATATCAGAGGGGCTACAACCAATATGATGATCCAGATCATATTCTGAATTACATGTTGGACATATACTCAACTCTAAAGATGTGTATGCCAAGCTTGCTTCTTGTAAAGACTTTAGTCTTAGCAAATCAGTTGTATAATGGGTATGTAACAACTTCAATCTAGTTAAAAGCTCATTTATAGTTAACAATCTAGATTCTTTATGCTTCCACGCTAACCAATGTTTATCTATAGTGGAATCGTATTCTGAAACCTTACTATATAAATTGTTCAACTCATTTTTTGTAGAGAGTATTGAACTTGCAAGCTTTTCTAATTGGCCCTCTAGTTCAGCTATATTAAGAGGCTTATCACCGTACTCTAAAAGATCATCCGCATAATCTCTAATGAGTACATCTAAGACTTCCATTTTTCCTTTTCTATTATCAACGATATTCTGCTTTGGCCTAGAAGTGAAATCACTATCATCTTTACCAGACAACATAAACCTTATAATAGATTTTTCTTTTGTGACTTCAGCGTTTTCTCCTGTATGAACAGGAGACTTTTCTTCAATGATTGATATCTCATCTATAAGAAATAAATGTCTTAGGGATCGAAACGAGAATGGATCAGTGACCCCTTTCTTATTTCTTCTAACACTTCTATCAGTCAGGGCTGTGATAGTAAGTAAATAAGAGTTTAATGTTGCTTTAGATTTTGTAGCTTTTTTACCAACGACAAATCTTTCCGATTTATCTTTGTGTTCATCTATTTTGTCAAAGCTGCATTGGTAAACGATAGCATCACCACCACTCAAGCTCCTTTCAATTGTATTTATCGAATTGTCTGAAAGTGTTATCTCAAGATAGCAATAATTATAGCCATTGGACTCTTTAATTTCTTTAGGAATCTTTGTGCTACCTAGCAAATATTTTATACATTGAAATATATATGTTTTACCAGTGTTAGACGGCCCTATAACGGCATGCGTAGTATTGTTAAAAGTCACACTTACATCTTTACGCTTGTTACCAGTCACTATTAAGCGATTAATTATAAAACCTATAGTCATGAAGTAATGCCTCCCCGCACAATCGATTCATTAATAAACTCACCACCCCAAGCTGTTAAATTAACATTGGTTAGCTCGTGTAAATCTTCTTCTGTATAAAGATCAAAGGTCTCAACGACCCAGTGCGCAACATTTATTAATTTTTTTGTATAGTCAGCCTGTAGTGAATCTAAAAATGGTGATGCGATTTCTGACGCAGTATACTCTATTCCATTACTTGTATAATGAGGTATAATTAATCCTTTGGCCATCATATACTTAACCCCTTGTTCAAGAATAGGTCTCTTGACTAGCATCTCCCCAGCTCTGTGCGGCGTGGCGGGATGTATACTCTCAGGACCACATTCGGCATCACCTGAATGAACTAAGAGATAATCGTATATAACGATTCTGCTTATATCATAAGCGTGCGGATAGCCAGCTTCTAAAATAATCAGTCCTCGAAGCCCTGATTCCATAGGGGAGTTTAGTAGACTACTTAAGTTATTCATAATAACACCATAAGACTTCATGATCATCATTAGCTAATTGCTGACAAATCCCTCCTCTATCATGAACCGTAATACAAGAAGTTAGAGAAGTAGATGGTAGTTGTAACTTTCTTGCTTCACTCACCGCAGATTTTACTTTTTCGAAACCATTAACATAATCTGAATCAAGTATGTCACATATGCCACTTTTAACTTGCGCTTGTATATTCTCAAACGTACCATATGGCATATTATCTCTTGAAAAATTTCTTAGCATTTCGGCATGTGCAAAATCTTCACGAGATCGTTTTAAATGCTTTCTATAAATTGGCACATTATTAGCATTCTCGACACTTATTATAGGCTCGACCGCATGACTATTATAAGCCAGTATTAACTTATTGACGTATGTTATTTCTTTCTCCTCAACCTTATTGGGAAGTTCTGGAGTAGCTGGCCTGTTTGGCAATGGTACCGAGAACCTTGTTGTATGAAATCTCGTTTTACTATGCTCTATGACTAACTTGATAGGGATTATCTTATCGAAAGCACTAAAATCTAGGCTTATAATGTATTCTTTTAACTCATCTGTCAGCTCAACTTTATTTATGCTAATTCTGTCCCTGCAGCATTTATCCCAATTTTCGAGCAGTTGTAACTGAAGTAATTTTGGTTTCTTTAGCAAATCGGATAACTTAGTACCAATACCTAAAGGTGCTATAAAATAGTATTTCCTTGGGAATGGATATTTATTAAGAAATGAAAAATAACAGATTTTACCTATTTCCTCCCATATTTTAGATGGCGATAGAGGGGCGCTGTAATGCTTGCACTGGTAGTTATCCCAAACATATGTATCACTCTCCACTGGATTGTCCACATATCCTACAACGTCACGACCTTGATCACCAGCGCCTCCTAAACGCTCATAATCGAAGTAAAGATCTGTTTTAGTAGATAACCACTCTTCAATAAACTCTTCCCATTCGCTAGGAGACATAACTGATATTTGTTGTTGTATACTTAGATTTTGACTTGTATCCATAACTCTTCCTCAAAACTTATAACTTTCTTTTTATCTCGCATACTGAGCATCGGTTTTTAAGAATCAAACTTAAATAAGCACTCACTCCGGAAGCTGTGACTTAAATCCAGAATAAGCTAAGCATTTTTTCTTAGATCTATGATCCAGAAACATATTGCGAACCTATAAATATCCGGTTCGAGAAAACAATTAACATCTACGATGCTTAATTTTAACGACGGTATATTTTCAACTTCCTCACAACTGATGGCTGACTGATCCCTGCCCTCTTGGCTATCGCATAGGTACTGGGCAGCTCGGCTGCCATCTCGCATAGCCATTGCGCTTCGATACGTGCCAGGCCTTCCTTGAGAGTTTCGTTGGGGGCGAGTTTGGGCATTGGCATGGCTACCGCCCCCTCAGCGGCAGGCTCTGAGAGGGAATTGGGACTATGAGAGTTATCGGCAGTGGTAAAACTTTCAGTAACGCCTATTCCATTAGATTTGTCATTACTGAAGCCAAATGAATTGCCTAGTCCATTAGCGTTATTCGTGGAACAAGTGTTGAGCAGTGTTTTCATTGAGTCGCTGTCGATGACATCACTGGGGGCGCTGAGCCAGGCGCGTTCCAGCCAGTTTTCCAATTCGCGGATATTGCCGAGCCAGTCCTGGCGCATGAGGATGGGCCATAACGAGGCGTCGAGGAGCTTGCGGCGACCATGACGTTGATTGAGGCGAGAGAGGTGTTGCTCGATCAGGGCGGGAATGTCTTCGCGGCGTTCGCGCAGCGGCGGTAGGCTGACGGGGAGCACATTGATGCGGTAGTAGAGGTCGAGGCGGAACTGGCCCTGCTCCACGCGGGCGGCGAGGTCTTGATTGGTGGCGACGACCAGTCGGAAGTCGGCGCGGCGGGTGGTGGTGTCGCCCAGGCGGGTGATCATCCCGTCCTGAATCACCTTGAGCAGCTTGGTCTGGGTGGCCAGCGGCAGCTCACCGATCTCATCGAGGAACAGAGTGCCGCCTTCGGCCTGCTCCATCAGGCCCGCCTTGCCACGGTTGCCCGCGCCGGTGAAGGCGCCGGCCTGATAGCCGAACATCTCGGACTCGAACAGGCTCTCGGGAATGGCGCCGCAGTTCACCTCGATGAAGGGGCCGTCGGCGCGTTGGCTCCAGCGATGCAGCTGATGGGCGAAGGCCGTCTTGCCGACCCCGGATTCACCCAGCATCAATACCGTGGCGTTGGTGGGCGCAACCCGCTTGAGCAGCAGCGCTATCTCGCGCATCACCGGGCTTCTGACCTGCAGCTCGCCCAGCTCCAGCGCGGCGTCTTCGCACTCGGCCTGCTCGCGCGCTGATTGTTCACGTTGCCGCTGTTCAGCCTGGCTCTGTGCATATTGCTCAGTGGCCTGGACTGATTGCCCTGCCCCCGCCGTTGCCCAATCGCTTTCTCCCTGGCTGACGCCGCCCAGCTCGCCACCGCGCGAATTGCGGCGCAGGTGATCACTGAAGCGCTGCTGGAGCACCGCGTATTCCTGCTGCAACAGCTGGATATCGGTGAGATCCATCGAGCGGCTGACCACGCACTCGAGCTTGCCCGCGACGAACACCGGATGCGCCTGCGCCACCACCCGCCGCCCGGTGGCGGTGAGCTGCATCATCTGCAGGGTGCGCCCCGTGCGCAGCACCTCCAGGCTGATGGAGGGCTTGAGCACACCGCTGGCTTCCAGCTCATGCACGTTGGCGGCACACAATTCCTCGCGGGTCATGCCATAGACCGCCGCGGCGCCGGGGCTGACATCTGTCACCTGGCCATCCGCATTGACCACGAAGTAGTGATCATGAGCGGTGTCGATGATGGTCTTGAGAATCTGACGGTCGAGCTCTGACATGGCGGGCACCTCATGGTCGAGCCTGTGAATCGGGGCGGGGCTTTCCAGCGCTTCTTTCTATCGCTTCTTTCTAGCAGTTCTTTGTCGCACTGCGCTTGAAGACACTCTCAATGATGCCCGAATGTGATCCACAAATGAATCAGTGGATCCATTTTTGAATCATTATCAGTGCGCTAGTGATCCAGAAATGAATCACTCAGACACCACCCTCAAGTAAAATCCAATAAAATCAATTGACTAAAAATTGGCATGGTTACTGCAATGCTGGGGTATGCGCCAAGGAAGATCGCCGGCTTTCATGCCACCGTCCGGCCTGCCGATCAGGCGAACAATCACAATACCCCGCTCGCCGTCACGCTAGCGCGAGCGACTCAAGACCCTGGAGAGACAGATGAGCGAGTTCAATCAGCCGCTGGGCGGCAACGACATGCCACGTTTCGGCGGCCCGGCCACCATGATGCGTCTGCCGGCTCAGGAAACCGCGGAAGGCCTGGACGCCGCCTTCATCGGCATTCCGCTGGACATCGGTACCTCCAACCGTCCGGGCGCGCGTCTCGGCCCGCGCCAGATCCGTGATGAATCGCGCATGCTGCGCCCCTACAACATGGCCACCCGTGCCGCGCCCTTCGACAGCCTGCAGGTGGCGGACATCGGCGATGTGCCGATCAACACCTTCCACCTGCCCAAGAGCATGGACATCATCGAGCAGTTCTACGATGAGGTGCTGCGCCACGACTGCGTACCGCTGACGCTGGGCGGCGATCACACCGTCACCCTGCCGGTGCTGCGCGCCATCGCCAAGAAGCACGGGCCGGTCGGCCTGATCCACATCGATGCCCACGCCGACGTCAACGACCACATGTTCGGCGAGCCCATCGCCCACGGCACGCCGATTCGCCGCGCCCAGGAAGAAGGCCTGCTCGACAGCAATCGCGTGGTGCAGATCGGCCTGCGTGGCACCGGCTACTCCGCCGATGACTTCGACTGGTGCCGCCAGCAGGGCTTCCGTGTCGAGACCGCCGAGATGTGCTGGTTCAAGTCACTCGCCCCGCTGATGGCTGAAGTGCGCGACATGATGGGCGACCGCCCGGTGTACATCACCTTCGACATCGATGGGCTGGACCCCTCCGTCGCCCCCGGTACCGGCACCGTGGAAGCCGGTGGCCTGACCATGCCCCAGGGCATGGAAATCGTGCGCGGCGCGCGCGGCCTCAACATCGTCGGCGGTGACCTGATGGAAGTCTCCCCGCCCTACGACACCAGCGGCAACACCGCGCTGATGGGCGCGACCCTGCTCTACGAAATGCTGTGCGTGCTGCCGGGCGTGCAACAGCGCGACTGATCCAGCATTACGACTGATCCCTCAGTACGACTAGCCAAGCCGCTCGCGAACGACCCACAAGCGACCCACAAATGACTCGCTGTCCTGCTGCACCCGCGCCGGGGGCCCGTCCCGCCCTCGGCGCACACAGAATCACCCGAGACGATACGGCATGATGCATCACACAATGCTCGGCTAGAGCCTGACCATTACAACAAGATCTAGGTGACCCGAATGACAACCAGCATCGACTCCGCGGCGGACCATACGCCGCCCCGCGCAATTTCCGGTTCTAACTCAAGTACTGAACAGCCTGAGACCGCCAATCCACAGAAAGCGCAGAAAGACCTCATCGCCACCCGCCCCGTGCCGCTGACGGCCAAGGGGCTGATGAAATTCCTGGTGCCGTCACTGCTCGGCGTCAGCTTCTTTCTGGTGCCGTTCAGTGTCGGCGACACCATCAATATCGGCATGGGCCTGATGGCCGATTGGCTCAAGGCGACGCTCGGCAGCGCCTTGCCCGCCATCGCCGTCGCGGTGCTGTGTCTGTCGGTGATCCTCACCGGCTTCGTCAAGCTCGCCAAGCCGGCCTGGGCACGTCAGGGCGCGGCACACGAGCTGTTCGATGTCTCGCCGGTATGGTTCGCCATGCGCGCCCTCGGCGCCATCTTCGCGTTGATGACCTACTTCCAGTGGGGACCGACCCAGGTCACCGCGGCCTTCACCGGCGGCGTGATGCTCAATGATCTCGCGCCGGTACTGCTGACCTTCTTCTTCTTCGCGGCCATTCTGCTGCCACTGCTGGTCGACTTCGGCTTCATGGAATTCATCGGCAGCCTGGTGCGTCGCCCGTTCCGCGCCATCTTCAATCTGCCCGGGCGCAGCGCCATCGATGCCACCGCCTCGTGGATGGGTTCCGGCACCGTCGGCGTGCTGATCACCACCCAGCAGTACGAGCAGGGCTTCTACAGCAAGCGTGAAGCGGCGGTGATCGCCACCAACTTCTCGGTGGTCTCGATCGCCTTCGCGTTGCTGGTCACCAGCTTCATGAACATCAACCACCTGTTCGTGCCCTTCTATCTGACCGTCGTCATCGCGGGCCTGATCGCCGCCGTCATCGTGCCGCGCCTGCCGCCGCTGTCACGCAAGCGTGATGACTACCATGAGCCGGTCGGCTGCCAGATCAGTGAAGAGAACCAGAGCGACTGTGGCGTGCTGCGCTACTCACTGGGCATGGCCGTCGCGCGCGCCGAGCATGCGCCGGGCCCGCTCAAGCTGGTGAAATCGGCCGGCTTCAACGTGGCGGACATCTTCCTCGGCCTGCTGCCGGTGGTGATCGCCATCGGCACCGTGGCGCTGATGCTGGCCGAGTTCACGCCGGTATTCACCTGGCTCTCCTACCCGATGATTCCGCTGCTGGAACTGCTGCAGATTCCCCACGCGGCAGAGGCAGCCCCGGCGACGCTGGTCGGCTTTGCCGACATGTTCCTGCCGGCGGTGCTGGCCAAGGACATCGACAGCGAACTGACCCGCTTCGTGATCGCCTGCCTGTCACTGACCCAGTTGATCTACATGTCCGAGATCGGTGCCCTGCTGCTCAAGTCGAAAATTCCGCTCAAGATCTGGGAACTGGTGGCCATCTTCGTGCTGCGCACGCTGATCACCCTGCCGATCATCGCCGGTATCGCGCATCTGTTCGTGTTCTGAGCCAAGCGGGCACTCAACTTGTTTCTCATCTCATACGGGAGCACCACGGTGCTCCCGTCATTGGAATAACCTGCCATGACATGTGCTGAACTCCTGATCCGACTGCTGCGTGACACCTACGGCGTCGACACCGTCTTCGGTATTCCCGGCGTGCATACCGTCGAGCTCTACCGTGGCCTGGAGCCGGATGCTGACCCCGCCGCGCGCAGCATTCGCCACGTCACCCCGCGCCATGAACAAGGCGCCGGCTTCATGGCCGATGGCTATGCCCGCAGCACCGGCAAGCCCGGGGTGTGCTTCATCATCACCGGCCCGGGGATGACCAACATCACCACCGCGATGGGACAGGCGCTGGCCGACTCCATCCCGATGCTGGTGATCTCCAGCGTCAATCGCACCGACACCCTCGGCCGTGGCCAGGGGCGTCTGCACGAGCTGCCCAGCCAGCAGCAACTGGTGTCGGGCGTGGCGCGCTTCAGCCACACGCTGCTCGACCCGGCCGCGCTGCCGGAAGTGCTGGCCCGCGCCTTCGCGCTGTTCGAGGGCGCCCGCCCCGGCCCCGTGCATATCGAGATTCCCATCGACCTGTTCAATGCCGAGGTCGCACCGCCCGTCGGTCGCACCACGCATGACTTCACGCGCCCGCGCATCGGCCGCCTCGCGCCGGACCCGGCCCTGCTCGATGAGGCCGTGAGCCTGCTGCAGGGCGCCGAGCGTCCGCTGGTGCTGCTGGGCGGTGGCTGTGTCGCTGCGCCAAAAGCGGCCCGCCAACTGGTGGAGGCGCTCGATGCCCCCACCGTCACCACCATCAATGCCAAGGGCCTGCTGGGCGGCGCTCACCCGCTGGATCTCGGCGCCAATGCCGCGCTGCCTGCGGTACGTGAACTGGCACGCGACGCCGATGTGGTGCTGGCGATCGGTACCGAACTGGGCGAGACCGACTACGACGTGGTGTTCGATGATGGCTTCGTGATCGGTGGCCATCTGATCCGCATCGATATCGACCCCGAACAGCTGGCGCGCAACCAGCAGGCGACACTCGCCATCGTCGCCGACGCCGGTCTGGCGCTGGAGACCCTCGCCGCGCGTGTTGCTGATGGCCTGGGCGAAACGTATGACAAGACGACTGACGCAGAGGCAGGCAAGACACGCGGCGCGCAGATCACCGCCGCCACGCTGGAAGCCCTCGCGCTGCCGACTGACCCGGCCTTCGCGCCCTATGTGCCGCTGTTCGACACCCTCCAGCAAGCGCTGCCGGAGGCGATCTGGGTCGGCGATTCCTGCGCGACCGTCTACGCCGCCAATCATCTGCTCAGCCAGCCGGCGCCGCGCCGCTACTTCAATGCCTCCACAGGCTACGGCACGCTCGGCTACGGCCTGCCCGCCGCGATGGGCGCGACCCTGGGCCGCCCGGACCTACCGGTGATCGCGCTGGTCGGCGATGGCGGCATCATGTTCACGCTGTCCGAACTCGCCTGCGCAGTGGAAGAACAGCTGCCGGTGGTGATCGTGCTGTGGCACAACCAGGGCTATGAAGAGATCCGCCGCTTCATGGACAACGCCGGCGTCACACGCCTGGGCGTCGACATCAAGGCCCCCGACTTCCAGCTGCTCGCCCAGGGCTTCGGCTGTGCCGCCGTGGCGATCGACTCCCCCAGTCAGCTGGCGACAGCGATCAGCGAGCGCGACGCAAACGCCCCGCTGCTGGTGGAAATTGATGCCGCAGGATGGAATGCCAAAGTCTCTCACTGATAATGCCTGAGGCTGGCCTGGGACACATTTCAAGAGATCAGCCTCAACAAAAGCCTCCATTAGAGAGCGCTTACGCTCATGCGAGCCTGTACGACAGATAGTCACTCACCAGCGAGATCAACAAGAACAAACAAGAGGGCTCTGGTATGTCGATACTTGAAGGATTCATTGGCAAGGACACACTCAACCATCAACAACATAAAAGCATGGGCGCCATCGGTACCCTTGCATTGTGGCTAGGGGCCAATGTAGTCGTGACTACCATCCTGACAGGGATGCTACTGGTACCTGATCTGGCCTTCTCGACGGCTATCGGAAGCATCGTGGTGGGCTCCTTGATAGGTGCTATACCCCTGTTGCTGGTCGGGCTGATGGGCCAACGCACCGGCCTGCCGAGCATGGTGTTGACGAGGCGAGCCTACGGCCCCCTCGGAAGCAAGCTCATCTCGATTATCAATATGGGGGTGCTGATTGCCTGGAGCTGGATTCAGGCGTTGCTGGCCGGCATGAGCCTGGACTATGCCATCAGTGAGGTGACGGGATATTCCAACCTGCCACTGATGACCATTCTGTGCGAGGTCGTAGTCGTAGTGATTGTCTTGCGCGGTCATCTTGGTATCGAGCGAGTAGAGCGCTGGGCCGCATTGGCAATGGGTGGCCTGGCCGCCTTGGTCATCTACCAACTGAACAGCCACTACGATCTGACCACGCTGATCGACATTCCGCAGGAAGCACGCAATGGGGTCACCCTGGGGATTGCCTTCGATATCGTGATTGCCACGGCCTTCTCCTGGATCTCCACTTCCGCTGACTACAACCGTAACTGCAAGAGTGGTGCGATCGCGGTATGGGGCACCTATGCCGGTTACGTGCTGGCAGCATTGATTGCAATGGGCCTGGGAGCGGCTGTTTCTGGGCTCTCTGTTCTCAACGGTATGGAACAGACCTATGACCCGACTCGCCTCCTCTCCGGTTTCGGATTCGGGCTACCGGCAGCACTGGTCATCTTCTTCTCTGTCATGACAACCAACGTGATGGCGGTGTACAGCGCGACTCTGTCCTGCATGAATGTCGCTCCGAAGATGAGCTTCTGGAAGCCAGCACTGATCATAGGTGTCGTAACCGTATTCGGCGCATTGATTCCGGGCATTCTGGATCAATTCCAGAACTTCCTGCTTATCATCGGCGCACTGTTCATTCCAGCGTTTGCGGTCATGATCGTGGACTACTACCTGGTGGGAACTCAGGGCTATGACGAATCGCTTCTGGAAGCGACCGAGCAAGTGGGGCGCAAGACAGCAGGAGTCGCGATCGGGGCCTATCTGATGGGGGCTGCACTTGCCGCTTATTGGACATTGTTCTCCCCGTTAGCCTTCGGTGCCTCCTTGCCAGTCTTCCTGATCACGGGGGGGCTCTACTGGCTGGGCACAATGGTACTGGCGCAAGACAGGGATGCGACCGCCAGCATGGATTCCAAGCCCTCCAGTATCAGTACGGACCGCGCCGCATGAGACTATTGATCGCACAGACAAATCCGATACGCGGCGATATCAAACACAATCTGAATACCCTAGACCGCCTGTGCGAGCAGGCGGTACTTGCCGGGGTGGATATCGTGGCACTTCCCGAACTCGCGTTGACGGGCTACAACATCTTCGGGCAGCTCGAAGCGCTGGCTGACGACGGGCCTCTGCAGCACCAGGTAGCCGCACTGGCACGCAGCCACGGCCTATTTATCCTGTTTGGCGTAGCGCAGCGGCAGGCTGACGGCTGCTTGAGAAATTCAGCGGTGCTGATCGGGGAAGATGGCAAGACACTGGCCAGCTATCACAAGCGCCACCTGTGGGATGAAGAGACACGCCACTTCACACCGGGAGAGGCATTGTGCGTCGTGGAGACACGTCTGGGCCGACTGGGACTGATGATCTGCTACGACAATGAATTCCCGGAGATGGCACGAGCACTGGCACAGTCGGGAGCCGAGGTCATCCTTTCACCGACGGCCAACATGCTGCCGAATGCCGAGCGCCAGATACTGCAGATACGTGCCCGCGCAATGGATAACCAATGCTTCGTCGCTTGTATCAATCGCTCAGGCAGCGAGGACACCCTCCACTATTGCGGACACAGCCTGGTGGCTGGTCCTGATGGTGAGATCATCGGTCAGTTAGGTTCTCAGGCCGGCTCACTGGTGATCGATATCGATCTGGAGCGGATTCCCGAAAGCCAGCGACATCAGAACTATCTCAAGGATTTGCGACCGCCAGTGAGATTAGTCCCATGACACATTTCTCCCTCCCCCGAGGTACTGACGGGCAATGGTATCGAACCCGCCGTCTGAGTGATGACATCACGCTGATCGATGAACCGGGCATCAAACCTTTCTATCGCTGCAACATCTGGCACGTCCGCGGCCGAGAACGCGATCTTGTCGTGGACTTCGGGCTGGGGGCAGTGCCATTGAGGCGGCAGGTCGCCTTGCTGGCAGAGCGAGAGATCACGGCAATCGCCAGCCACTGTCATTTCGACCACATCGGTGCTGCCCATGAGTTCGAGTGTTGCCATGTGCACTCTGCGGAAGCCAGTATTTTGGCCGCGCCTGATAACCAGCGCACCTTGGCGAACCTGTTCCTGAACGATGAGATGTTCGATGTGCTGCCACCTGCCCCCTACACGCACACCGGATATCGCATCAGATCCCCCGCCAAGATTGCCGAAGTGGAAGATGGTGACGTAATTGATCTGGGAAATCGCTCTTTCACGGTATTGCATACTCCAGGGCATTCACCGGGTGGATTGTCACTCTGGGAATCACGCACCGGCACACTGATATCGGGCGACGTCATCTATGACGGCGAGCTTATCGAGGATGCCTACCACAGCGATCTGGATGATTACACATCCAGTCTCAGACGCTTGCGCGAGTTACCAATAAGAACTGTGCATGGCGGCCACTTCCCGAGTTTCTCGGGAAAACACCTGCGCGCACTCATTGATCAGTGGCTTCGGGCCCATCAGCGCTAAGCCGACCTAGCTTCACGAAATCTCACATTACTCATGCCAGAAACCCTCAGGCAAGGAACTCACATGTCAGGAATGTCCATGCACAAGCTCGATCATCAGTTCATCAACAACGAGTGGGTCAAGTCCCACGGCGAGCGTCGTCTGGCGGTCACCAACCCCTTCGAGGAGACCGTCATCGCCGAGGTGACGGCGGGTGATGCGCGTGATGTACAGGCCGCCGTCGCGGCCGCCGCCGAGGCCTTCGAGGGTTGGCAGGCACTGAGTGGCACCGAGCGTGCGGTCTATCTGGAGGCCTTCGCCGAGGGGCTGACGTCACGCCGGGAAGCGCTGGTGGAGATGTCGTGTCGCAACAACGGCAAGATTCGCGCCGAGGCCGAGATCGATCTCGATGACGCCATCGGTTGCTACCGCTTTTACGCCGCCCAGGCACGCGCACTGGATGCGCGTCAGGGTGCGGAAGTCACGCATGATGTCGAAGGCTATGCCGCGCACACCTATCACGAGCCGGCAGGCGTGGTGGGATTGATCACGCCGTGGAACTTCCCGCTGGTCACCAGCGCCTGGAAGGTCGCGCCGGCGCTCGCCGCGGGCTGCACCCTGGTGATCAAGCCGTCTGAAGTGACGCCACTGCCGGAGCAGGTGATGGCCGAGATCGCGCTGGAAGCCGGACTGCCGGCGGGCGTGTTCAACCTGCTGCACGGCGATGGCGAGGGCATTGGCGCGCCGCTGACTCGTCATCCGCGCATCGACAAGATCTCCTTCACCGGCAGCAATGTGGTCGGCGCGAAGATCATGCAGGCCGCGGCCTGCGGCACGCGCGGCGTCTCTCTCGAGCTTGGCGGCAAGTCGCCGATCATCGTGCTCGACGATGCCGACGTCGAGGAAGCCGCCGACTGGGTGATGGCGGGCATCTACTTCAATGCCGGTCAGATCTGCTCTGCCACCTCGCGCCTGCTGGTGCACGAGGCCATCGCCGATGAGCTGCACGCCGCACTGGCCAGCCGCATCGATGCGCTGGTGCTGGGTGACCCGCTGGACGCCGCGACCCAGATGGGCCCGATGACCAGCGCCCGCCAGCGCGACACCGTGCTGAGCTATCTGAACGTGGCGCGCGAGGAAGGCCTGACGGCGCTGCGCGATGGCACCCACCGCAGCCTGCCAGGCAAGGGCTACTTCGTGGCGCCGACGCTTTACACCGATGTGCCGGTAGCAAGCCGTCTGTGGCGCGAGGAGATCTTCGGGCCGGTGCTGTGCTCGCGCCGCGTCGCCGATGAAGCCGAGGCGATCCGCCTCGCCAATGACTGTGATTTCGGGCTGGTGGCCACGGTGGTCAGCGGCGACGCTCGCCGCGCCCAGCAGCTCGGCCGTCGCCTGCGCGCCGGGGTGGTGTGGTACAACAGCGAGCAGCTGCCGCTAGTGCAGGCCAGCTGGGGTGGCTTCAAGCGCAGCGGCATCGGCCGTGAGCTGGGGCCGTGGGGCCTGGCGGGCTATCTGGAGGTCAAGCACATCATCGGCCCGGTGCTCGACTGAACGTATTGACTGATCGTATTGACTGAGCATCTTGTGTGACCAGATAAGAAAACGCCCCGCCTCGGCAATCACCGAGGCGGGGCGTTTTCGTTCATCTTTTTACTTCACCGCTTTTCCTTGACGGCTTTCCCTTCACGACTCTTTATGGAAACCAGCTACTTCTCCTATTTCTCCCATCATCCGACTGCAGCCGTCTGGCTGATGCCGTCCCGCGCGCATGACTGGCCGCAATGGCTGCCGTGAATGCTCAGCGCCTGCCAGGCATCGAAGGTGCTGAGGTAGATGTCGCCGCCGAGATTGGCCGGCAGCTCCGAACACTTGAGGCGGTCCATCACCGGGCCCTTCACTTCACTCAGATGCAGCTTCACACCAGCGGCGCTCAGGCGCTCATTGATGACTTCCAGGCTTTCCAGCGCCGAGGCGTCGATCAGATTGACCGCCTGACAAGCCAGCACCAGATGCTTGAGCGAGGGGCGTTCGGCCATCAGCGCCAGCACCGTGTCTTCCAGATAGCGCGCATTGGCGAAATACAGGCTCTCGTCAATGCGCAGAATCGCCAGTTCGGGGTCGGTCTCCACCTCATGACGCTCGACATTGCGAAAGTGCTCGCTGCCCGGCACGCGCCCGACCAACGCACTGTGCGGCTGGCTGGTGCGCTTGAGATAGAGCCCCAGCGACACGGCGATGCCGACGATGATGCCGCTTTCCACCCCATGCGCGAGGGTGATGATCAGCGTGATCATCAGCGCCGCACCGTCACCCTTCGAATAGCGGAAGGTGCGCTTGATCGCCGCGATATCGATCAGGCTGGTGGTGGCGACGATGATGATCGCCGCCAGCGTCGCGCGCGGCAGCCACGCCAGCCAGTCGGTCAGCCACAGGCTGGCGAGCAGGATGCCGATGGCAGTGAAGGCCCCCGCCAAGGGGGTGGCGGCGCCGGCATCGAAGTTGACCACCGAGCGCGACAGCCCGCCCGAGATCGGCATGCCGCCGCTGATGCCTGCGCCCATGTTGGAGACGCCCAGCGCGATCAGCTCCTTGTCGGGGTCGATGCGCTGACGGCGCCGTGCGGCGAGGGTCTGGGCCAGCGCCAGCGATTCGACGAAGCCGACCACGCTGATCAAGAGTGCCGAGATCAGCAGACCCGGCCAGTCATGGCTGACAAGACTCGGCAGACTGAGATCGGGCAGCCCGCCGGGCACGGCACCGACCAGCGCCATGCCGCTCTTGCCCTCAACGAGAGGATCACTCAGCCCCCAGGCCAGCAGACTGGAAACGATGACGGCGATGATCGGCGTGGTCTTGCACAGCATGCCCGCCGCGCTCTCGCTCATCCGCAAGGCCATCAGGCCGTGCTTGAGATGACGGCGTGCCAGGATCAGCCACGCCAGGCAGCCCAGCCCGATGGCGAGTGTCGGCCAGTGCAGCCCTTGCCCGCCTGCCGACAGCGACTCGCCCATCGCGATCAGATTGCCGCCGCTCAGGCTCAGGCCAGTGATGGGCCCGAGCTGACTGGCGATGATCAGGATGCCCGAGGCGGTCATGAAGCCCGAGATCACCGGGTGGCTGATGAAATTCACCAGCACTCCCAGGCGCAACAGCCCCATGGCGATCAGCATCGCGCCGGAGAGAAAGGCCAGCAGCAGCGCGGCGGCCAGCATCTCGGGCGTGGAGAGCGCCGCACCATCGGCGCCGCTCATGCCCGCGATCGCCGAGGCCGTCATCAGCGAGATGATCGCCACCGGCCCCACCGCCAGGGTGCTGCTGGTGCCGAACAGCGCATACAGCACCAGCGGCAGCATGCTGGCGTAGAGGCCGACCTGCGCCGGCAACCCCGCCAGCAGTGCATAGGCCAGCGCCTGCGGCACCAGCATGACGCTGACGATCACCGCCGCCAGCAGATCACGCCCGAGACTGTGACGGTCATAGTGGGCAAGCCAACCCGCCAGCGGCAGCCAGCGGGCAAGCGACGTCCCCTTTGCCTCTCGAACCGGCTCAGACATCGCGTGACGCCGGACGCGCCAGCCATTCGTGGCCCTTGAGCAGCAGGTTCCAGTAGATGAACGGCAGCCCCCGTGCCTTGAGCTGCCAGGCCAGGCGAGTCGGACGCGTGCCGTCATTGACCCACTTGGGGAAGGTCGGCTGCAGTTCACCGCCGTAGCCGAATTCCGCCAGCACGATGCGGCCGTTCTCCACCGTCAGCGGGCAGGAGCCATAGCCCCGATAGCCCGCCGTGAGCGCGCCACCGGTCAGCGTGGCCAGCAGGTTCTCGACCACCACGGGGGACTGCTTGCGCACCGCCGCGGCGGTCTTGGCATTCGAGGTGCCGCTGACATCGCCCAGCCCGAAGATGTCGGGATGGCTCATGTGCTGCAGGGTCTCGGGTTCGAGATCCAGCCAGCCGGCGGCGTTGGCCAGCCCGGATTGTGCGATCAACGCCGGTGCCTTCTGCGGCGGCACCACATGCAGCATGTCGAAGGCCTGCTCGACGATCTGCGGCTCGCCGCCCTCCTCGGCTGCCGGCACCTCGAAGCGTGCCGTCTGCGTCTCGCCATCCACCGCGACCAGGCGCTGATGGAACCTGACGTCGATGCCATAGCCCGCGACCGCCTCTTCCAGCGCTGGCACGTAGGCCGGCACGCCGAACATCACGCCGCCGGCGTTGTGGAAGCTGACCTCGAGCTGCGACAGCACGTTCTCGCGCTGCCAGTGATCGCAGGCCAGATACATCGCCTTCTGCGGCGCACCGGCGCACTTGATGGGCATCGGCGGCTGGGTGAACAGCGCCTTGCCGCCCTTGAGGGTCTGCACCAGCTGCCAGGTATAGGGCGCGAGATCATAGCGATAGTTGGAGGTGACGCCATTTTCGCCCAGCGTCTCCTCCAGCCCGTCGATGGCGCCCCAGTCCAGCTCCAGCCCGATAGCGATCACCAGGCGCTCGTAGCGCAGGCGATGGCCATTGCCAAGCGTGACTTCGTGCGCCTCGGCATCGATACCGGTGGCCGTATCGCGATACCAGTGCACGCCCTTGGGCATCACCGAGTGCATCGGCTTGCGCGTGAATTCCGGCGTGAAGATGCCGCCACCGACCATCGTCCAGCCCGGCTGATAGCTGTGCTGCTCAGCGGGTTCGACGATGGCGATGTCCATGCCCGGCTGACGCTTGAGCAGACTGGCCGCCACCGCGATACCGCCGGCCCCGCCACCGATGATCACCACCTTGTGGGCGTTGGGTGCCAGGCGGTGATTGGCGGCGCGAGTCGCTTGCGTGGCCGAATCAGCCCCCAGATTGTCACAAGGCGTCGTTGCAGAATCCGAAACTGGCGGGGTCTGTGGCGTGCTCTGGCTCATCGATAAGGCTCCCATCGCGGAAAATCGTCCATTTGAGTCACAAAATTACGTAAGCAAGCTACATAGGCAAAGCGCTTGGACATACTCCCTGCCGGCATGGCAGCCATCACAGCTGATCAAACGGTAGGTTGAGCGGAATCTTGAGATAGGCGCGACCGTTGTCTTCCGCCGGCGGCATCTGGCCGGCACGCATGTTCACCTGCACCGCCGGCAGCATCAGACGTGGCATGCCAAGCCCGGCATCACGCTTGGTGCGCATGTCGACGAAGGTCTGCTCATCGATGCCGTCATGCACATGGATATTGTGTTCACGCTGCTCACCCACCGACGTCTGGCAGCAGAAGCCTTCACGCCCTTCAGCCGAATAATCATGGCACAGGAAGATGCGTGTGCTGTCCGCAAGCGAGAGCACCTTGTGAATCGAGCGATACAGCGTGCGCGCATCGCCGCCGGGGAAATCGCAGCGCGCGGTGCCGTAATCGGGCATGAACAAGGTGTCGCCTACGAAGACGGCGTCTCCGATCACGTAGCTTAAGCAGGCCGGAGTATGGCCCGGCGTATGCAGCACGCGGCATTCAAGCCCCCCGATCGCCAGGCTGTCGCCCTCTTCCAGCAAGCGATCGAACTGGCGTCCATCACGCGCGAAACCCGCCTCGGCGGCAAAGATATCGGCAAAGATGTCCTGCACTTCGCGTATACGTGCCCCGATCGCCAGCTGGCAATCCAGCTTGCCTTTTAGATAGGCGGCCGCTGACAGATGGTCGGCGTGAACGTGGGTCTCGAGAATCCACACCACCTCGAGGGATTCGGCTTCGATATGCGCAAGCAAGGCATCCGCTGAGCGGGTACTGGTGTGGCCTGCGGGATAGTCGAAGTCAAGCACGGGATCGATGATCGCGCACTGGCGGGACTGCGGATCGCGCACCAGGTGCGTGAAGGTGTTGCTGTCTTCGTCGAAGAAGCTCTCGACCTGGGGGCGCTGTGTTGAGGTTGCCATCTTCCGACCTCCTGTTTCGCTCAAGGATTGATGCCTCAAGCCTACGCCTGAAACGGCAACAACGCAAAAAAAGAATAACGTTAAAACCAAATAGAATATACAGGAGTGATTTTCAATAACCTGTTGTTCTAGCGAATTAATTCCCAAATAGGTAATGAGCGACAACCCTTACCGAAATGCCTTTAACCATAAGGTATAGCTGATGGACTGAAGAGCACACGCTATGCTGGGATTGCGCGGTGACACGATTCAGCTCTACAATCTTGCACGATTAAGTTTCACAAGTTGATGTCACTTACCCTAGCCCTCATTGGACGAGCTACGCCATGTCACGAATACTTCAATGGTCGATCACGGTTGCCCTCGCCGGCTTCCTGTTCGGTTTCGATACCGCCGTCATCTCAGGAGCTGATACTGCACTGCAAAGTCAGTGGGGTCTCAGCGATCTGAACCACGGCCTCATCATCATGTCGATGGCACTTTGGGGCACGGTAATCGGCGCCATTTTCGGCAATTGGCCAACCGACCACTTCGGGCGCCGAGCCACGTTGATCGGCATCGGTATCCTGTATCTGGTCTCGGCGTTGGGTTCCGCTCTGGCCACTGATCCATATGTGTTCTCGTTCTTCCGTCTGCTGGGCGGGCTGGGCGTGGGGGCCTCTTCCGTTGCGGCGCCTATCTACATCTCGGAAATCGCACCGCGCGAACGGCGTGGAGCGCTGGTCGGGCTCTATCAGTTCAACATCGTCTTCGGGATTCTGATCGCTTTTGTCTCCAACTACTTCATCGGCTTCATCGATGGCGAGAACTGGCGCTGGATGTTGGGCGTGGAAGCTGTGCCTGCCGCGCTCTATCTCTTGATGATCTGCAAGGTGCCACGTAGCCCGCGCTGGTTGATTCTCAAGCGTAATGATGAAGCTGGAGCAGCCGAGATCATCAAGCTGATCAACCCCAAGGCCGATATCGCCGAAGAAATCGCCATCATTCGTGGCACCGAGAGCGAGGGGAGTGCCAAGCAACATACCCGCCTGTTCGCCTGGCGCTACCGCCTGCCTATCCTGTTTGCTTTCCTGATTGCCGCATTCAATCAACTTTCTGGCATCAACTTCATCATCTACTACGCACCGCGGATTTTGGCCGAGGCTCAGCTCGAATCTAGTGCTGCATTGCTCTCTACAGCGGGGATCGGGGTCATCAATCTGATATTCACAATGCTGGGTATGTCATTGATCGACAAACTGGGGCGCCGGACCCTGATTCTGATCGGCTCCGCCGGGTACCTTGTATCACTGTGCCTAATCTCTTGGGCATTCTATCTGCAAGACTTCTCCGCCATGGGCGGGTATGGCGTGCCGGTGCTGCTTGGCGTATTCATCGCTGCACATGCCATGAGTCAGGGTGCTGTAATCTGGGTATTCATCTCTGAAATCTTCCCCAACAAGGTACGCGCCATGGGTCAGTCCTTCGGCAGCTCCGTGCACTGGATCTTCGCGGCACTGATCGCGCTGCTGATGCCGACCATCCTCAGCCACTTCAGTGGCGGGCCGGTGTTCGCCTTCTTTGCTTTCATGATGCTGCTGCAACTAGTCTTCGTTCTGTTCTTCATGCCCGAGACCAAAGGTGTCTCGCTTGAGGAACTGCAGGGCCGCCTGATTCGTCCCTCACGCAAGGAGAAGGCCGCGGAGCTCGCGCCACAAGGCAACTACTGATGCTCTGAATGTCTGGGCTTTGACACTGTTACGACAGTGTCGCCGGGCCTGACTCAACATCGCTATCCAGACGCCGACACCCCGCCCTGTGCGGGGTGTCGGCGTTTGTGGCTCTGGCGGCCATGTCAGGCATGAGACCAGGTCCGCCAAGTGATCATGCCCGTCATAAGAACACCCCCATCGTGCGTCGCCTCACGCCACGGGGAACGGCTCCGCTGACAACAACGCACATGGCTTGCTCCCCCTCCTCCTTACGACGACATGCGCCAGATCGCTACGTGCAAATAGCGTGGTATCGGCGCCGGCTCAATCGCCAGCCTGAGCGGCGATTTTCAGCGCCATATGTCGGGATTATTACGGATATATTCTTTGGTCTCGTCATTCTTGCCAAGGTAATCAAAACAGTGAAAAGATCGCTTCCGAAACGTTTCGGGTAACGGTTTCCTCTCACAGTTACCGCAAAGGAAAAGTGCCATGCCGCCGAACATCACACTCAAGCATCTCGCCAGCCAGCTGGGCCTGTCGGTCACGACGGTCTCGCGGGCATTGGGCGGATTCGAGGATGTCAGCGCCACGACCCGCGAGCGGGTGCAGGCCTACGCCAGTGAAGTGGGCTACAAGCCCAATCAGAGCGCACGCCGCCTGAAAACAGGCCGCACCTCCTCGGTGGGCTACATCATGAACGGCGCCCAGGGCGACTTTCGTGATCAGTTCAACACCCGCCTGCTGGTCGCGCTGGGCCAGGCGCTGCACGACGCCGCACCGGAACATGACCTCATCGTCACCACGGTGCCCGAGGACCGCGACGAACTGGACACCTACAAGCGCTTCATCGATGGCGGCAAGGTCGATTCCTTCGTGGTGGCCCGTACCCGCATTCAGGACCCGCGCGTCGACTTCCTGCTCGACAGCGGCATCCCCTTCGTCACTCACGGTCGTACCGGCCGCGCCAGCGAGCACGACTGGGTCGACATCAATGCCGCCGACGGCTTCATGCGCGCCACCCGCCATCTGATTGGCCTGGGCCATCGCAATATCCTGTTCCTCAATTTCTTCAGCGACCTCTACACCGCCGTCGAACGTGAGACCGGCTATCTGCAGGCCATGCACGACGCCGGCCTCGCGCCCAGCTCGCGCCATTGCCCGCACGGCTATGCCAGCGCCTATCAGGTCGCCCATGAAGCGCTGTCCGGGGCCAACGCCCCCACCGCCTTCGTGTGTGCCAGCGACATCTTCGCCTACGGCGTGATGGAAGCGGTCAGCGCCTGCGGCCATACACCCGGCGAGGACATCGCCATCATCGGCGCCGATAACCTGCCGCCGCAGATGTACCGCCAGCCCAGCCTCAGCACCCTGGACATCTCGTTCGAGACCGTCAGTCAGGCGCTGATCGAACTGGTGCTGGCGCCGCAGGATGGCGCGCCACGCCATCGCTGCTTCGATTACGACCTGCTGCTGCGCGATACCACTGCCTGAGCACACAGGACCATCGACTGACCTCACGACGCCAGACGCCTGACCGCAAAACGCCTGATCGCAAAATGCCTGATCGCAAAATGCCACCGTCAGAACGTGGTCAGCGTGACGCCAGAAAAACAACACCCGACCGGGGAGACCTCCATGCGCAAGATGCCAACCGCCCTCGCTTTGCTGGCGCTGCTGGGCAGTACGTCCGCCCTCGCTGACATCACCTTCTTCAGTACCCAGGCCAGACCGCTGGAAGAGGCCCAGCAGATGCGCGAGATCGCGCTGGCACCCTACGCTGAGGCCATCAATTACATGCCGCAGGAGACGGGCACCTTCCTGTCGCGTCTCGAGGCCGAGAAGACCAGCCCCGATGGCGCGTTGGATCTGCTCGGCGGGCTGCACGGCGAACTGGGGTCGCTGACGCCCAGCATTCTGGCGCCGCTGGATGACCTGCAAGGCTCGCTTGCGGACGCGGGCATCAGCCAGCAGTACATGACGCTGGGCAAGCTGGGCGGCGACCAGCAGCGCTACATTCCGTGGATGCAGGCGACCTACATCATGGCCGCCAATCGCAAGGCGCTTCCCTACCTGCCTGAAGGCGCCGACCTGAACGCGCTGAGCTATGACGAGCTGCTGGCCTGGGGCCGCAACATGCAGGAGGCCACCGGCAGCCCCAAGCTGGGCTTCCCGGCCGGTCGCAAGGGGCTGATCCACCGCTTCCTGGAAGGCTATCTCTACCCGTCCTTCACCCACTCGGTGGTGCGTGAGTTCCGCAGCGATGACGCCGTGGCCATGTGGCAGAAGTTCCGCGAGATCTGGGCGGTAACCAATCCGCGCTCCACCGCCTACGGCTTCATGCAGGAACCGCTGCTCAATGGCGAGGTGTGGGTCGCCTTCGATCACACCGCGCGCCTCAAGGATGCCTTCAACAAGCAGCCGGATCAGTACGTGGCCTTCCCGGCCCCTGCCGGCCCCAGCGGACGCGGCTACATGCCGGTGGTCGCTGGCCTGGCGGTACCCGCCAATGCCACGAATCCCGATGCCTCGCGCAAGCTGGTCCGCTATCTGATGACGCCGGAAGCCCAGATTCGCACCCTGCGGGCCACCAACTTCTTCCCGGTGGTGGAGGCTGAACTGCCCGATAACCTGCCCGCCAGCATTCGCATGTCCGGCAAGGCGGTCGCGGCCCAGTCCTCCGCCGATGACGCCGTGCTCTCGCTGCTGCCCAGCGGCCTGGGCCAGCAGTCGGGCCTGTTCAACAAGATCTACCGCGATGCCTTCGTGCAGATCGTACTGCGCGACGCCGACATCGAGGAGACGCTGGATATCCTCGCCCCGCGCCTGCAGACGCTGATCAACACATCAGGCGCAGGCTGCTGGCTCCCGGATACGCCCAGCGACGGCCCCTGCCCGGTCAAGTAAGCCGCTGGCGCCAGAACGCAGCACTCAAGAACGCAACACTCGCCACACACGCAACACAGCAGCAACGGCACCCCCGACGGGTCGCCATGACGGTACGCCAACCCCTGTCATGCCGACCCGGTGCCACCAAACCATTCCGTCAAGCCATCACAACAACGCCAAAGGTGAGCAAAGATGAAGCACGATCGCTGGCTACCTTATTACCTGATCGCCCCCAGCCTGCTGTTCATGGGTGCCTTCTTTCTCTATCCGTTCATCCAGATCTTCGCCGAGGCCTTCACCAGCAGTGACGGCAACGTGGGCCTGGCCAACTTCACGCGCATCTATCAGGACTTCAACTTCTGGCCGTCACTCAAGAACACCCTGCTGCTGACCGGGGTCGTGGTGCCGCTGCAGCTGGTGCTGGCCATCGGCATGGCGCTGATGGTCACCAAGATGAACAAGGGCCGCGACAGCATCCTCTACATCTGGACCATCCCGCTGGGCATCTCCGATCTGGCCGCCGGCATCATCTGGCTGGCGATCCTCGAGCAGTTCGGCTTCCTCAACAGCTTTTTGAGCGCGGTCAGCGTGATCGATGCGCCGGCGTCCTGGCTCAACTATCAGAATGCCTTCGCGCTGTTCCTGGCCGTGGTGGTCGCCGAGATCTGGCGCGGTACCGCCATCGTGCTGGTGATCCTGGTATCAGGCATGGGGCTGATCCCCAAGGAATATGACGAGGCCGGTCAGGTGTTCGGCGCCAGCTACTGGCAGCGCCTGTGGAAGATCACCCTGCCGATGCTGCGCCCCAGCATCCAGTCGGCACTGATTCTGCGCACCCTGCTGGCACTCGAGGTCTTCGCGGTAGTGATGATGCTGGGCGGCAGTGACATGCCGGTACTGATGAGCGAGACCTTCGACTGGCAGTTCCTCTACCAGCAGACAGGTGCCGCTGCGGCCTACGCGGTGTTGATCATGCTGATCTCTGTGGTCATCACCGGCTTCTACATCAAGTTCCTCAATGTGCCGAAGGAGGCCCGCTGATGAAATCCTCTTCTTCCGAGGCCGTCATGCCGTCATCGCTTTCGTCACGCTCAGGCGACTCCTCACGCCAGGTGGCACAGACCACCCACAAGCCACGTCGCAATGACATGGCCTGGAAATGGCTGTTCCGGGCTGGCGTCTCGATCCTGGTGCTGTGGGTGCTGGTGCCCATCGCCCTGCTGATGCTCAACAGCGTCAGCACGCCGGAGCAGATCACCGGCTGGCCCAAGACCCTGACCCCGGCGCTGAGCTTCGAGACCCTCGACTTCTTCTGGCACTACCAGGGCGTGATCAGCGCGCTGGGCAACTCGCTGCTGGCCGCCGTCTTCACCATGGTGATCGCCATCGTGCTCGGCGCGCCGGCAGGCTATGCGCTGGCCCGCTTCGTGTTCCCGGGCATGAATGCCTACCGCATGATCATCATCCTGTCGCGGGCCTTCCCGATGCCGCTGCTGGCGCTGCCGCTGGCCGTCATCTTCATCCAGGTCGGCATCGATGACTCCATCCTGGGTCTGGCGATGGTGCACGCCACCCTGGCACTGCCGTTTGCGGTGCTGATCACCTCCAGCCTGTTCATGGGCATTCCGGTGGAACTCGAGGAAGCCGCCTGGCTGATGGGCTGCAACCGCTGGCAGGCCTTCCGCCGCGTGGTGCTGCCGCTGGCCGCGCCGGGCATCACCGCCTCGGCCGTGTTCGCCTTCGTGATCTCGTGGAACGAGGTGTTCGCCTCGGCAATCCTCACCGTCGAGAACCGCACCCTGACCGCCTTCCTGGTGCAGAGCCTTTCCGAGTCACCTGCCGAGATCAAGTATGCCGGTGGTCTGATTCTGGTCGTCCCGGCGCTGCTGTTCCTGTTCGCGATCAGGAAGTACCTGTTCAGCATGTGGGGCATTTCCAACCGCTAACGTACGCCCGCTCATCAGGCCAATGACCGGCGGCGATCTTCATCGTCTCTCGCAAGCGAGTTAACTTCCTCGCCGCCGCTCTCGATCAAAGGAGTCAGACCATGTCAGCCATCCAAATCAGCGCCGTACGCAAGCAGTTCGGCAAGCAGGAAATCCTCAAGTCCATCGATCTCGAGATCCGCGACAAGGAATTCACCGTGCTGCTCGGCCCGTCCGGCTGCGGCAAGTCCACCCTGCTGCGCATCATCGCGGGGCTGGAATACGAGAGCAGCGGCTCGATCCGCATCGGCGAGCGTGAGATCACCTCGCTGGCACCGCGTGATCGTCGCATCGCGATGGTGTTCCAGAACTACGCCGTCTTCCCGCACATGACCGTGGCGGAGAACATCGCCTTCGGCCTGCGCGTGCGCAAGGACAGTGAGGCGCATATCCAGCGCAAGGTGAAGGAAACCGCCGCACTGATGCATATCGAGGACCGTCTCGATCACTACTCCGGTCAGCTCTCCGGCGGTCAGCGTCAGCGTGTCGCGGTCGCGCGCGCCCTGGCGATGGAGCCGGAAGTGCTGCTGATGGATGAGCCGCTGTCGAATCTGGATGCCCTGCTGCGTCTGGAGATGCGCGCCGAGCTCAAGACCATTCTCGCCGCCTCCGACACCACCACCATCTACGTGACCCACGACCAGGTCGAGGCCATGAGCCTGGCGGACCGCATCGCGGTCATGAAGGGTGGTCAGATCGAGCAGTAC
>Ga0114912_1000065_pt1 | contig 69831 bp, 53 predicted proteins | sample MalvirDeepMed_51_FD_89713 | JGI IMG/M metagenome (GOLD analysis project Ga0114912, IMG submission 89713) | Marine viral communities from the Global Malaspina Expedition - Malaspina viral metaG DeepMed_51 | ecosystem: Environmental > Aquatic > Marine > Oceanic | place: Mediterranean Sea...
ACGCAAGACACCCCGCCGGGAGAATCCCGACGGGGTGTCTTGGTCACGCCATCATGCCGTCTTGCAAGGCTCATGTGAGCCATGCGTGATGATCAGCCGTGGAACGGGTTGCGCAGCACGATGGTCTCGTTGCGGTCCGGGCCAGTGGAGATGATGTCGATCGGCACGCCGACCTGCTCTTCCAGGAAGCTGATGTAAGCGCGGGCGTTGGCCGGCAGCTTGTCGACTTCGCGCACGCCGATGGTGGAATCGCTCCAGCCTGGCAGGTCCTGGTACAGCGGTTCGATGGCTTCGTAGCCTTCGGAATCCACCGGGTTGTCCAGCACGTCGCCATCCTTGCTGCGATAGCCGATGCAGACACGGATGTTCTCGAGACCGTCCAGCACGTCCAGCTTGGTCAGGCAGATGCCGCTGACCGAGTTGATCTGCACGGCGTGACGCAGAGCGACGGCATCGAACCAACCACAACGACGCGCACGACCGGTGGTGGCACCGAATTCGTGGCCACGCTCGGCCAGGTGACGGCCGAACTCATCGAACAGTTCGGTCGGGAACGGACCGGAGCCGACACGCGTGGTGTAGGCCTTGGTGATGCCCAGCACGTAGTCGAGATACAGCGGACCGACGCCGGAACCGGTGGCGGTGCCGCCGGCAGTGGTGTTGGAGCTGGTGACGTACGGGTAGGTACCGTGGTCGATGTCGAGCAGTGAGCCCTGAGCACCTTCGAAGAGGATGTTCTCGTTGGCCTTGCGCACGGAGTGGACCAGATCCACGGTGTCGCAGACCATCGGGCGCAGCTCTTCGGCCATTTCCATGGCTTCGTCCAGCACCTGCTGGAAGTCGACCGGCGCTTCACCGTGATAATGCTGCAGCACGAAGTTGTGGTAATCCAGCACTTCGCCCAGCTTGGAGGCGAAACGCTCACGGTGGAGCATGTCACCCAGACGCAGGCCACGACGCGCGACCTTGTCTTCGTAGGCCGGGCCGATGCCGCGACCGGTAGTACCGATCTTGGCGACGCCACGGGCCTTCTCGCGCGCCTGGTCCAGACGCACGTGGTAGGACAGGATCAGCGGGCAGGCCGGCGACAGACGCAGGCGATCACGCACCGGCACGTCGTTGGCTTCAAGCTCACGGATTTCCTTGATCAGCGCTTCCGGAGACAGCACGACACCGTTGCCGATGACGCAGGTCTTGCCCGGGTGGAGGATGCCGGACGGGATCAGGTGGAGGACGGTCTTCTTGCCGTCCAGCACCAGGGTGTGACCCGCGTTGTGGCCACCCTGGAAACGCACGACGGCGCTGGCGGATTCGGTCAGCAGGTCGACGACCTTGCCCTTGCCTTCATCACCCCATTGGGTGCCGAGCACGACTACATTCTTGCCCATGGTTCCTATCTCTTTCGGTGAATAACCGTCGGTGAAAACCCACTCACAAGTGCAGCTGCCCTGTCGGCAGCTGCACCTCGGGACCCAGTGGCCCCAGCTGTTCTGCTATCAGTCACTCGCTGCCATCGCTCTCGGATCACCGAAGCTCAGGCATCGAGCGTGACGACCTGCCAGCCGCCGTCGCCATTGACCAGCTCACGGTTGCAACGGTGTGCATCCGCGCCGGTGGTCTGGCCCGGCAGCGCTTCGATGACACGCTCGCCAGCGGCACGCAGCTGATCGACACACTCACGCAGCGCGCTGTCATTGAGTGCCGGCGCCCAGATGCCATCACAGGCCGGAGCCTGCACGGCCAGCGAGGCCAGCTGCTTGAGGTCCATCGAGAAGCCGGTGGCAGGACGCGCACGACCGAAGGCACGTCCAGTATCGTCGTAGCGACCACCCTTGGCCAGCGCCTGACCGTAACCCGGGACGTAGGCCGCGAACACCATGCCGGTGTGATACTCGTAACCGCGCAGTTCGGCGAGATCGAAATAGAGCGTGACCTGCGGATGACGCTCGCGGACCGCGCAGCTCAGCGCCGTCAGCTGATCCAGAGCGCTGGCGACTGCCGCCGGTGCGCCGGCGAAGGCGGTACGCGCCTGGGCAAGAATCTCGTCATCACCGTGCAGGTGCGGCAGCGCCTTGAGCATGCCCGCCACTACCTTGTCACCCACCACGCGATCGATCAATGCATCGAGAGCGGAATACTGTTTACGCTCGATGGCGGCGAACAGCTCACGCTCGTGCTCGTCATTCATGCCGGCTTCGGCGATCAAGGCACGATAGATGCCGATATGACCCAGTGCCAGGTGCAATTCACCGGCACCGGCCTGCTCGAGACTGGTCAGGGCCAGGTGCAGGATCTCGTGGTCGGCCTCGAGGCCGGCGTGACCGAAGAGCTCGGCACCGACCTGCACCGGGCTGCGACCGCCCTGGTGCTTGTCCGCCTTGGTGCGCAGCACGTTGGCGCAGTAGCACAGACGTACCGGGCCTTCGCGGTGCAGGGAGTGAGCGTCCATGCGCGCCACCTGCGGGGTGACATCGGCACTGGCGCCCATCATGCGACCGGTCATCTGGTCGGTCAGCTTGAAGGTCTGCAGATCAAGCTCGGTACCGGTGCCGGTCAGCAGCGAATCGAGAAATTCGACGGGCGGCGGCAGCACCAGGTCATAGCCGAAGCGATGATAGAGGTCGAGCAGCGCGCGGCGCAGCGCCTCCATACGGGTTGCCTGAGGGGGCAATACCTCATCCATGCCATCCGGGAGGAGCCAGCGATCTGCGATGGTCATTGCGCTATCCTGCGAGAGATTTATGACAAGGGGTGACTCGTGACGCGAGGAAATTCACCCGGCTGGCGTGCGTGACAAACGCGACGCCTGCGGGGGATTTCACAGCAGCCGACCGAGACCCGTGAAGCAAGGTCCTGCTCGACGCTTTCCTGTCGGCCTTGCGCCTGTGCATGAAAAGCGGCCACAAAAAAACCGGGCGGTGCCCGGTTGCAGGAGTCTAGCATGAATCCTTGTGGGATGAACCCCGCGAACCTCTCGTACGACGTTCATCCACTGCGCGGCCTCTGATGCTGCCAGAGGCCGCGCGCAACATCCCCGAAGGCTAGCCTTCGGGCTTGATGATGCTGCTTACTTGCTACCACCCTGCGGGTCCTTGAAGAAGCGGAAGAACTCGCTGTCCGGCTGCATGACCATCATGTTGCCATCGCCCTTGAAGCTGTCGCGATAGGCCTGCAGTGAGCGGTAGAAGCGGAAGAACTCGGTATCCGCCCCGTACGCACCGGCATAGATGGCGGCGGCGGAGGCATCGCCCTCACCGCGCAGGGTCTGCGCCTGTTCTTCGGCCTGCGCGAGCAGGACGGAACGGCGACGATCGGCATTGGCCTGGATCTTCTCGGCCTGCTCCTGACCCTGGGCACGATACTCTCGTGCCTCACGCTGACGCTCGGTCTTCATGCGCTCGTAGACCGCCTGGGAGACTTCGTCCGGCAGGTCGATACGCTTGACGCGGATATCGAGAATCGACACCCCCAGTTCCTTGCGCATCACCTCGTCGAGCTCTTCGGTGGGCTTCTTCATCAGCGCGTCACGCTGCTCGGAGATGATCTGCACCAGTTCGAGCTTGCCGAACTCGTTACGCAGACTCTCGTCGACACGCGGCGCGATCAGGCGCTCGGCCATCTGCTCGTCGCCGGAGGTCGCTTCGTAGTAGCGCTTCGGATCGACGATCTTCCACTTGACGAAGGAGTCGACGATGACGGCCTTCTTCTCGCGGGTCAGATAACGGCTTGCCTGGGCATCCAGCGTCAACACGCGCGTATCAAAGGTACGGATCGTGTTGTAGACCGGCAGCTTGAAGTGCAGGCCGGGCTGGATGTTGTCTTCCACCACTTCACCAAACTTGAGCTTGATGGCGCGCTGGGTCTCATCAACCGTGTAGAGGCTGTTGCTACCAAGCCAGGCCACTACGGCCAGACCGGCGACGGCCATCAGTGAGCGATTGTTGATCATTAACGACCCTCCCGACGGATGCTGTTGCTGCTGTCAGTGCTCTGGCTGCGGCTCAGGGCATCACTCGCCTGTCGGGACACACGGTCCAGCTCGCTACGACTCATGCCACTGCTGTCTTCGGCGGCAGCACTGGACTTGTTGGCCAGCTTGTCCAACGGCAGGTACATGAGGGAATTGCCGTTCTCGACATCCACCAGCACCTTGTTGGTCTTGCCGAGCACTTCGCCCATGGTTTCCAGATACATGCGCTCGCGGATGATTTCCGGCGCCTTCTGGTACTCGGTCAGCAGGGACGTGAAGCGGTTGGCCTCACCCTGGGACTTCGCGACCACGGACTCCTTGTAACCCTCGGCTTCCTCGATGATGCGCTGCGCCTGACCCTGGGCTTCCGGGAGAATCGAGTTCTCGTAGGCCAGTGCCTGGTTGATCGTGCGCTGACGATCCTCACGCGCCTTGATGACGTCATCGAAGGAATCCTGGACCGCTGCCGGCGCAGAGGTGGATTCGACGTTGATGGTCTGCAGCGTCAGGCCGACACCGTAGTTGTCCAGATAGGACTGCAGGCGCGACTTGACGTTGCTGGCCAGCAGTTCACGACCGGAGGTCAGGATGTCGTTCATGTCGGCACTGCCGACTTCGTGACGCAGCGCAGAGTCCATGGCGTTCTCGAGACTGATCTCGGGCGCACGGACGTTGAGCAGGAAGTCACGCGGGTTGGACACCTGATACTGCACGGACATCTGGACTTCGACGATGTTCTCGTCCTGGGTCAGCATCGACTTGGTCTGGGAGAGCGAACGCACCTTGGTGACGTTGACCTCACGCACATCGTCGATGATCGGCGGATTCCAGTGCAGGCCCGGACCGACGATGTCGTTGTACTTGCCGAAACGCAGCACGACGCCACGCTCTGACTGATCGACCAGATAGAAACCGGAAGCCGCCCAGATGGCGACCAGGATGACACCGATGATACCCGGCAGTGCGAAGGCATTGGTGCTGCCACCGTTGCCGCCATTGCCACCGGCACCGCCACGACGCTTGCGGCCATTGCCGAGCATGCCGTTGAGCTTGTCCTGGAATTTCTTCAGCGCTTCGTCGAGGTCGGGCGGTCCACCATTGCCACCGCCGTTACCCCCGCCCCCCTTCTTGTCCCCGTTGCGACCACCGCCGCTCCACGGGTCATGCTGGTTGCCGCCACCCGGCTCATTCCAAGCCATACGTCGTCTCCACTCAGTCGATGTTCCGCTCGTCATTATGATGACGCCGCCCTGCCAGCTGCGACCGGTTCCGTGCCTTGAGCCTGATGGCCTCCGGCGACCGATTCTCTCGTACGGCATGGCGACGCGTCCCTTGCGGGAGAAGGCCATGGCCCTGCCCGACGGCCATCGTCCGTCGGACGGCATCCAGCCAATCCTGCTGAATGCCCGCTGCTCTGACGCGCAGGTCATGCCCTGCGCGAGGGCATCCATCGTCATTCGTGCGCGGCGATGGATGCCGGGTAGTGCTTGCCACTGCGTTGCGACAACAGTGCGCTGCTGCCTCGTGCGCCACTTCTCATCGAGCTGCTGCGCAGCGCACCGGCGCAAGTCTCGTTACCAGACGGTATCAGGACTTGTGCGTGACCGACACGCGATGCTTTTCCGCGCGTTCGGCGGACAGCTCACGCTGCCAGGCTTCACGGTCGTCATGTTCACCCCCGAGATAATCTTCAGGCGATTCACCAAGATGCGACAACAACTGCAGAAAGTCGCGTTTCTCGAGACGAATGTCCAGCAGCGCATTGCCCTGCTCGTCATATTGCTCGTCCTTGACCGCGTCCAGCTCATGCAGGCCTGCCCGCAGACGGGACTTGGCAGGCCCCAGCGTCAGCTGCATGGAGATGACGTTGTCCGACAGCAGCTCGGCGAAGGCCTGCATCAACAGATCCAGCCCCTTGCCGTCGCGTGCCGACAGCCACACCGCCAGCGGACGACCGAAGCCATCCCGTTCGATGCGCGGCGCCATGTCGAGTCGGTCGATCTTGTTCATGACCAACAGACGCGGCACATCACCGGCATCGATCTCGCTCAGGACGTGATTGACCTGCTCGGTATTGCGGTCATTCTCCGGGTCTGCGGCGTCGATGACATGTACCAGCAGATCCGCTTCCGCCGCTTCCTGCAGGGTCGCCTGGAAGGCTTCCACCAGCTTGTGCGGCAGATGACGAATGAAGCCGACGGTATCGGCCAGGACTGCCGGGCCGACATCCTCGAGCTCCAGACGACGCAGCGTCGGGTCCAGCGTCGCGAACAGCTGATCGGCGGCGTACACCTCGGAGGTGGTCAGCGCGTTGAACAGCGTCGACTTGCCGGCGTTGGTATAGCCGACCAGCGACAGACTCGGGATCTCGGCACGCGCACGGGCACGGCGGTTCTGATCGCGCTGCTTGTGCACCTTCTCGAGTCGCTTGTGGATCGACTTGATACGGGCGCGCAACAGGCGACGGTCAGTCTCGAGCTGGGTTTCCCCCGGGCCTCGCAGACCGATACCGCCTTTCTGACGCTCAAGGTGGGTCCAACCCCGCACCAGGCGGGTGGACATGTACTCGAGCTGTGCGAGTTCCACCTGCAGCTTGCCCTCATGGGTCCGCGCACGCTGGGCAAAGATGTCGAGAATCAGACCGGTACGGTCGATGACGCGACACTTGAGCGTGGCTTCGAGGTTACGCTGCTGGGAAGGACTCAATGAATGGTTGAAAATGACCAGCTCGGCTTCGTGCACGGCCAGGGCCTCTTGCACTTCCTCAAGCTTGCCTTCTCCGATGAACGTACGGGAGTCGGGACGGGGCCGGCTACCCTCGATGAGGGTCGCCGGCACGGCGCCTGCCGAACGTACGAGTTCGAGGAGCTCACCGGCATCCTCGCGTTCTTTTTCGTCCCGGAAATTGACATGCACCAGGACGGCCGTTTCACCGGCTTCGGGTCGTTCGAAGAACAATCAGCGCCTCTAACTTCAGCTTTCTGTGGACGGCACGCTCGGATCCTGTGCCGGCAGGCGCACATTGCGCGACGGCACCACGGTCGAGATAGCGTGCTTGTAAACCATCTGGGAGACAGTATTGCGCAGCAGGATCACGAACTGATCGAAGGATTCGATCTGGCCCTGCAGCTTGATGCCGTTGACCAGGAAGATCGAGACCGGGATACGTTCCTTGCGCAGGATGTTCAGGTACGGGTCCTGGAGTGATTGACCTTTGGACATGTGACTCTCCGTAAAAATGTCTCGTTCGAGGTAAGTATGGTTATGTTCGCCAGCGCTCCGGGTTGCCCTCTTGAGGGGGCTTCACGGGCGCGGGTCGTGACCGCTCATGTTACGCTAAGTGCAGGTCTGGCGCACGATTTTCAAGGTTTCACTGTAAGGATCTACACCCATGGAATCCACCGGGTGAATCCCCTGCCAGCTCCGCAACCAGGTCAACTGTCGCTTGGCGAGTTGACGCGTCGCGATGATGCCGCGTTCGCGCATCTCATCCCGGCTCAGATGGCCATCGAGAAAATCCCACACCTGACGGTAGCCGACACAACGTATCGAGGGCAGGCCCGCATGCAGCTCCGGACGTGCCTTCAGCGCTTCGACCTCGGCAATGAAGCCCTGTTCCAACATCTGATCAAAACGCGTCTCGATACGTTCATGTAACACGGCTCTATCGTGGGGCGCCAGTGCGATCGCTATCGGCCGGAACGGAAGTTCCGCCTCTGGCTGCTCCGCGAGCAGCTCGCTCATCGGGCGCCCGCTGATCAGACAGACCTCCAGCGCACGTGTCAGCCGCTGGGGGTCCGTGGCCCGAATGCGCTGTGCCGTAGCCGGATCAAGCCGCGCCAGCTGCGCATGCAGCGCCGGCAGACCCTCGGACTGGATACGCGCCTCGAGCTCCGCGCGCAGCTCGGCATCCGCTGCCGGCAGCTCCGCCACGCCTTCCAACAGACGCTTGAAATACATCATGGTGCCACCGACCAGCAGCGGCATCTTGCCGCGGGACTGGATCTCGGCGATATGCGCCAGCGCATCACGACGAAACTCGGCGGCGGAATAGCTCTCCAGCGGATCGAGAAAGTCGATCAGGCGGTGTGGCGCTCGGGCCAGCTCTGCCGCGCTCGGCTTGGCCGTGCCGATATCCATGCCGCGATAGATCAGCGCCGAATCGACACTGACCAACTCCGCGCCCTGCTCCTCGTGCCAGCGAATGGCGAGGTCGGTCTTGCCGGAGGCCGTCGGCCCCATCAACAACACGACAGGCGGCTTGTCAGCCACCTCAGGTGCGTGGTGTCGGGAATCTTCAGGGGGTTGAATCTGGGTCATGGCCTATTGTCTGGGCTGGGAGGTGAATCAGGGGTGAACCGCGACGACACGGGGCGTCATCTACTGGCCGCGCAGGAACAGCTTGTCGAGCTCATGCATCGAAAGCTCGGTCCAGGTCGGTCGGCCATGATTGCATTGCCCGGAGCGCTCGGTGCGCTCCATGTCACGCAGCAGGGCATTCATTTCCGGAATCGTCAGACGGCGGTTGGCGCGCACGCTGCCGCGACACGCCATGTCGGCGAGCAGTTCATTCATGTGCGCCTCCATGCGGTCACTGCGCCCATAGCGCTCAAGATCTTCCAGCATGCCGCGCACCAGGGGTTCCACATCGGCATTGCCGAGCACGACCGGCACCTGACGCACCAGCAGCGTTTCCGGCCCGGCAGCGTCCAGCTCGACGCCCAGACGCGTGAACGCCTCGGACTCGCGCTCGAAGGTGCCCATCTCGCGCGAACTGACCGCCAGCGACACCGGCACCAGCAGCGGCTGGGCCTCCAGATGGCCGCCACCGTGAACGTGCTGCTTCATGCGCTCATAGGTGATGCGCTCATGAGCGGCATGCATATCGACCATCACCAGCCCGCGCGAGGTCTGCGACAGGATATAGACGCCATGCAGCTGCGCCACGGCGTAGCCCAGCGGCGGAGTGTCATCGTCGTCACTCTGGGCCGGCAGACCACGCATCACCACTGCCGAGCTGCCTGAGATCGAACCAGCCGAGACCGAACTGCCCGGAACCGAACTGCCTGGGCCCGAGCCACTAGAGACAGACGGCGCCGACATGCCAGGCCCTGCGTCGCTGGAAGGCGCGCCACCGGACGGCCCACCCACCTGAGGCGTGTCGACCCGCCAGCCGGGCGCAGCTTCCCCGACACCGGCCTGCGCACTCCCCTGTCCTGCGCCCTGTCCTGCGCCCTGCCCTGGCCCGTCACCCTCGCGGCCACCTTCGCCCAGCGTGACACGTGGCGCACGCCGCGCCTCACGCTCGGCACTGGCGATCGCCGCCGGATCATTGGCCACGCCCGCGCCACCTGCGCCACCACCCGGCGTGAGCAGATGATCTTCGCTGGGGTGCAGTGCCCGATAGCCGGCCATGAACTGACGCACACGCTCGGCGCTCAGGCGTTCGCTGGAGCGACCATCACCGGCAGGCGGCAGCTGCGAGGAAGGCTGCCAGGGGGCCGCAGGGCGGCCTGCAGGCGCGCTCGGCGAGGCTGACGAGTCGCCCCCGGCCTGCGGACCGGCCGATGTCGATTGCTGTTCTGAGGCGGCATTTGGCTGGGCATCCTGTTCCTGACGGCCAAGGCGCATGCCCTGCTGCTGCCAGCCGGGGTCCTCTTCCTTCTCCTGCCCCTCGATGCCGGTAGGCGCGGCGCTGTTGTCACCGGGGCGCACCTCGGCCAGCGCCTTGTGCAGGCTCGAGAACAGGAAGTCATGCACCAGGCGCCCGTCCCGGAAGCGCACTTCGTGCTTGGTCGGGTGAACGTTGACATCCACCACTGTCGGGTCGAGCTCCAGATAGAGCACGAACACCGGATGCCGACCATGAAACAGCACATCGCGATAGGCCTGACGCACGGCATGCGCGACCAGCCGGTCGCGCACCACGCGGCCATTGACGAAGAAGTACTGCTGATCGGCCTGGGCACGAGAATGCGTCGGCAAGCCCACCCAGCCGGACAGGCGCAGGCCGGAGGCCTCGATATCCAGATGCAGCGCATGCTCGAGGAAGTTACGCCCGAGCAGCGCACCGATGCGCCGCTCCACCGTCAGGGTGTCTTCACCGGCGCGCAGCTGATGCACCACCTTCTGGTTGTGACGCAGCGTCCAGCCGATATCGTGGCGTGACAATGCCAGCCGCCGGAAGCTTTCCTCGACATGGCCGAACTCGGTCTTCTCGGTGCGCATGAACTTGCGGCGCGCCGGCGTATTGAAAAACAGATCACGCACCGCGACGCTGGTGCCACGCGGATGCGGCGCCGGGGAGACGCGCGGCGCCATCTCGCGCCCTTCCGCCACCACGCGCCAGCCATTGGCCGGTTCCTCCGAGACATTCGAGAACAGCTCCAGCCGCGAGACCGAACTGATCGAGGCCAGTGCCTCGCCCCGGAAACCGAGGCTCGCCACGCCCTCGAGGTCATCCAGGCTCTCGATCTTGCTGGTCGCATGCCGTGACAGCGCCAGCGGCAGGTCTTCCTCGGTGATGCCGCAGCCGTTGTCGCGCACGCGAATCAGCCGCGCACCGCCACCTTCCAGCTCCAGCTCGATGCGGGTGCTGCCGGCATCGATGGCGTTCTCGACCAGCTCCTTGACCACGGAAGCCGGCCGCTCCACGACCTCACCCGCCGCGATCTGGTTGGCGAGGCGCGGATTGAGGATACGGATCCGTCGCTCGCCAGGGCGAGCGGGCTGCATGTCGGTCAGCTCGTCAGACATCGATAGACTCCTGGATACACGAGCGAAAAACGCCGCTTCTCTGAAAACGATACTGTCCGCCGACCCAGCCACGGCAAGCAACGCATGCCGGAACTGCATCAGCGGACAGTGTCTGCACCCCGCCAACGCAAGGCGCGGTCAGGGCGACTTCATGACGTCAGGTTCAGCTGCGCGGAATCTTGAGCAGCTGGCCCACGCGCACCGTGTCGCCACTCATGTTGTTGGCCTGCTTGAGGGCCGCCATGCTCACGTTGTGGCGCTGGGCCACTTCCGACAGCGTATCGCCACTCTTGACGCGATACTCGCCGCCGTTGCCACCGCGTGCCTGGCTGCGTTGCCATGCCAGCAGACTCGCGGGCGGCGGATTGCGCTCGAAGTGGCTCTGGATTCCCGAGAAGATCGAGCGCGCCAGCTTCTCCTGATAGGGGCCGCTGTTGAGGTTGCGCTCTTCCTGGGGGTTGGAGATGAAGCCCGTCTCCACCAGCAGCGAGGGGATATCCGGCGACTTGAGCACCACGAAGCCCGCCTGCTCCACCTGACGCTTGTGCAGGGAATTCATGCGCCCGAGGTTGGCCAGCACGCCGCTACCCGCCGCCAGCGAATCGTTGAGCGTCGCGGTCATGGTCAGGTCGAGCAACACGCCACGCAGCATCTCATCCTTGTCATTCAGGCTGAGATTGCCATCCACGCCCCCGATCAGGTCAGCACGGTTTTCGGTGGCGGCCAGCCAGCGTGCGGTCTCGGACGTCGCGCCGCGGCTTGAGAGCGCAAAGACCGAGCTGCCATGCGGACGCGGGCTGTTGAAGGCATCGGCGTGAATCGAGACGAAGAAGTCCGCCTTCTGCTCACGCGCGATCTCGGTGCGCTTGCGCAGCGGAATGTAGTAATCGCTGTTGCGGGTCAGGATGGCCTTGAAGCCGGGCTGGGCATCGAACATGCGCTTGAGGCGCTTGCCGATCTTGAGCACCACATCCTTCTCTCGAGTCCCGCTGGGGCCGCTGGCGCCCGGGTCTTCCCCGCCGTGGCCAGGGTCGATCGCGATGATGATGTCACGCTTGGGATGTGCCGCCGCCTGGGTATTGACCACAGGTTCCGCCGGTTCGCCCTTCAGCTTGCGCTTGGCCGCGGCCTGTTCCTGCTCGCGGATACGAGCCTCGATGGGGTCGATGGGATTCTCGACCGCCGACTCGCCGGGGAACTCGAGATCCACCACCAGGCGATTGCCGTACTTGGCATTCGGCGCCAGCGTGAAGTCCTTGGGATTGACCGGGCGCGTCAGGTCGAGCACCACACGCAAGGCATCCCCCTGACGTCCGCTGCGGATCGACTTGATGGCGCTGCCTTCGAGATTCAGCGCGGCGAACTTGCGCTCGACCGCGGCACTGGCCACTTCACTGCCGGCAAGGTCGATCACCAGACGGCGCGGATTGTCGAGGCCGAAGACCTTGGCCTTGGCGGCACTGTCGAGATCGAATACCAGCCGCGTGTGGTCCGGTGCGGTCCACAGGCGCAGGTTCTCGACCTTGGCGGCCAGCGCCTGCGGCGCCAGCACCAGACTGGCAAGCGAGCAGACGACGCCACCCGCCAGCCAGCGACGGAAGCTGCGCGCCAGACGCATACGGGGGATTTTGGACGCTATTTCAGGCATCAGACAGGATGACCCAGACAGAAAGAACATGAATGAAGATAACGAATGATCGGACACTGCGCCGCCAGACATCGCAAGCGGAACGGCGTCATCATGCCTGAGAGGTTCGACGCTCGGCCAGTGTTGCCAACCAACCCTCACCTCGCGGTGTCAGGGCAGTCAATTCGGCCTCGCGTCCTTCGTCGGCGACGAACAGCGTGATGCGCAGATCCGGCGTGGGCAGAAAGCCCTGACCACAGCTCGGCCACTCGATCAGCGCCAGGCTGTCGGCGGCGAGCAGATCGCGCCCCCCGATGAACTCGAGCTCTTCAGGGTCGGCGAGGCGGTAGAGGTCGAAGTGGTTGATGTGCCACTCGCCACCCTCGGCCCGTGGCAGCACGTAGGGCTCCACCAGGGTGTAGGTCGGGCTCTTGACCGCGCCCTGGTGACCATAGGCGCGCAGCACGCCGCGGGTCAGGGTCGTCTTGCCCGCCCCCAGCTCGCCCTCCAGGAACACCAGCCCGCGGCCGGCAAGGATATTTCCCAATTGAGTGCCGAAGGCAACCTGGGCGTTTTCATCAGACAGAAGTATGCGCATCTCGGGCCCGTGGATTGAGCAATAAATGCATATAGGATGCCAGATCACCTGCGAGCAGGCCACGTTCACCACGCTCCTGTACCGCCCGGTCGGCCGCCAGGGCATGCACCAGCACCCCAAGCCTGGCCGCCTGCGCCATGGCGCGCGTGACACGCCGGGCCTGCGCCGCCTCATCCTGGGAGGAACGCGGCTGGCGTGCATCGAAGCCGCCGTTGAGCGCCTGCGCCGCCAGACCCGCGATGATGCCACCCAGCACATCGCCCATGCCGCCACTGGCCATGCCCGGATTGCCATAGGGGCAGAGCGCCACCGCCGGCCCCTCAAGTACCCCCGCAGGACTCGCCACCAGACTGCCCGCGCCCTTGAGCACCACGCTGCCGCCGAAACGCTGCTGGAGTGCTCTTGCGGCTGCGATCCGGTCATGTTCGATGTCCGCCACACTGCAATCGAGCAAACGCGCGGCCTCACCGGGATGCGGCGTCAGCACCCAGTCGTCGCGACGAATGATCTCGCCTTCGCTCGCGCGCCAGGCCAGCAGGCTCAGTCCATCGGCATCGACGACCAGCGGCTGCCCCGCCGCCAGCACCCGCGACATGCCGCCCCAGCCCCACAGCATGCTCTCGAGACTCTCGGTGCCCATGCCCGGCCCGACCAGCGTCACGCTGGCCTGAGCCAGCTGTGATTCCAGCACGGCGAAGCCATCGTGGCTGCTGCCCTCAGGGCCACTCTTGAGGCCGCGCGCCATGACCTCGGGGCAGCGCGTCAGGCTGGCGCTGATATGCGCGGGCGCCGTCAGCAGCGCGACCTTGCCGGCACCGGCCCGCGCCGCTGCCTCACTGGCCAGCAACACCGAGCCCCCCAGCCCCGGCCCGCCGCCGAAGACCAGCGCGCTGCCGGTATCGCCCTTGTGGGCCAGCGGCGAGCGCGGCACCAGCTCGGACTCCAGCCAGCGCGGTGTCAGCCGCTGCACGGCATCCTCTGCCAACAAGGCCGCGGTTCGCGACTGCGCGACCACCACCGGCAACACGCGCGCCGCGCCCAGGCGCGCCAGACTGACGTGCCCGGCGTGCAGCTCGGCGCGTCCGGTGTGCAGGCCCGGCTTGTCGACCAGAAACGTCAGCGTCACATCCGCTTCCACGGCGACACCCGCGACCGCGCCTGTCGCGGCGTTCAAGCCTGAGGGCACATCCAGCGCCATGACATGCACGCCCTGCTGATGAGCGTGATTGATGCGCTCGATGGCTTCGACCACGTTGCCGCGCGGCGCATCGCGCAGGCCGATGCCGGTCAGCGCATCCACCAGCAAGGGCCAGCCCTTGAGCAGCGCATCCGCCGCCTCCTCATCGGCCTTCGGCCATGCCAGCGTCTCGACGCCAGCTTCGCGCGCCGCGATCGCAGCCAGCTGCGCATCACCGGTCAAGGCATCCTCCGGCGTCAAGGCGATGACCCGCACCTCGAAGCCCGCCAGCAATGCCAGACGCGCCAGCAGATAGCCATCGCCGCCATTGTTGCCGCCGCCACACAGCACGCACAGCCTGCGAGTCTCCGGCCAACGCTGACGCAGCAGATCGAACGCCGATTGCGCGGCGCGCCCCATCAGGCGCTTCTCCACCGGCGCCTCGCTCTGGCCACTGTCAGCGGCGACGGTCTCCTCCGCGAGCATCCAATGCTCCAGATCACGCAGCGCCGCCAACGGCCACAGACAGTTGACCGAACGCCACAGCGTCATGGTCGCCGAAGATGCCGGGGGGCAGGACTGGTCAGAGGTCGATTCGTGCGCTGTCATGCCTACACTCCTTGTCTGGATATCCATTGCCTGACTGGATGTTCGTTGCCTGTCTAGACGCTCGTTGCCTGTCTGGATGTGCGTTGCCTATCGTGAGGCATGGCGTGGTGTGCCGCCTTCCTTTCTACTGCACTTTACCTGCCGTGCTCACGCCGTCAGGCAGCACGCTTGGGCTGACCGGCAAGTTGCGCTAAGGTGGCGCGCCTCTGCCCTCGATCTCGCTGGAACCCCCATGTCTGCTCCGCACTCATCCACCGCCGCCGCTTCACCTGCCGATACCGGGAGCCCCGCTGCCGATGAACAGGCCATGGCGGCACTGGCGACGCGCATCAAGACATGGGGGCGCGAGCTGGGTTTTCAGCAGGTCGGCATCACCGATGTGGATCTCTCGGCCCACGAGGCCTATCTGGAGCGCTGGCTGGCCAATGGCCATCACGGCGAGATGAACTTCATGGCCAAGCACGGCACCAAGCGCACTCGTCCTGAGGAGCTGGTGCCCGGGACACTGCGCGTCATCAGCGTGCGCCTCGATTACCTGCCGCCTGAGGTCGAGACCACTCAGGTGCTCAGCCAACCCGAACGCGCCTATGTGTCACGCTACGCGCTGGGGCGTGATTACCACAAGCTGATGCGCAAGCGACTGGCCAATCTGGCCAAGCAGATCGAGAAGGAGGTCGGCAAGTTCGGCTATCGCGCCTTCGTCGACTCCGCCCCGGTGATGGAGCGCGCCCTGGCACAGAAGGCCGGCATCGGCTGGTTCGGCAAGAACGCCATGCTGATGAATCAGCAGGCCGGCTGCCTGTTCTTCCTGGGCGAACTCTACACCGACCTGCCCCTGCCGGTGGACGCCCCCTTTGAAAAGGAACACTGCGGCAGCTGCAACGCCTGCAAGGTCGCCTGCCCGACGGATGCCATCGTCGAGGACAAGGTCGTCGATGCGCGGCGCTGCATTTCCTACCTGACCATCGAGCTCGATGGCGCCATCCCCGAGGAATTCCGTCGCCCGATGGGCAACCGCATCTACGGCTGCGATGACTGTCAGCTGTTCTGCCCCTTCACACGCTTCGCCAAGGCGACTCAGGAGACTGACTTCTCGCCGCGTCATGATCTGGATCGCATCGAGCTGATCCGCCTGTTCTGCTGGGGGGAGCAGGAATTTCTCAGCAAGACGGAAGGCAGCCCGATTCGGCGCATCGGCTACGAGAAGTGGCTCTCCAACATCGCCATCGGGCTGGGCAACGCGCCCTGGTCGGAGCAGGTCGAGCATGTGCTGCGCGCCCGTCTGGCCTACCCTAGCGAGCCGCTGCGCGAGCATGTGCGCTGGGCGCTGAAGGAGCAGGCCATCAAGCGCGGCGCCCGCCTGGCCACCGCGCTTTGAGAGGCGTTGCCTCCAGGGCTTTCGCTTCGAGCGCCCTTGCCTAGAGGAACGATGCTTAGACGATGCCCTGCTGGGTCAGCTTGAGGAAGGTCTTGCGGTAATGCGCAAGCTCCGCCAGTGACTCACGGATATCGTCCATCGCCTGGTGGGTCGCACGCTTCTTGAAGCCGTCGAGTGCGGCCGGATTCCAGCGCTTGGCCAGCTCTTTCAGGGTCGAGACATCGATGTTGCGGTAGTGGAAGAATTCTTCCAGCAACGGCATCTCGTGCTGCAGGAAGCGACGGTCCTGATGCACGCTGTTGCCACACATCGGCGAGGCGCCTGCCGCCACGTGCCGGGCCAGGAACTCGAGGGTCTGACGTTCGGCTTCGGCGGTATCTATCTGACTTTCCTTGACGCGCTTCACCAGCCCGGATTCACCATGGGTGCGCGTATTCCACTCATCCATCGCCTCCAGCAGGCTGTCCGGCTGATGCACGGCCAACACCGGGCCTTCGGCGATCAGGTTGAGGTCGCCGTCGGTGACCAGCGTGGCTACCTCGATGATGCGCTCACGCGCCGGGTCGAGGCCGGTCATTTCCAGGTCGATCCAGATGAGGCGGTCGGCCTGCGCGGTGGGATTTGCCATGGGTCACTCCTTGCTGAGCAGATGATGGAATGGCGCGGGACGCCAGTCGATGACAGCAGTATCACACGCCATCCCGGGGCGTCGCACGACACCCGAGGGCGCAAAGGGTACAATCGCGCCGCAAAGGGGGGAAGACTCTCCCATCCCTGGCGAACGAACGGCGACCGGAGTCACCAGCCAAGCATGAGTAAACGCAAGCTAAGCCGCCAGCAGCAATGGCGAATCGAGAAGGTGCAGGCCGAGCGTACCAAGCGCGCCGAAAAGCGCGAGACGCAGGACCGTGACAAGCTCGACGCCGGCGAATATGGCCCGGAGCAGCATGGCCGTGTCATCGCCCACTTCGGGCGCAGCCTGGAAGTCGAGAGCGAATCCGGCAGCCTGCACCGCTGCCACCTGCGCGCCAACCTCGAGACGCTGGTCACCGGTGACCGGGTCATCTGGCGCGAAGCCAGCGATGCCAGCGGCGTCGTCGTCGCGCGGGGCGCACGCACCACCGAGCTTGAACGCCCCGACATGCGCGGCGTGCTCAAGCCGGTGGCGGCCAACATCGACCAGATCCTGATCGTGTTCGCCGCCGAACCCGCCCCGCAGCCCAACCTGATCGACCGCTATCTGATCGCCGCGGAAGCCACCGGCATCACGCCGGTGCTGGTGCTCAACAAGGTCGACCTGCTGCCGGAAAGCGGCGGTGAGCTGCGCGACCTGCTGGCGCGCTATGAAGCGCTCGGCTACGAAGTCGTCGCCTGTACCACGCGTGGCGAGTCGGGGCTTGACGCCCTCAAGGCCCAGCTCAGCGACCGCACCTCGGTCTTTGTCGGCCAGAGTGGCGTCGGCAAGTCGTCCCTGATCGGCATGCTGCTGCCCAGGGAAGAGGTTCGTGTCGGCCCGCTGTCGGCCGAATCACGCCAGGGCATGCACACCACCACCACCGCCTGGCTCTATCATATGCCGGATGGCGGTGACCTGATCGACTCGCCCGGCATCCGTGAATTCGGCCTGGTGCACCTGACTCCCGAGCAGGTCACCGACGGCTTCCGCGAGTTCCACGACTATCTCGGCTATTGCCGCTTCCGCGACTGCAAGCATGAGAAGGAGCCGGGCTGCGCCCTGCTGCAGGCCGTGGACAACGGTGAGATCGGCCGCGTGCGCTTCGAGAGCTACAAGAAGATTCTGCTCTCGCTGACCGAGAGCTGATCAGGCGCTATCAAAAGCCGTCAACAAAAAGCCCCGCCAGGCAGTCACTGCCTGGCGGGGCTTTTTCATGCTCGAGGCCCTCGAGATACATCACAGCCTCGAGACACATCACTGCCGCTTTCGAAACCTAGCCTTCCAGCAACAGCAGCAGTGACAGCGCGAACAGCACCCACATGGTCGGGCGAATCTCACGCGCCTTGCCAACGCCAAGCTTGATGACCACGAAGCTCAGGAAGCCGAACACGATACCGTGGGTGATGGAATAGGTCAGCGGAATCATCACCATGGCGATGAAGGCCGGAATCGCATCATCGAACTGGTGCCAGTGGATCTTGCCGATCGGCTCCATCATGAATACGCCGACCAGAATCAGCGCCGGGGCAGTCGCGATGGACGGCACCAGCGACAGCAGCGGCGCCAGGAACAGGAACGGCAGGAAGCAGAGCGCCACCACCACCGCGACCAGCCCGGTGCGTCCGCCCTGACTGATACCGGCCGCCGATTCGATGTAGGCATTCGCCGGGCTGGTACCCAGTGGCGCGGACACCAGCGCCGAGAAGGCATCGACCATCATCGAGCGACGGATATTGCGCGGGTCACCATTCTCGTCCTTCAGATTGCCCGCCTCGGCCACCGCCATGAAGGTCGAGAGCGCATCGAAGAACACCGTGAACAGAATGACGAAGATGAACGGCGCATAGGCGACCTTGAGCGAACCGAGCAGGTCCAGCGCCAGCAGGCCACTGAAATCAGGCGCAGCGAAGATACCGGTGAAGTTGACCAGCGTTGGCTGAGCGATCTCCGGCGGGAAGTAGGCGCTGCCATCCCCCCACAGACGCCCGATGGTGGTCGCCATCAGGGTCGTGACGATGATGCCGATGATCAATGCGCCGTGGATACGCTTCGCGACCAGGATGGCGGTCAGTGCCAACCCCAGCAGGAAGACCACCAGCGAGGGCGTCATCGGCGCCACGCTGACCACGGTGACCGGGTTGGAGACGATCAGCTTGGCATTCACCAGACCGATCAAGGTGATGAACAGGCCGATACCACAGGCGATGGCGTAGCGGAGCTGAGCGGGAATCGCATCGATCACCAGGCGGCGCACGTTGAACATGGCCAGTACCGCGAAGATGACGCCGGCCCAGAACACGCAGCCCAGCGCGACCTCCCAGCTCATGCCGCCGCCCAGCACCATGGTGTAGGCGAACAGGGCATTGATGCCCATGCCCGGCGCGACCAGGATCGGGTTGCGCGCGTACAGGCCCATCATCAGGCTGCCGAAGAAGCTGACCAGCACGGTCGCCGTGAGGGCGGCACTGAATGGCACGCCGGCGGCTGACAGGATGCCGGGATTGACCACGATGATGTACATCGACGCCATGAAGGTGGCGATGCCCGCCAGCACTTCCGTGCGCGTCGTGGTGCCTTCGGCACGCAATGAGAATAGGCGCTCGAGCAAGATGATGACTCCCGTTCAGGATGAAGCGATTGAGTAGCAGCTCAGCGTCGACGAGTCGCCGACACGCTGCACCGAAATGACACACATTGAGCGCCCGCACCGCACTCGAAGAGTGCAACAGCGCCACTGGCGACAGACAGTGTATTGCCTGGGGCCGCGAAGAGGGTGTTCCCGAGGGCCAGAATGTGGCATTCGCCTCAGGCCCGCTGCACTGAAACAAGCGCTTCTTTCTACAAGACCTACTGGCTACAAGACCTACTGGATCTACTGGCTGCTGGCTGCTGGCTGCTGGCTGCTGGCTGCTGGCTGGCCTCGCCAGCTGATCAGAAGCCTGTCCAGAAGGCTGTCCATAAGGTCAGGTCATGGCGCGCACTGTGCCCTGCTGGCACACGCGTCGTCCACGTCTGTGCCGTTATACGTTCGCACTGGGCATTCACACGTTCGCCCCAGAATGTGACGCGCGGCATTATACTGAAAACATGTCGTTTCAGGGGACAAGATGGCAAGGAATCTGGCGCGGTGACACTTCGCCTCGCCGCAGTCACTTGATTGCATGTCTTGATCGTAGTGACTTGACCACAGTGACTTGACCACAGTGCCAGCCGACGTGCCATGATGCCGGAAGGATCACTCTCTTCGTAGAAGCAAGGATTACGCCATGTCTCACGATTCTTCACACCCTTCCCCCTCGGAAGCCGACCTGCTGCCCTTGATCGTCGAACCGCAGCAGCTCGCGGAGATGCTCGACCATCCTGATATCGTGATCGTCGACGTGCCACTGAAAGCCGAGAGCCATGCGCGTCATGTGCCCGGCGCTCGCCTGCTCGACTTCAAGCAGCTGGTCGGCAGCAATGACGACGACATTCCCGGCGTGCCGAGCCCCGAGGCACTGTCTGGCGTGATGTCAGCCCTTGGCATCACCCGCGACAGCCATGTGGTGGCCTATGACGATGAAGGCGGCGGTTGGGCCGGACGCTTGCTGTGGACCCTGGCGCTGCTCGGCCATACCCGCTACAGCTACCTCAATGGTGGCCTGCACGCATGGCAAGGCGATGGCCTGCCGCTGAGTGACACCGCCAGCGACTGGAACCCCAGCGAGTATCACGCCGCCTACATGGACACCAGCGTGATGGCGACGCGGGAAGACATTCTTGATCGGCTGGCGGCCGAGGACCCGCAGGAAAGCGTCGTGGTCTGGGATGCGCGCTCCGCGGAGGAATATCGCGGCGAGAAGGGCCAGAACGCCCGCCTCGGCCATATCCCGGGCGCCGTGCATTTCGAGTGGACCGAGGCCATGGACCGTGAGCGCAACCTGCGTATCCGCGACTATGCGGAGCTGGTGACGGAACTGGGCGCTCGCGGCCTCAACCCCGAACAGCACATCGTGACGCACTGCCAGAGCCATCACCGCTCCGGCCTGACCTGGCTGGTGGGTCAGGCGCTTGGCTTCAGCGATGTACGCGCCTATCCGGGCTCCTGGAAGGAATGGGGCAACCGTGATGACACGCCCATCGAACGCTGAAGACGCTTGATATCGGGCTGAAGGCTTCTGATGGCAGCCTGGGACGAGCCTATCGAGCGCCAGCACGCCAAGGCAGGCCATGCCGGGATGACACGCATGGCCTGTCTGGCAACTGTCACCAGGCCCACGGCTGCGGCAATTCGCAGGCTTGAGCCGTTATTGACGATGGGCTAAGGTGCAGCCCAACTGCTGGCCGCCGCTGTTGCCGGCCAACGCCCGCCCTCTCGAGGAGCGGGCTTTTCATTCCTGAAAGTGCCTGCAAGGATCGCCATCGTGGATCGCGCCAAGCTGTTTTCCCTGAGCCAGTACCCACTGCCCCAGCACCTGATCTCACGCCTCATCGGCCGTGTCGCCGCCTGCACCAATCCGTGGGTCAAGAACACCTTCATCGAGCGCTTCATCAAGGCCTACGGCGTCAACATGAACGAGGCTCTCGAGGAGAATCCGCGTGCCTACGCCTGCTTCAATGACTTCTTCACCCGCGCCCTCAAGGCGGATGCCCGCCCCATCGGTGAAGGCCTGGTATCACCGGCCGATGGCGTACTGTCCCAGTTCGGCAACATCGAACACGGCACTCTCGTACAGGCCAAGGGTCAGGCGTTTTCGCTGACCCAGCTGCTGGGTGGCAGTGAAGAGCGTGCCGCGCCCTTCCGCAACGGTCGCTTCGCCACTGTCTATCTGTCACCGAAGGACTACCATCGCGTCCATATGCCGGTGGCCGGTCGTCTGGTCGAGATGGCTTACGTCCCGGGACGCCTGTTCTCGGTCAACGAAGCTACCGCCAAGCACGTGCCGGGCCTCTTCGCCCGCAACGAGCGCCTGGTGTGCATCTTCGAGACCGAGCATGGCCCGATGGCCATGGTGCTGGTGGGCGCGATGATCGTCGCGGCGATCAAGACCGTCTGGAGTGGTCAGGTCACGCCGCTTTCCGGTGATGTCGAGACGACCCGTTTCGATCAGCTCATCGAGCTGGCGCATGGCGCCGAGATGGGCCGCTTCCAGCTCGGCTCCACCGTCGTGATGTGCTTCCCGGACAGCGTCGAGTTCGATGACACCCTGACACCGGGCCAGAAGGTCAGCATGGGTCAGTCACTCGGCATGCGCCCGTCTGCGACAGCGCCGGCGGAGTCAGAAGAGCATGCGACAGAGACGGCGCAGGATTCCCCGGCCACAGACGAGAAATAAGGTCAGGCCTGGCGCAGCGCGAGCACAACATGCGCGCATAAAGCTCGCACATGAAATCCGGGCATAAAAAAAGGGAAGCCTCTGGCTTCCCTTTTTAACGACAGGAGCCTGACCGCGCCCCTCGCCTTCTTGCCTTGCCCCGCGATGAACGCTGCCATCGGGGTGATCACTACCTTCAGTGCCCAAACAGATCAGAGTCCTCCATGACGGGCGTCACGCTCTCACGACGCGACTGCCGGATGATGCCTCGAAGGCTCCGAGGGTTCGAGACATCATCTGTCGCCTTCTTTCACCATGCCCGATAAAAAAAGACCCGCTGCGACCATTGCCCTGGTCCTGCCATCACCTTGCCTGCGGGCTTCGCCGGCAAGCGCCAACCCTCCATGCTGACCTCTCCAGTCTAGTCGACGCACGCTCGGCAAGCGTGTTGGCAATAAACGCTGGGGTTCACGCAAATCACATCAAAATCTGCCTCTCATGCCGGCTCTCAAGCACGTGATGCCGGAAAAGCGATGACCGCCGAGATATCGCGCTCTCCCAGCGCCAGCATGATCAGGCGATCCAGCCCCAGCGCCACCCCGCTCCCCGCTGGCATTCCCGCCTGCAAGGCCGCCACCAGACGCTGGTCCGCCGCCACTTCGGGCAGACCCTGGGCGACTCGCGCGGCATTGTCTTCGGCAAAGCGCGCCGCCTGCTCGCTGGCATCGGTCAGCTCGTCATAGCCGTTGGCCAGTTCGATGCCCGCCACGTAGGCCTCGAAGCGCGACGCCACCCAATCGCCCTCACTGTCCTGATGCTTGCGCGCCAAGGCAGCCTGCGCGGCCGGATACTCGGTGACCAGCTCCACGGTGGCTCGTCCCTGTGCTTCTGCTCCCTGTGACCCTGAGCCAAGGGTCGGCTCGATCACCAGGCTCATCAGCGCATCCAGGCAGGTCTCATGCGACCAGTCGTCAGCCGCGACCTCACATTCTCGCGAACAGGCGGCTCGCAGCTCCTCGAGCGAGGCCGTGAAGGGGTCCAGCGCCAGCACACGGCGAAACAGCGCACGGTAAGGCGTGATGGCAGGCCTTACCTGGGCGTCTTGAGACTCACTGAGCAGCGACGGCTGACCGGTCAGCTGTGCCCCGAGCGCCATCACGCGCCGGATCAGCTCGCAGGTCTCCGTCATCAGCGCCTCAAGGCTCATGCCGGGGCGATACCACTCCAGCATGCAGAACTCGGGATTGTGGCGGCGGCTGACCTCGCCATCGCGGAAGGCACGCGCGATCTGGAAGATCGGCCCGCTGCCGGCCGCCAGCAGTCGCTTCATGTGAAATTCCGGCGACGTCTGCAGCCACATCGGCACGCGCTCACGCTCGCCCGGCAACTGCGCGGTCAGTGACAATGACGCGAGACCGACATCCGTCGACCCGGCCTGCCCCAGCACCGGCGTTTCCACCTCCAGCACCTCACGCTCGGCGAAGAAGGTGCGCACCTCACTGATCAGACGCGCGCGCTGGACGAGCCGCTCGCGCGTGGCAGTGGGCGCCCAGTCCTCTGCCAGGGCGGCGCCTGGCGCGGCAGCGGCTGAGAGAGGTGAAGCAGCGGCGGAAGAATCGGCATCAGACATGGACAGGCTCGAGGAAGGGATCAGCGGGAGACGCTGGCCAGTCGTGCAGGAATGAGGAGCACGAATGAGCAGCACAAACGATGATGCCCCGCACGAGGCGAGGCATCAGGGTGTTCACGGCGTGAGCGAAAGGGCTCAGGCGCGAGACACGTACTCGGCGCTGCGGGTATCAACCTTGAGGACTTCGCCCTGGTTGATGAACAGCGGCACACGCACCACGGCACCGGAAGACAGGGTCGCCGGCTTGGAGCCACCGTTGGCGGTGTCGCCCTTGAGGCCCGGGTCCGTCTCGACGACTTCCAGCTCGATGAAGTTCGGCGCGGTGACGGCGATCGCGTTGTCGTTCCACAGCGTGATGGTGTAGACGACCTGCTCCTTCAGCCACTTGACCGTGTCGCCCAGCGCCTTGCCATCGACAGCGTACTGCTCGAAGGAGCCATCGGTACGCATGAAGTGCCACATCTCACCGTCGGTGTAGAGGTATTCCATGTCGACTTCCATGACATCGGCGGCTTCGATGCTCTCGCCGGACTTGAAAGTACGCTCCCATACACGACCGGTCTTCAGGTTGCGCAGCTTGACGCGGTTGAAGGCCTGGCCCTTGCCCGGCTTGACCAGTTCGTTATCGACGATGGCACAGGGATCATTGTCCAGCATCACTTTCAGACCGGACTTGAATTCGTTGGTAGAATAGTTGGCCATCTTGCTCGCTCTCGACTCGTTAACGGGTCTTGCCCGCCATGAATTCCAGATTGCAGTCAATTGGCTGCAATCATGACTAGAAGTGATGCGCATGATAACCCGAACCCCTGCATCCTTGCATACCATCCCGCACACCAGCCACGAAAGTCGTGCCTCAGAGGCCTTCTCAGCTGCCGCTGAGGCCCCGTCTGCCCCGAATGACTGGCGTGCACAGCTACGCGACGTGATCCGCTCTCCACAGGCTCTGCTGGAGCGCCTGGGGCTGGAGCGCGAGTGGCTGCCGGGCGCCCGTGACGGCCATGAACTGTTCGCGATCCGCGTGCCCGAGGCCTATGCCAGCCGCATCCGCGCCAATGACCCCGACGATCCACTGCTGCGCCAGGTGCTGCCGCTGGACGCCGAGACCGACGTGCTCGACGGCTACGTCACCGATCCGCTGGAAGAAGCCGAGCATACGCCGCTGCCGGGACTAATCCACAAGTACACCAATCGGGTGCTGCTGATGGCCAGCGGTGGCTGCGCGATCAACTGCCGCTACTGCTTCCGCCGTCACTTCCCCTATGACGACCACCAGCCCAGCCGTGCGCAGTGGCAGGATATCCTCGACTACCTGCGCACCGATGAGCGCATCCATGAGGTGATCCTGTCCGGCGGCGACCCGCTGGTCTCCCCCGACAAGCGCCTGGCGTGGCTGGTGGAGTCGCTGGGCGAGATCCCGCATCTCAAGCGCCTGCGCATCCACACGCGCCTGCCGGTGGTGATTCCGGACCGCGTCAATGACGAGCTGCTCGGCTGGCTGGGTGCCACGCGTCTGCAGAAGGTGCTGGTCATTCACACCAACCATGCCAACGAGCTGGACGACGCCGTCGCTGCCGCGATGACTCGCCTCAAGAGCGCCGGCGTCACCCTGCTCAACCAGGGCGTCATCCTGCGCGGCGTCAATGACAGCGTGGAAGTGCAGACGGCCCTCGCCGAGCGCCTCTTCGAGTGCGGCGTACTGCCCTACTACCTGCATGCCTTCGACCCCGTGCAGGGCGCCGCCCACTTCGCGGTCAGCGATGAAGAGGCCTGCAACCTGATGGAAGCGCTGCTTGAGCATCTGCCCGGCTTCTTGATGCCGCGCCTGGTACGTGAAGTGCCCGGCCGACGCTCCAAGACACCTCTTTCCAAGCCCCCTCTTTCCAAGCCCACAATGTCCAAGACACATCCGGGAGTCGACGCCGCCACCGCTGACCCTTCGGCGTCTTCGCCTGCGGGTGACGAGGGAGAGCCATCTTCGCTCAACCTGACGGGCATCATCGCCAGCGCGTGAATGGCGCACTGGCAGCGTGAGGCAACAACAGGCGGCGTGCTGCACAAAATTTGCTACTATCGCTGGCCAATTTCATCATCGGCACACGCCCCGAGAGGCGTGGCCTCGCTCAAGGAGCCCATCACATGCCTCATCTCGTCATTGATTATGCCGACAGTCTGGCCCCCAGCCTCGACATGGACGCGATCATGGATGACCTGCATGCCGCTGCCATGCAAAGTGGCCTGTTCAAGGAAACCGACATCAAGGTGCGCGCGGAAAGCTGGCGCCACTGGCGTCTGGCCGGCAATCAGGCACCGCTGGCGCACAAGCACGGCTTCGTCAATCTGCACTGCCACCAGCTGGAAGGCCGCAGCGATGACGACAAGTCGCGCCTGACGGATATCCTGATGGAGGCCCTCAAGCCTCACTGCGAGGCGGCCCGCGAAGTCAGCGTGGAGATCGTCGAGATCACCCGCGCGACCTATCGCAAGCACAAGGCCTGAGCGCACGGGTGACTCACCGCCCCTGAGGCCGCAGACAAAAACGCCCCGTGGCCGAAAGCCACGGGGCGTTTTTCCTTCTCGCGATCAGCGATGCAAGCCAATGGGTGAACTCAGGTACCCGTCATGGCCATCGGAACGTGAAGCAGGTCATTGAGACGATGGGCGTGTTCGGCGGCCTCACGGCCCACCGACGTCAGATAGCCGCCATCCGGCAGCGTGGTCAACCCCTTGGCATGCAGACGCTCGGCGGCGGCCACCATGTCGGGACTGGCATCGTGGCGAATCTTCAAACCCTTGAGGGCGGCATCATGCGGAAACAGGCACAGCAGGTGCAGTTCATCGTCATAGGGTGACGGCATGGGCAAACTCCTGACGGCGTGGCGAGTGGCGTTTCAGTATGGCGTCAACTGACGAGCGACGAGTCGTCGGCGCTTCCCCTTCAGTCTAGCCCTCACCCCCGAAAGCGCATTGCTGCTTTGGGACTATTCTGCGACCTGATGACCAGACGACAACGCCCCCACCGCGGCGGCGATGGGGGCGTTGTCACTCACACACTGGCTTGTCACTCAGCGCAGGCGAACAGCGGCTGAATCACGGATCAGTGCTCGAGATCCTGCTGGCGATAGCCCATCAGGTAGAGCACGGCATCCAGTCCCAGGGTCGAGATCGACTGGCGCGCCTGTTCACGCACCAGCGGCTTGGCGCGGAAGGCGATACCCAGCCCCGCCTCGGCCAGCATCTTGAGGTCATTGGCACCGTCACCGACGGCGATGGTCTGCTCCATGCGCAGGCCATGACGCTCGGCGATCTCGCGCAGCAGCAGCGCCTTGCGCTCGGCATCGACGATCGGCTCGCGCACTTCACCGGTGACCTTGCCATTGACGATCACCAGCTCATTGGCGTGGATCTCATCGAAGCCCAGCAGCTGCTGAAGATGACGCGCGAAGTAGGTGAAGCCGCCGGACAGGATCGCGGTGCGATAGCCCAGCGCCTTGAGGTTGGCCATCAGGCGCTCGACCCCATCCATCAGCGGCAGATTGGCGGCGATATCGGCCAGCACCGACTCATCCAGGCCTTCCAGCTTGCTCATGCGTTCGCGGAAGCTTTCCTTGAAGTCCAGCTCGCCCCGCATGGCCCGCTCGGTGACCTCCGAGACTTCCTCGCCGACACCGTGACGACGCGCCAGCTCGTCGATCACTTCGGTCTGGATCAGCGTCGAATCCATGTCGAAGCAGATCAGGCGACGATGCCGACGCCAGATATCATCTTCCTGGATCGCGATGTCGACACCGTGCAGCGCGCCCAACGCCAGCGCCTTCTCGCGCAGTGCGTTGATGTCGGTGCCACTCTCCGGCAGGCGCAGCCAGCACTCGACACAGGCGCCTTCGGCCGGTGACTCGCCATCCAGCGGCTCACGCCCCGACAGACGATGCATCAGCTCGACGGTGATGCCGAATTCGGCTGTGAGGCCACCGACTTCGGCCAGAATGCCGGCCGGCAGACACGGCGCCAGCAGCGTCAGAATCCAGCGCGGGCGCTCCGCCTGATGGCTCCAGCGCGCATATTCTTCAGCACCGACCTGCACGGCCTGCACATCCAGCCCCAGCTGTTCACCGGCGGCAGCCAGCGCGGCCTCCAGATCAGACTCCGCGCCGAGAGCCACCAGCGCTTCCAGCGACACCAGCCCGAAGGTCACGCTCTGATTGATGTCCAGCAGTCGTGCGCCGCTGCGCGCCAGCGCCTGACCAAGCCCTGCCAGCTGTCCTGGACGAGCCGTACCGGTGGCACGGATCAAGATACGTTGTGTCATTGGAAAATCATTCCTGAGCAATGAATCATCAAGGTGTCGCCCACGGGACATGTCGGCGTCAACGCCGACGCACCTCAGCTAACAAGCCAGGCCATCCGGCCCGGATTCAACTATCGACGGCCAGACGGTCGACCTTCTGGAAGCCCTTGGGCAGCTTGCTGCCGCGGCGGCCACGCTCGCCACGATAATAATCGAGATCCGCCCCCTTGAGCAGGGTCTTGCGCTTGCCGGCATGCACCACCAGGGTCGCGCCGGCGGGCAAGACCACCAGCGAGCGCACGAACTCCTCGCGGTTGGCGGCGCGTTCGCCCGGAATCGACAGCATCTTGTTGCCCTTGCCCTTGGACATCTCGGGCAGCTCGGAGAGCGGGAAGACCAGCAGACGCCCTTCGTTGGATACCACCGCCACTTCCAAGGCCGCAGGCGTGCCATCGGCAGCCTCCGGCACTGTCGGCACCTCGACCGGTGGCAGCACCGCACAGCCGCGCGGCAAGGTCAGCGCCGCCTTGCCGGACTTGTTCTTGCCGGTGAGTTGCTCGAGCGTGGTCACGAAGCCATAGCCACCATCGGAGGCCAGCAGATAGCGCGCGGAAGGCGCATCGAGCAGCAGCCCGACCATCGCCGCCCCCGCCGCCGGATTCATGCGCCCGGTGATCGGCTCGCCCTGCCCGCGCGCACTGGGCAGATTGTGCGCGGCCAGGGTGTAGGCACGCCCGGTGTCATCCAGCAGCACCAGCGGCTGGTTGGTCTTGCCGCGCGCCGCCAGATGGAAGCGGTCGCCGGCCTTGTAGGACAGGCCCTCGGGGTCGATATCATGCCCCTTGGCGGCACGGATCCAGCCCTTCTCGGACAGCGCGACGGTGATCGGGTCGGCGCCCATCAGCTCGACTTCCGACAGCGCCTTGGCTTCGCCGCGCTCGACCAGCGGCGAGCGACGTGGATCGCCGAAGTCGATGGCGGCCTGCTCAAGCTCACTGTCGATCAGGTCCGTCAGTGCTTCGTCATTGCCCAGCAGATGCTTGAGGTGCTTGCGCTCGCGCTTGAGCTCGTCCTGCTCGCCACGCAGCTTCATCTCTTCAAGACGCGCCAGGTGACGCAGACGCAGCTCGAGGATCGCCTCGGCCTGACGCTCGGAGAGCTGGAAGGTCTCGATCAGGCTGGCCTTGGGGTCTTCCTCCTCGCGGATGATGCGAATCACCTCGTCGAGATTCAGATAAGCCGTCAGCAGACCCTCGAGGATATGCAGACGGTCCTCGACCTTGGCCAGACGATGCTCGAGGCGACGACGCACGGTGGCGCGACGATAGCGCAGCCACTCGGCCAGCATCTCGTGCAGCGCCATCACCCGCGGGCGCCCCTTGAGGTCGATGACGTTCATGTTGACGCGCGCGTTCTTCTCGAGGTCCGTGGTGGCGAACAGATGCGCCATCAGGCCTTCGATATCGACACGATTGGAGCGCGGCTGAATCAGCAGGCGCGTCGGGTTCTCGTGGTCGGACTCATCACGCAGGTCCGCGACCATCGGCAGCTTCTTGGCTTGCATCTGGGCGGCGATCTGCTCGATCACCTTGGCGCCGGAGACCTGATACGGCAGCGCCGTGATCACGATATCGCCCTCCTCCAGCACATAGCGGGCGCGCATCTTCACGCTGCCACGACCGGTACGATAGAGCTTGGCGAGGTCGGTGCGCGGCGTGATGATCTCCGCCTCGGTGGGGAAGTCCGGTGCCGGAAGGTATTCCATCAACTGATCGCTGTCGGAGTCCGGATGACGCAGCAGATGGCGCGTGGCGGCCACGACTTCATGCACGTTGTGCGGCGGGATGTCGGTCGCCATGCCCACCGCGATACCGGTGGTGCCGTTGAGCAGCACATTGGGCAGACGCGCCGGCAGCACCTTGGGCTCGTTCATGGTGCCATCGAAGTTGGGCACCCAGTCGACGGTGCCCTGGGAGAGCTCGGACAGCAGCACCTCGGAGTACTTCGACAGCCGCGATTCGGTGTAACGCATGGCCGCGAAGGACTTGGGGTCATCCTGACTACCCCAGTTGCCCTGACCGTCCACCAGCGGATAGCGATAGCTGAACGGCTGCGCCATCAGCACCATCGCCTCGTAACAGGCGCTGTCACCGTGGGGGTGGAACTTGCCCAGTACGTCGCCGACGGTACGCGCCGACTTCTTGTACTTGGCGTTGGCCGTCAGGGACAGTTCGCGCATGGCGTAGACGATGCGGCGCTGCACCGGCTTCATGCCATCGCCGACATGCGGCAGGGCGCGGTCGAGAATCACGTACATCGAGTAGTCGAGGTACGCCTTTTCGGTGTAGTCGCGCAGGGCCAGACGTTCGACGTCACCCTCCGCGACCTGGATATCCATGCTCATGGGCGCTTGACCTTGATTACGAGCGTAAAACCGGGGAGCGCCTGACTGTGGCGCTCCCGAAAGAATGCTGTCGCGCAGCTTGTCTGGCTTTCGAAAGTTCAGCTGCGCTCGAAGCTCAACCGATGCTCAGACCTCGATATCGGCCATGTTGCCGTAGTCCTCGAGCCAGCTCTTGCGATCACTGGCGCGCTTCTTGGCCAGCAGCATGTCGAGCATCTCATGGGTGCCGTCATCCGCACTGCGCGTCAGCTGCACCAGACGGCGGGTGTCCGGTGCCATGGTCGTTTCCCGCAGCTGCAGCGGATTCATCTCACCCAGACCCTTGAAGCGCTGCACGTTGGGCGTGCCACGCTTGCTCTCGAGCTGCTTGAGGATGTGCGCCTTCTCGCTCTCGTCCAGGGCATAATGCACTTCCTTGCCCAGGTCGATGCGGTACAGCGGCGGCATGGCGACGAAGACGCGCCCGGCATCCACCAGCGCCGGGAAGTGACGCACGAACAGCGCGCACAGCAGCGTGGCGATGTGCAGACCATCGGAGTCGGCGTCCGCCAGGATGCAGACCTTGTGATAGCGCAGCTTGGTGAGGTCATCCGAGCCCGGGTCCAGGCCGATGGCGACCGCGATGTCGTGGACTTCCTGAGAGGAGTAGATGTCATGCGACTCGACTTCCCAGGTATTGAGGATCTTGCCACGCAGCGGCAGGATCGCCTGAGTCTCACGGTTGCGTCCCTGCTTGGCGCTGCCGCCGGCGGAGTCACCCTCGACCAGAAACAGCTCGCTGTCGGCAGGGTCGGAGCTTGAGCAGTCCGAGAGCTTGCCCGGCAGCGCAGGCCCGGAGGTGACCTTCTTGCGCGCGACCTTCTTGGCGCTCTTCAGGCGGCGCTGGGCCGCCGAGATCACCAGTTCCGCCAGCGCTTCGGCCTGATCGACATGGTGGTTGAGCCACAGCGAGAAGGCGTCCTTGACCACGCCGGAGACGAAGGCGGCGACGCTGCGCGAGGACAGGCGCTCCTTGGTCTGGCCGGCGAACTGCGGATCGAGCATCTTCACCGACAGCACGAAGGCGGCGCGCTCCCACAGGTCATCCGCGCTCAGCTTGACGCCACGCGGCAGCAGGCTGCGGTAGTCGCAGAATTCCTTGAGCGCCTCGAGCAGGCCGGAGCGCAGGCCGTTGACGTGGGTGCCGCCCAGCGGCGTGGGGATCAGGTTGACGTAGGGTTCCTGCACCAGCTCGCCGCCTTCCGGCAGCCACTGGATCGCCCAGTCGACCCCGTGCTCCTCGTCCTCGAAATGGCCGACGAAGGGCGATTCCGGCAGGCGCTCGAAGCCATCGGTGGCGCCGAGCAGGTAATCGCGCAGGCCATCCTCGTAGTGCCAGGTCGTCTCGCTGCCATCGGTCTCGATGAGCACGACCTTGAGGCCCGGACACAGCACGGCCTTGGCACGCAGCAGGTGGCGCAGGCGCGGCATCGCCAGGCGCGGGCTGTCGAAGTAGCTCTCGTCCGGCCAGAAGCGCACCAGGGTGCCGGTATTGCGCTTGCCGACGGTGCCGATCTGGGTCAGCTCCTCGGCCTTCTCGCCATTCTCGAAGGCGATGCGCTGACGCAGGCCATCGCGGCACACTTCCACTTCCAGACGCGTCGACAGCGCATTGACCACCGAGACGCCCACGCCGTGCAGGCCGCCGGAGAAGCGGTAGCTGTCCTGGGAGAACTTGCCCCCCGCGTGCAGCTTGGTGAGGATCAGCTCGATGCCGGTCACGCCATGCTCGGGGTGGATGTCGGTGGGCATGCCACGACCGTCATCGCCGACCTCGATACCGCCATTCTCGAGCAGGCGCACGCGGATTTCCTTCGCATGCCCCGCCAGCGCCTCATCGACGGAGTTGTCGATGACTTCCTGCGCCAGATGGTTGGGCCGAGAAGTGTCGGTATACATGCCGGGCCGCTTGCGGACCGGTTCGAGGCCGGAGAGGACCTCAATGGAACTGGCGCTGTACTGACTCATCGCAGCCTTGTGTCCTTGGTGTTGACGTCCGCCATCCGACTCGCCATTTCACGTGCGCGAGACGGACAACGGATTCCTGAAAAATGAGAGACCGGCGCCTAGCGTTCAGCATCGAACGCCCTGCCAAGTCGTGCCAATCCATGTCGTGCCAAGAGGTGCCGTGCCCAGCCAGGTCGTGGTGTGTCGTAGCAGAAAGCACCACGCGCATGACCTGCTAGTCCGGCGCGACATGCATCGCCGCTGCGGTGGCGGGGGCCAGCCGGTGCCCGCCATGCGCCATGATCGCCGGCAGGTATTCCGCCAGCTGCGCAAAGCCGTGATCGCCACCCGGCGTGATGATCAAGCGACTTCCCTGATAGAGCCCTGCGGCATCATTGACATCCAATGTCTCATCGGCCGTCGCCAACAGCACCAGGGTGCGCTGCGCCGTGACCGGCTCCGCTTCCAATGCGAGCAGTCCGGGGCCGAAATCCTCGGTAACGGTGAACGTCACGCCGGTATAGGGGTTGGCATGCACCGAACCGAGCCATTCGCTGACCAGTCGCGCGGGACGCACGGCCGGATTGATCAGCACACTGCGCGGCCCTTGACGCCAGACGCTCTGAGAAGGACCAGCCGGCCCCTCGAGGCGTGCGGCCTCACGCGCGACCAGCCAGGTGGCCAGAAAGCCGCCCATGGAGCTGCCGATCACCATGATGGCGTCATCACAGGCAGGGTCTGCGGGGTCCAGCGTCAGGCGCTCACACAACGTGAGATAGGCCGCGTTGACCGCCGCCTGACCCGCGCCGGGCTCCGGGGGGATATCCGGCATCACGCACGGCAGGCCGAACTGCTCTGCCGCGCGCTGCATCAAGCGTGCCTTGGGCGAACAACTGGCCGAATTGAAGCCGTGCAAGTACAGCAGACCCTTGACGGGCGCGGTGGCGTGCATCGCTGCCGTATCTGACGGAAAGGGGGAATTGGCCATCAGCACTCCCGACAACACGCCAGACCGCGAAACCTCCCCTCCCACGCCTCCCACGCCTCAAGATGGCTGGGCATCTCTCGAACGTTCATACGCTGGAAGCAGGGTTTTCGACGGTCCGCGTCGTGCTGTCTAGTGTAAACGATTGATTCGCTTATAGGATAGCGAGAATACTGTATAAATCAACAGAGAGCGACGACTGCCGCCGCCGCTCGTCTTGCATGGCATATCAGCATGCCCTCACTCACACACTCTCATTCTCACTCACATCCGCCATGGGCTCAGCGCGGGTCCTGATCCTGGGCTGCCCACACCGCTTCGATCAGCGCACGACTGGAGGCATCCAGCGTGTCGAAACCTTCGCCGGTGGTCATGGTCGCTTCGGTGGCGGTGGCGATCTGCTTGCCCAGCTCCACGCCCCACTGATCGAACGGGTTGATATCCCAGATGGTGGCCTGAACGAAGACCTTCTGCTCGTAGAGCGCAATCAACGCACCCAGCGTTTCCGGTGTCAGCGTCTCCAGCAGCAGCGTGGTCGACGGCTGATTGCCACGGTAGCGCTTGTGGTTCGGCTGCGCCTCATCACCGGGGATGGCGTCATCGCCCAGCATCAGCACACGTGACTGGGCGAAGCAGTTGGCCAGCGTCAGGCGGTGCTGTGCCTTGAGGTGGGCGCGTGTCTCGGCGTCCTCGACATGGTCATAACGGCACATCGGCGCGATGAAGTCACACTCGACCGCCTGGGTGCCCTGGTGCAGCAGCTGATAGAAGGCGTGCTGGGCGTTCGGCCCCAGCTGGCCCCACAGCACCGGACAGGTCGAGTAGTCGATCATCTCGCCATCGTTGGTCACCGACTTGCCGTTGGATTCCATCTCCAGCTGCTCGAGGTAGCTTGCGAAGTATTCCAGGCGACCGTCGTAGGGCAGGATGGAGTGGGCGCGGATATCGAGGAAGTTGTTGTTCCAGATCCCGGCCAGCGCCAGCAGCACCGGCAGGTTGTCTTCCAGCGGCGCGGTGCGGAAGTGCTCATCCAGCTCATGCGCCCCGGCCAGCAGACGGCGGAAGTTGTCCATGCCGACATTGAGCGCGATGGGCAGACCGATGGTGCCCCACAGCGAATAGCGGCCGCCGACCCAATCCCAGAACAGCAGCTGATGTTCCGGCGCGATGCCCCACTCGGTCATCTTCTCCGGCTTGGCGGAAGCGCCGATGAAGTGCTGACGGTTGATCAGCGCTTCCAGGCGCCCTTCCGGGTCGAGGCGTGATTTCAGCCAGTCGCGCGCGGTGCGGGCATTGGACAGCGTATCGATGGTCGAGAATGACTTGGAGGACAGGATGAACAGCGTGGTTTCCGGGCTGAAGGATTCCAGATAATCCGCCAGCTGGGAGCCATCCATGGTCGAGGCGAAGTGCACGCCGATCTCGTGGATGTCCTTGGGACGGCAATCGCTCAGGGCGCTGGAGACCATCAGCGGGCCCAGGTCCGAGCCACCGACACCGAGGTTGACCACGTCGGTGATCGGCTTGCCGGTGGCGCCGCGCCACTGGCCGCTGTGGAAGGTGTCGACCATCTCGGCCAGGTGCTCGAGGCTCTCGTGGATGGCCGGCACGATGTCCTCGCCGTCCACCTCGAGGCTGGCGGAGCGCGGCAGACGCAGGGCGGCGTGCAGCGCCGGACGGTCTTCGGAGCGATTGACATGCTCACCGGCCAGCAGGCGCTTGATGCCCTGCTCGACGCCGGTTTCGCGCGCCAGATCCAGCAGCAGCTCCAGGGTCTCGCCCTTGAGGCGCTGCTTGGAGAGATCCAGACGCAGTCCCGCGGCTGAGCGCGTGAAGGTCGCCACTCGGTCACGCCCTTGCGCCGCATCCTCGGCGAACAGGTCCTTCAGATGCACATCGGCCATCTGCTCTTGATGATGCCGCGCGAGAGCCTGCCAGGCCTGGGTATTACGACGCGCAGAACGTGCCGCTGATTGAGTGGACATGGCCACCTCTCTCCTTGAAGTGTAATGACCGGCCCTGCATGGCCCGGCCTGAAATCGATTGATGGAGGCATCACCCGCCGGCCGTGACGGGTGCGTCACGGGCGCCGAATGCGTAGAATGGCGGGCCCGACGGGGCGCTCTGCCCGGCCGGTCCTCGGCCACAGGCATGTCGCCCTGGCCCACTGCCCGATGAAGCCTTGATCCATGAGTGATGCATCTTACCGTGACGCGATATTTACGACACCCCTTGACCGTGTCGCCAGCTTCTCCTTCGACGAGCAGGTCGTCAGCTGCTTTCCGGACATGCTGCGCCGCTCGGTGCCGGGTTACGGTCAGATCATCGCCATGCTGGGCCTGATGGCCCGCGCCCACCTGCGCCCCGGCGCGCGGGTCTATGATCTGGGCTGCTCACTGGGTGCTGCCAGCATGGCGCTGGCCCGCGAGATGGCCGCCGAGGATATCGAGATCGAAGCCGTCGATCTGTCCAGACCGATGGTCGAGCGCGCCAGCCGCGAACTCGCCGAGGCCTTCCCCGACCACCGCATCAACGTCACCGAAGCCGATATTCGCACCCTCGACTATCAGCCGGCCGGCATGATCGTGGTCAATCTGACGCTGCAGTTCCTGCCGCCGGAAGACCGCGACGCCGTGATCGACAAGCTGTTCGCGGCACTGGAACCCGGCGGCGTGCTGATCCTGTCCGAGAAGATCATCAGCGATGATCCGGTCGAGAATGCCTGGCTGATCGAACGGTATCATGACTTCAAACGCGCCAACGGCTACTCCGATCTGGAAATCTCCCAGAAACGTGAGGCCCTCGAGGACGTGATGAAGCCCGACAGCCTGAACACGCATCACGAGCGCCTGGCGCGCGCCGGCTTCCAGCGCAGCCATACCTGGCTGCAATACCTGAATTTCGCATCGATGGTCGCCTTCAAAGCCGCCGAATGACCGCTACGCCTGCACGGACCCGACCCAGCGCATGAGCATTTCCCCGTATGACCGCGACCTTTACCGCGCCTTCACCGAGCTTGCCTGTGAGCCAGGCGCCGTCGGCGACGGCTTCGCCCGCTGGCTGGGCGCCCTGCCCGAGCAATTGGCCAATGGCCTGGACCGCAAGCGTCACGCCGACCTCAAGGCCTGGCATGGCGCGCTGGAAAAGATGCCCGCCCTGCCCGACACGCGCGATGTACAGCTGGATGCCGACCGGGTCGGTGCACGCTTTCCCACTGGCCTGACTAGCGGCCAGCTGCGCCAGAGCGAGAACCTGCTGCGCGCGATGATGCCGTGGCGCAAGGGCCCCTATCAGCTCGACGAGATCCATATCGACACCGAATGGCGCTCCGACTGGAAGTGGCAGCGTCTCGCGCCGCACCTGTCGGATCTCACCCATCGCCGCGTGCTGGATGTCGGCGGCGGCAATGGCTACCACGGCTGGCGCATGGTCGGTGCAGGCGCGGCCTTCACGCTGGTGATCGACCCTTCACCGCGCTTCTACTGCCAGTTCCATGCCGTGCGCCACTTCATCGGCGCGGACCACCCCCGGGGCCGCAATCTGCACTTCCTGCCGGTGGGCATCGAGGATGTGCCAGCGAAGATGGGCGCCTTCGATACCGTATTCTCGATGGGCGTGCTCTATCATCGCCCCTCGCCGATGGACCACCTCTTCCAGCTGCGTGACACCCTGCGTCCCGGCGGCGAACTGGTGCTGGAAACCCTGGTGGTGGAAGGTGACGTGACGACGGTGCTGATGCCCGGCGAGCGCTACGCCGTGATGCCCAACGTCTACTTCCTGCCCTCCTCGCAGGCACTGGCCCACTGGTGCGAGCGCGCCGGCTTCAAGGACGTGCGCATCGTCGATGAAGCCGTGACCACGCTGGACGAGCAGCGTGCCACCGACTGGATGACCTACCACTCGCTGAGCGACTTCCTCGATCCCGCTGACCCGAACCTGACCCGCGAAGGCCACCCGGCGCCGCGGCGTGCGGTACTGATCGCCACTCGCGCCTGAACTGGCGTCTGAGCGGGCGCCTGAACGCGCGTTCGAGACACGGACTTCTCGTCGCGCCAGGGCCGCCGGCGGCAGAGATACAACAACGGCGATGCTCCATGAGCATCGCCGTCTTCTTTTCTCTCCTCAGACACTGCCCCTCGTCTCAGGCACTGCAACTCGCCTCAGACAATCCCTAGACGCTGCGCCTGCCGGTACAGGTTGCCGCGATCGACCTTGAGTCTGCGCGCTGCCTCCGCCCAGTTGCAATCACTCGCCTGCCAGACCCGCGAGATGTGCTCACGCTGGAATGCCTCGGTGGCATCGCGCAGTCCCAGCGTCTCGTCGCCGTCCTGCCAGGCGGTGCGCTGTGCAGAACTTGCTCCTCCTGCCTGACTCGCTCTTCCCGCCTGACCCACCAGCCCCACCTGCGCGCCCTGAACCTCCTGCGCCACGCCGGTGGCCCGTTCAAGTGACACCTCGGTATTGACCTCCAGCCCCAGCAGCTCCGGCGTGATCACCACCAGCTGGCGCCCATCGGCGCGCAGGCGAGTCGGGTGGGCACCATGCGCGAGCCTGGCATGCAGGGCGGCGCGGCTCAGGCAGTGCTCCAGCTCACGCACGTTGCCGGGCCATGGGTAGTCGCACAGCAGGCGCTCCGCCGCCGGCGTCAGGCGCAGATTGCCCAGCCCTAGGCGCGTGCGGTTGTGCTCAAGAAAGGTGCCGGCCAGCGCCAGCAGATCCGCACGCCCGCGTTCACGCAGCGGCGGCACCCTGAGCGGATAGACGCTCAGGCGGTGATAGAGGTCTTCACGGAAATGCCCGGCGGCGACCTCCGCCTCGAGATCGCGATTGGTGGCCGCGATGACGCGCACATCGACCTTGACCACGCGATCGCTGCCCAGCGGCTGCAGCTCGCCTTCCTGCAACACCCGCAGCAGCTTGGGCTGCAGTGCCAGCGGCAGCTCGCCGATCTCATCCAGCAGCAGGGTGCCGCCATCCGCCATCACGAAGTGGCCACGGTGATCATGGGTCGCGCCCGAGAACGCGCCACGCCGATGCCCGAACAGAGCACTCTCGACCAGGTCCGGCGACAAGGCGGCGCAGTTGATGCGTACCAGCGGCCGCGCAGCCCGCCGAGAGGCGTCATGCAGACGCTGGACCACGCCCTCCTTGCCCACGCCGGTCTCGCCCTGCACCAGCACCGTCATCTCGGTATCGGCGACCGCCTCCAGCTGCGCCTCGAGCCTGGCCATCGCCGGGCCACGCTGCGGACAGGCCATGGCGCTCTGTGACGCCATGCCTGTCGGCGACACCACCATCGGTGCCGAAAGCCCTGACCTGCCGACCGTGGCTCCCGCGGCCCACTCCTGTCGCAGTGACAGCGACAGACAGTGTGCGGGGAGTGACAACCAGGCCTGCACCTCCTGAAGCGGAAGTGCCAGCTCGTCCGTACTCGCAAAGGCGCACAGCGATTCCAGCGGGGCCAGCACCCCCGGCGTCAGCGCATCGAAGGTCATCACCCCCAGCAGGGTATCGCCCTCACGCAGCGCGATACCGGCGCAGTCATGCACCAGCAGAACCGGCCCATGCACGTCCCCCAGCAGGCCATCGAAGGGGTCCGGCAGGTCGCTGTCCAACGCGAAACGATGTACCCCCGTGTGCTCGGCGATCGCCTTGAGCCGCGGATGCTCCGCCAGCGCGAAGCGTCGCCCGCGCACCTCGGCAGGCAGGCCGTAGGTGGCCAGTGGCAACAGCTCGTCACGCTCGGGCAGGTAGCGCATCAGGGTCGCCGCCTCACCGGGCAGCTGCTGCATGATCGCGGCCAGCAGACGCGTCCATGGCAGTGCGCGCCGCTCACCGCCCTCCTCGCGGGACAACCAGGCGGCGAGCCAGGCATTCACGGCCGCGACCGGCGTATCGTTCAGGGGCAAGTGGGCATCGGGCATGCGGTCATCCTTGCGGGTATCGGGAGTGAGAGGGCTGAAGATTGATGTCATCATGACACGCTTGATGTCATTAGAACACGCCATATGACCATGTCATTTTGACATCATAGACCTGCAGAGTGCATGACGACTGGCCTCGAAAGTTGGCACGCCCCTTGCCATAGAGGGAGGGACATCAATCAGAGGTATCGTCATGCTGACCAACGCCCAGGAAGACCTGATCGCCGCCACCGCTCCCGTCGTCGCCGAGCATCTCAATGCCATCACGGCGCGCTTCTATCCGCTGATGTTCGAGCGCTATCCCGAGGTGAAGCCGCTGTTCAACCAGACCCACCAGGCCAGCGGCGGCCAGGCCCGTGCGCTGGCCGCCGCCGTACTCGCCTATGTCGGCGCACGCCACTCGCGTGAGGCGGTGGACCGCCTGCTGGCGCCCGTGGTCAGCAAGCATGTCTCGCTCAATATCCTGCCGGAACACTACCCCATCGTCGGCGAGTGCCTGATGGCCGCCATCGGTGAGGTGCTGGGGGACGCCGTCACACCGGAGATCGCCGATGCCTGGGGCGCCCTCTACGGGGAACTGGCCGCTGTGCTGATCGCCGCCGAGCAGGGCCGCTACGACAGCTTCGCCGCTACCCGCGGCGGCTGGCAGGGGCTGCGCCGCTTCCGCATCGTGCGCACGCAGGACGAGAGCCGCGAGATTCGCTCGCTGTACCTGGCACCGGTGGAAGGCCCGATGTTCTCCTTCCTGCCGGGCCAGTACATCGGCATGCGCCTGACGACACCCCAGGGCGTGATCCATCGCCATTACAGCCTGTCCCACGCGCCGGACGAGCGCTTCTGCCGCATCTCGGTCAAGCGTGAGGCCCACGGCCAGTCCAGTCAGTACCTGCATGCGCTGAAGGCAGGTGACGAGATCGAACTGCTGCCACCGGCCGGCGAGCTGACCTTCGAGCATGCTGCCCCGCAGAGCGCCGATGCCCCGGTGCTGTTGCTGTCGGCGGGTGTCGGCCAGACGCCTATGCTTTCGCTGCTGACGGCGGCGCTGGCAGCAGGCCGCCAGGTGATCTATCTGCATGCGGCGCGCAATCCCGAGGTGCATGCCTTCGACGCCACCCTCAAGGCGCTGGTCGCGCAGTATCCAACGCAGCTGCATTATCAGGTCTGCTACGAACAGGCCGAGACGCTGCCGCCCCATGCGCAATTGGGCATCATCGAGCGCGACTGGCTGGCGCAGCAGCTCGCCGCGACCGGTGCCAGCGCCGAGTCGCTGCAGGCCTTCGTGATCGGCCCGCATGGCTTCATGCAGAGCATGATCCAGCACCTCAGCCGTATCGGCGTACCGCTCAGCCAATGTCACCACGAGCATTTCGGCCCCTCCGCCCCGCTCGCCATCGACACTGCTGTCGCCTGATGCGCCAGAGGTGAGCCGCGCCATGCAAAAAGCCCCCATCGCCTTGCGGCCATGGGGGCTTTTGCGTTCTCCGGCTTCATTTCAGCAGGCCGTGTTGTTATTGCGTGTCCAGCGTTGTTGTTGGTATTCCGCTGACTTCCATGCTGCTGTCGCTACAGGACGGAATCAGTTGGTGCGGCCGAGCAGCTCACGCACATCTCGCGCTTCCCAGTGCGGGAAGTGCTTGCGCACCAGCGCATTGAGGTCGGCTTCAAACGCGGCCCAGTCGGTCTGCCGGGTGGTGGCCTGGGTGCCGGAGCGACCCACGCCGCGAATCATGCCCGCGCCGACGGTCACGTTGCTCAGACGATCGATGACGATAAAGCTGCCGGTGCCCGGGCTTGAGCGGTAGTCGTCCACCGGCACCGCCTGGGTCAACTCGAGCTGGACGCGACCGATGGCGTTCAGCGCCAGGCTGTCGCCCTCGTGATGCTCCAGCGTGTTGACGTCGTAGAGGTAGTCGATGGCGCTGACCTGGCCGGTCAGGTCACGGGTTGCCAGCTTGATATCGTACTGGCGTCCCGGCTGCAGCGGCTTCTCGTGCATCCAGACGACATCCGCTTCCAGCGCATTGGAAAGCGGCAGCTCGGCATCCGCCGCCACCAGCCAGTCGCCACGCGAGATGTCGATCTCATCGTCGAGCGTCAGGGTAATGGCCTGACCCGGGTAGGCGATCTCGAGATCACCATCGAAGGTGACGATGCGTTCGATGGTCGAGGTCTTGCCGGATGGCAGCACCTTGACGCTGTCACCCGGGCGCACGACACCGGCCGCCAGAGTGCCGCAGTAACCGCGGAAATCGAGGTTGGGGCGATTGACGTACTGCACCGGGAAGCGCAGATCGCTGAGGTTCTGGTCGTGGGTCAGCTCGACGGTTTCCAGCACCTCCAGCAGTGACGGGCCCGCTTCGCCATCGACGGTGTACCAGTCCAGTGCCGGGCTGCGATTGACGACGTTGTCGCCCTTGAGCGCGGACATCGGCACGAAGCGGATGTCCGGCGCGTTCAGCTTGTTGGCGAATTCCTGATACTCGGCGACGATCTCGTTGAAGCGCGTCTCGGAGTAATCGACCAGGTCCATCTTGTTGACCGCGATCACCAAGTGTTGGATGCCCAGCAGGTCGGCGATGAAGCTGTGACGACGGGTCTGGGTCTGCACGCCGTAGCGCGCGTCGATCAGGATGATCGCCAGACTCGCGGACGAGGCGCCAGTGGCCATGTTGCGGGTGTACTGCTCGTGCCCCGGCGTGTCGGCGATGATGAACTTGCGCTTGTCGGTCGAGAAGAAGCGATAGGCGACATCGATGGTGATGCCCTGCTCACGCTCTGACTGCAGGCCATCGACCAGCAGGGCCAGATCGACCTCGTCACCGGTGGTGCCGCTGGTCTTGGAAGCCTGGGTGATGGAGGCCAGTTGATCTTCATAGATCAGCTTGGAATCGAACAGCAGACGACCGATCAGGGTCGACTTGCCATCATCGACGCTACCGCAGGTGATGAAGCGCAGCAGGTCCTTGCGCTCGTGTTCTTGCAGGTAGGCTTCGATATCCGCGGAAATCTTGTCTGACGCGTGGGACACACTCTTCTCCTTGCCGCTGTCATGGGCCTGATGAGGTGGCGAGCCAGTGTCGCGAACCAGTGTCTCGTGAGGCTGCGAGCCGACTCATCAGGCGAATTGTTCGTTCAGGTCATCAAGCGCCGCGTGGCGGCGCCTGCAGGCAATGTGCTGAGGCGACCTTAGAAATAACCTTCGCGCTTCTTCTTCTCCATCGAGCCTGCCTGGTCGTGATCGATGGCACGCCCGGAGCGCTCACTGGTACGCGTCAGCAGCATTTCCTGGATGATTTCCGGCAGGGTCGCGGCGGTGGATTCCACGGCGCCGGTCAGCGGGTAGCAGCCCAGGGTGCGGAAACGCACGGACTTCATCTCCGGCACTTCGCCTTCCTTGAGCGGCAGACGGTCGTCGTCGACCATGATGTCGAGGCCGTCACGCTTCACCACCGGACGCACGGCGGAGTAGTACAGCGGCACGATCTTGATGGACTCAAGGTAGATGTACTGCCAGATGTCCAGCTCGGTCCAGTTGGAGAGCGGGAAGACGCGGATGGACTCACCCTTGTTGATCTTGGAGTTGTAGATGTTCCACAGCTCCGGACGCTGATTCTTGGGGTCCCAGCGGTGGTACTGATCACGGAAGGAGTAGACGCGCTCCTTGGCCCGCGAGGCTTCCTCGTCACGACGTGCGCCACCGAAGGCGGCATCGAAGCCGTGCTTGTCGAGTGCCTGCTTGAGACCGGCGGTCTTCATGATGTCGGTGTACTTGGCACTACCGTGATCGAACGGGTTGATGCCCGCCGCGACGCCTTCCTGGTTGATGTGCTCGATCAACTCCATGCCGACTTCCGCGGCCATCTCGTCGCGGAACTTGATCATTTCCTGGAATTTCCAGGTGGTGTTGACGTGCATCAGCGGGAACGGCGGGACGCCCGGCGCAAAGGCCTTGCGCGCCAGGTGCAGCATGACGGCGGAATCCTTGCCGATGGAGTACAGCATGACCGGATTGGCAAATTCCGCTGCCACTTCACGGATGATGTGAATGGATTCGGCCTCAAGCTGCTTGAGGTGGGTCTGACGTTCGGGGGTAAGCATCGCGTGCGGCAACCTCGTGAGCGTTGGGACACGCCCCGAGAGGCGGCCCGTGAAGTCAGTGGCGCGCTCTGTCAGCGACAGATGGATGCCCCGAGGGAGCACGCCGAATGGTTACACGGTACTCGCCCCGCCTTGATAACGTCAAAGAATCAGAAACTATCTTTTAAGACCGAAATGGCATACTTGATACCTGTGGGTCTTGCACCGCACTGATGACACCGAGGGCATTCATGCTGACGCCCAGGGCATTATCGCTGACGCCCAGATCATTCATGCTGACGCTGTGGCAGCGCCAGCGCATGGGGACGAGCTTGCCCGCCCTTCCTTGCGAGACTGGCTAGAGCGTGACCCGCTCCACCCAGGTCTCGAGATGCTCGCCATCGAGATCCACCACGCGCAGGCCGGGGCGCGCGGCCTCATCCACGGCGAAATCATGGCTCAGCGGAGCGAACTGATCGGAGGTGGAGGGAACGCCATAGACGGCCACACTGCCCTGCCCACACGGCATGAGTTGCGTGAAGGCCTGGTGGATATGCCCACACAGCACGGCCCGCACCTGCGGGTACGGACGCAACGTTTCCCACAGCGCATCGCGGTCGGCAAGGCCCAGCGCATCCATCCAGTCCGAGCCGATCGGCAGCGGATGATGATGCATGGCCAGCAGGATCGGGCGCGGGTCCAGCTCGACGGACAGCGCCAGTGACTGCGCAAGCTCGCTCAACTGCTCCTCGCCAAGCTCTCCCCCGGCCTGCCCGGTGACGCGCGAATTCAGACACAGCAGTCGCCAGTCGCCCAGATCCAGCTCGTGATGGAAGGGACGCAGCTCCTGCATGAATTCAGGGTGATCGTGGTTGCCCGCGAACCAGAACCAGGGGCAGCCCAGGCCATCGAACAGCTCTGCCGCCATGCGATAGGAGGCAGGGCTCTCGTCCTGGCTGACATCACCGGTCACCAGCAGGATATCGGGGCGCAGGCGCGAGGCATGCGCCATCACCGCCTCCAGCTGACGCCAGGGGAAGCCCAGCCGTGAACGCGCGTCAGGGTCAGCGCGCAGATGGCAATCACTTATCTGAATCAGTCGCATCGGTCTCTCGAGCAGCAGGGAAATGAACAGAACCGCGACGGCCGGGCCATCGCGGTTCTGTCAATCAAGACGGGGAATCCATCGGGTGTCAGCGCCTGTGCGCCATGCCAGCTTTGAGCGTCACGGCAATTCCGGTACATCCGCCTGCCCGAAGGCGCGGGCATGGGTCAGCCATTCGCCGAGAAAGCGATTGAGCTGAAGCTTTTCGTCCGGCTGGTGCATGCGCGGATTCGGGTAACGGTTGCGCCCTGAGAAGTGACGCTGGCGCTGAAAGTCGGTGACCTCCGCCATGCGCACGTCGTGGTACAGATGCACGCTCATGCGCGGTGAATCGATGATGTGGTCCAGCACGCCGGTCTGGGCGACCGTGACCATGGTGGTATAGGGCGCGCATTCGACCACCTCGAGTAGCAGCGTGCCGAAGTGGCCCTGATTGCCCGCCAGCGGGAAGGCGAAGCTGTCACCGGCCTCGGCCTTGCCGAGGATGCGCGTGAGGCGCAGATAATTGGACCCGCACTCGGCATGGAGTGCTTTTAGGTCAGCCACATAGGCTTTCTTGACCTGCATGGGCGATCTCCTTGCGAATCTCAGAACATTGGCATGTTGTCTGTCAAAGCACGCCCGCTATCGTGCGAGGCAAGATGCGGGCAACGGGCGATAAATCAAGCGCTGCGCCAGCGCTCAGGCTGTCGGCGATCAGCTCTCGGTTATCGACTCTCGAGTCCAGCTCTCGGGACTGAAGCTGAGACGAAAACCGAGACTGATACGGACACTGGCGCAGACAGTGATCATTGCTGGCTGCCGGTTTTCAGCAAGCCTCTAGAATAGCAGCTCTGACGCGCAGGTTGAGGAAGCCTGCGTGAGACACGGGGGATTGCCAAGCTTCGCCTTCACTGCCTCAGGCATGCATGACGCGCAACGAGGCACGCTCACGCAGCAGCCATTGCATGGCCATGATGGCCATCGCGTTGCCCAACCGCCCTTGTTCCAGCAGCGTGAGGGCCGCCTGGAAATCAAGCACATGCACGCGGATGTCTTCATTCTCCTCGGCCAGACCATGCACGCCGCCCAGCCCACTGCTGTCACACAGACCGATGAACAGCGTGACCTCCTCGGTACAGGCGCCAGGGCTCGGGTAGTAGCGGTAGAGTTCGATCAGGTCGGTCAGCTCACACCCCGCCTCCTCGATCGCCTCACGGCGCGCGACCTCATGGGCCTGTTCGTCCTTGTCCACCAGCCCTGCAATCGGCTCCAGGCTCCAGGGCGTGCGTGCATCTTCCAGCATGCCGGCACGAATCTGTTCGACGAAGACCACGCGGTCGTTGACCGGGTCGTAGGGCAATACGCCTACCGCATCGTGACGGACATGCACCTCGCGATGGATCACATCGCTCCAGCCACCGTTGAAACGCTGGTGGCGGAATTCGCGCTGCTCGAGGCGAAAGAAGCCGTCCTGCAACACCCTGGCCTCGACCAGTTCGACATCATCATGTGCGAAGGCCTGTTGCCCTGCGACGTGCTCTTGTTGCTCGCTCATGCATCCTCCTTGGCTGAGCAGGCATTATCCTGCCCTGCCGCGAGACTGGCCAGCCCGTCACCTGCAAACTTGCATGCCGCGCCGTACCGAGTCAGTCATCAGCGCCATTCAAGGCGGCATCTGAAGGCATCTAGGCGACTTCTCATCCACAGAGCGATAAACGACACGGCCCGAACGGGATCTCCGTTCGGGCCGTGTCATGCAAGAATTCATTCGGGGATGTTACATCAGCGTCTGACACCAGCGCTGCCGTTCACTTGCATGACATCACTGATGTCGCTCCAGCCAGTCTCCGCCTCCAACAGCCATGCAAGCGATACGGCGGCGGAGACTCACTGCAGGCGCTTGATCAGCGCGGCGATCTCTTTCTGCAATTCCTGATCGGCCAGCTCACGGTTGGGACGCGGCGGCCCGTCCTGGGCGAGACGCGCATGCTTGAGCGCTTCCTCATCACGGCCTTCGGAGGCCAGATAATCGGCGTAGTAATAATTGGTATCCATGCCCGTCGGGTTGACCTCAAGCCCCTTGCGCAGCACTTCTCCCGCCTTCTCATCATCCCCGAAGCCCACCGGCCAGCCGGGCGCCTTGTCATAGAGCGCGCCAAGCGTCACATAGGCGGAGGCGTTGTCGCCCTTGGGGTCAAGCGTGATCGCCTTCTCGAGCGTGGCCTTGGCTTCCTTGGCCAGATCCAGTGCCCCCAGGCCACCACGCGCCTTGGCCCAGGAGGCCAGGATGATGCCTTCCCATGTCAGCACATGGGCATTGTCCGGATACTGATCCGCCAGCGCCCGCACCTCCTTGCCCAGGGCCTCCATGCCCTTTTCCTGAGCATCACCGGAGACCTGATAATTGATCTGCGCCCAGCGCTTGGAGAGCGGGAAGACGTCATCATCGCCCGGGGCAGCATGGACTCCGGTCATACCGGCCAGCGTGATGCCCAGCGCCATGCCCCCGGAGAGCAATACGCGACAGCAACGGGATATGACACGGCAAGACGGGTGTGAAGATGGCAGCGTGGGCATGGACAGCTCCCTGATTTTCGTTATTGTTGGCAGATTCAGCATGGGTGACGCGCAAGTATTCCGGCGAGCACACTCTGACTGTAACGAACGTTTGAATCGGCCGCCAATCACCCTTGGTCGCAGGTCTCAACGCTAGCGAACATCGCACACGACGCCTTGAGCCTTACCCACAGAACCAGCGGAGCAGACCATGCAAGGTCGCAACATGACACGCTGGCGCGACCCCAAGACGGACCCGCGCCAGGAAAAGAAGAGCAACGTGATTACCCCGCAGGGCCACGCGAAGATGAAGGGCTTGGCCGACCACCTGAGGCGCGTGAGGCGCCCGGAGCTTTCACGCAAGACGGGCGAGGCCGCCGCCATGGGGGATCGCAGCGAGAATGCGGATTAACCGAAAGAACCCCAATCTTCATACTAAAAATCATAACTCATTGTTTTTAATAAATAAAAAAAGAGTATGAATACTAATAACAGATACTATTTAACTATCAGCGTCCGTAACGTCGAGCTTCGCTACCCACCGCTCTACGACTTCAGTTGCCGAAAGCTCATCCCAACTCAAAGCTCCATCTAAAAATATGGCAGTGATCATAGCTTCCAAGTTTGAACTCGTAATTCCTTGAGGCAAAGATTTGGAAAACTTTAGTTCCCACCCTCTAGCTTTTACCGTAGACAAGTAGCTCTCAAGAAAACTAGTAAACAAATGCTCAACAGAAAACCTATTAACGTTCTCTACATGCATGTACTCAATAACATCTTTTACCATCCTAGTCATAGTGTAGTAAGCTTTATCGAGCGGGTATGTTTCGGCAATGTACCTAAGAACTGCATTCAACTTGATATTCTGCTTTATTTTCAATTTATAAGTTGTCTCAAGATACTCAGTTAGATCATAAAGCTTATCAACCCGAACATCATGCACTAGGCGCCTAATACCTTTGACATCGTCAATTGTTATACTCCCTTCGACAACATCATCACTTACTGCCTGTAAAAAATCGCTAACATTAGAAATATCGCCAGGAATATTAATATATAATCCTGGCTGAGGTATATCCCTGAGCTCTGCACTAGAAATCAAAGACTTCTTCCCAGAAATACCATCTTTTAAGCGAGTATACGCCTTTACAGCTTCGTCTCCCATTGGCCCGATGCGCTTAATGGCCTTCCTAACAACCAGGTGGCTGAGAGCGTCGGCATCCATATAATTAGATCCAGTCCAGCCGAACCCGCCAGGCCCGAACTTCAAAGGTCCATCATCTGCATAGTTCATTGTAAGAATTGCTAGGAGAAAAACCTTATCTAGATAATTAAGATGTGAATATTCATAGCTTTCTACTGACAAAGAGGACTCCAAATACTCAACAAGTTTTTTCTCACATGCCTCGTCAAACTTCACTCTTTGCTCTTGCAAGCACTTTTTACAAATACGGTTTTTTCCCTTAAGCGCCTCTTTATACTTCTTCCTATTTGAGAACAAAACCACATCTAGACAATCACTGCATAGACCCACATTTCCTGATATATAAAATCCTGAACTTTCTTTTATTATAGACCCAATCTTCCCCTCACGTAGACCATGCATCTCTGATACTCTAGAAACTGAGTAAGCGAAGCCACCATTTACACCGCCACTATCCATAACTAACCAATAGTCATTTATCACCTCTACCTCAATAGATGATAAATTACCGAGATAACAAATGAACCCAACCGCATTATCTTTATGCATCAGATTAACTCAAGTAGATAATGAAAGCTATAATATAGACACAGCTCGGGATTAGGTCAAACAATATAATGACCATTCAATTAAAAACTGTCGAACAATATATGCGTAGAAAGTGGGAGAGCTTAAGATATAAAGAGGGTAAGTACGTGGCGTAGAAAATCGATCATGGACTTATGTAAACTAAGCCTATGAGATATCTGACAATCCAAGGCATTTACAATTATGCATGAAGAATAACAAGATCAGCTATTGCTAAGAAACAATCATTAAGATATTTCTCCCACGGTAGATGAATCATAGACACACTTTTGGTGGTGTCCTAACTAACAAGACGTTTATGCCGTGCATGCTTCTGAGAACCTCTCAACCCATTTTTGGCCATTATATAGTTCGTTAAATATCACCTCAATACCAATAGTATTCAAGAGATTTTCTTCATTTCTGAAAATCGTGACTTCTTCCCCATCTCCAAGATAGACAGACGGAAGTGATAGTTTGGAAAAATCTAAGTTTGTGGAGGCAAAAGGGATTTTCTTGAAATTATCTACTCCAGCATGTGATAAGGCATTGATAGCTGTGAGCTTACTATCATCTAACTCTTGACTTATTTTATCAATCTCCTCCGTGGCTGCATTGCTCATAATTTCTAAGGAAAGGCCAAGCTTATTCAGTGCCTTTTCTATCCCTGGAATCAACTTCGATTTGTCTTCTAGCAAGTCTTTAGGCAAAGCATTACAAATCAAATAGTACAGGACCCCAAGATTATGATTTTTTATTCCAAGTTGCATCCTAGTCTCAAACTCATGACCTTCTGGGATATTCAAAATATTGTGTATTTTTGCGCAATCTAATACTCTTTGTATTAATGAGGCAGGAAAATTCAAAACTAAACGAGTGATAATAGAACAAACTTGGAAAGCAACGAATAGATCCTCACATAGTAGTATATTAGCTAAAATATGTACACACACTGAATACTCTGTGATATCTTGATTATAAATGTAGCTCAGTGCTTCTTTTATATAAAGCTGTTTCTCAACGATTTGTGCATCACTATCAAGTTCATTTATTAATATTAGACGTGCGACCATCTCGTTCGACATGGCTGACGCCTCAAGGAGTGATACAGTCGATACTGGCGATCTAGCCAAAAATTCTCCATGAGCATTTTCAAAGTTCGAGAAGAGTATAGGGTTATGCGATACTTTGCCATCTAAACCGAACTGCTTACCCATAGTTATACTGTACTTCCACGGCTGGACTGGGGTTTTATTGCAATCAACCAAGGTATAATAGCCGGGGAGACGTAATGATCTTACGTGCTCTAAAAAAGATTTAGCTTTGTAAAAATCATGCTCTGTGCCCCCTCTAGTATCATCTGAGCTATATGCTTCATTCATTTTTTGCAAATGATTCATCCCCCATACCGTAGAGGTTGAATCTATAAAGTGCGTAAATTCATGAATAGCTAATGGTGCTATTCTTGATAAATGGAGATAATCTTTAGACCTCCTAGCTTCTATATAATCATCAAATGCCTGCCTATCAATGCTATCTAAACAAATAGTGTAGGTGAAAAAATCGAAGGATCCTAAAGTATCTGCTTCAAGCAATCTTTTATATGACTTAAATGTATCTTGAATTTTCTCGAAACTCATTTGAACCCCTTTTTCGTATAACGCTAGAACGCACCATCACTTTTAAGTGCCTACGCGTAGCGCAATATGTTAGATTTAATTATAAAATAAGATGAATCTTACAAGCTCATTTAGTTCACCAGAGGTTTATTTCTGGGGTTGTTATATTTCTCTTGGATTCCTGGATTCCTGGATTCATAGAATACCGCCAAGGATTAATCCAGAACATCATGCTGACTATGGCTTGACTCCCCCCGGCCACGATGCGATCGACAAGGGCGTGACAGCGGGGATGTACTTTTGTTATCCCTAATACCCTGGGCAGCGTGGACCAATAAAATACCAATGGCCTGATACGGCAGTACCTCCACAAAGGAACGGATTGCCGCCAGGCCACCGATGCCAAGCTATGCGAAGTATTCATGCAGTTAAATGTCTGTCCTCGAACACGTCTCAACTATCGGGCTCCGGCAGAGTTAGTCATGTAATAATATTCAGGAGCCTTAGGTACCGCGGGTGCTGTACATATTACTTAGATTCATATTCAGAAATTTACAGAATTGGTGCTATTATAAGAACTGACACCTCCAATAACATTTATACGTGTTATCGCTAAATGTGCATTACAGCTCCATGTAAACAATTTCCTATATAGATTATGTCCGCACATTTAAATTGATGATAAATGTTGGAGGTTCCTATACTGGCTTATTAAATCGCTTAACTCATTACGCACCTTTACGAGTGCATCAATTTGCTTTTCATCTATTAAATATTGAGTTAGATGTTGTAGCTTATATATCTGTGTTGAAAAGCTTTTGCTCTCACGAAGATTCTTTAAATATTCATCTAACTTTGTAATAACTTCAGATTCAAAATCTTTGAACCCAACTGCGACCGACCATAACTCAAACTCCAAATCATCTATTGCATTTATCTTGGTTTGAGAAATAACGCTCTCAATAAACTCCTTTATGATGCCCCTAACATCAAAATCAGAAATATTAAAGATACTGTAAAGCAGAGATTTCGAGAATTCACGTTGCTCTTTTGGTTCATATTCTTTAAGTTCGTTAACCAGTTTATAGACCCGCTCCTTATCAGTATATTCCCCATTAACTTCCCCGATATAGCCATATAGATTGCCTAAAGTACCATTAGCTATCGCATGATGATCCCAAGCGTGCGCTGATTTATAATTGATTTTGTCAATCATAGTATTCAATATACTTATCAAAACATCAATTTCGATTTTACGCTCAAATAAACTGTATTGATGGGCTAAAAATTCATTAATTGCCTCATAAGTTCCTATAGTTGTTGAGCTGCTAGCAATTAACCGGAAGAACTCACTCATAGCTTTTGAAACATGAGTATCTTTCAAATCAAGAAATGAAAGCAAGCGCACACAGTTAACAAATCTATCTTCGTGCCCTTCAAATATACTTTGTTTGCTGATTAAGTGTCCTGTTAAGTTAGGCAAAATAGTAGAAATCATCCATTCTGAGCACTCATCACTAGCGCTTAGGCGAAGCTGATCATTATCCTTATTTTTAACAAATACTTTAAGTTCTGCTTTTAGTTCTTTTGGCAAATAAAACTGGATGGCTGAGTAAAACTCATATTGATTTAACTTCACTATATGTTTCAGAGATTGACGGAGTATAGAAATTTTGACAAAGTCTTTCATAATCGATTTATAAGGTACATCCTGATCGATCATAATATGATTCTTCAGCGCAAACATCAATATATTAATATGCTTGCAAGAAGGTTCATTAGCATTGTTATTAAAACTCATTCCACCAGATTTGATGATTTCGATGGTTTTAGTGAGCTCAAGTATCTTTTTAGTACACTCATTAGCTTTTTGATGAACAGAGTACAACGATAAGAAATCATATAAGGCTTGATTGTCTTTTATCTCTGGCCTCGGGAATCTAAAAAACTCATCTTGGAGATTTTCTTCTACTTCCTTCTCAAATTCATTGTTGTTTTTTATAGGGAAAGAATACTTTATCTTCCATAGAATAGCATTTTTGTTAAATAGGGCTATCAATAGCAGCGAATATATCTTATGTCTTTTACAAGCACTTATGAGTTCAGAATTCTTCCTAAATGCTAGCTCATAGTCCCCACGTCTGTAACTTTCATAAGAATCTGTTGATAAGGATTTTATGAAATCATAGCTTTTAGACTCAAACTCTGAAAAAGATATGTGCTGTAGATCTTTTTCTTCAATGCTTTTTGCTGAATCCATTCCTTCAATAACAAAATATGTAACTTTTGGGCTATCTTTATCATTAGGTAAAACAACACCTTTTACATGGGCTAAAGCCAGAATAGAGAAAATTTCTCTAAATCTTGGATTATTTTTATAAAAACTATCTTTATCACATTTGCTGAGCTGTTCTAATCGAGATAAGATATCCAAAAAATTTGCGTGAAGTAACCTCGTAGTATCGTTATTATCTTTAGTCATAACTCCTTGAAATTTGAATAGTTGTAATATAGCTAAGCCATCGTCATCGTAAAGAAAATCGCAGTTTGTTACCGCCCTCCGTATTTGATCATGGGTTATCGATCTTTGCTTTTTTAAATGTTTTATACGGTCATATATAAAACTGATAACTTCTCTATCATCGTTGGCATCTACCACTTTATCATCTTCAATAATAGATGTTAAAAAAGCCTGTGTTAGCGCTGATCTGCTCTCCAGATGCTGCATCCCATCAATACAAAAGTTTTCATCATTAATTACTAATGTTGTGATGCCATGATTCCTCAAGTAGCTTTCTTGTGGCTTAACTTTTTCGAAACTCACCAAATACATCGGAGGGGCTGAACTAGAGTGACTTTGCACCCATTTTAGTATGTGCTTAAGATTTATATCACTATAAGAATATCCTAAAAAAAGAACTGTATGTGTTGAAAAAACAGATTTTATAAAGTTCTCTATTAATGGAAAGTTTCTTGAATAATTGAGATAATCATCTTCTTTAAAAACTACATTATGGTTCTTGAAATCGCCATGAATTTTAATGTACTTGTTTGGACTAGTTGAACTAACTAAGTCCTTGTCAGTGCATATTTTATCGTAAAGATATCCTTCTTGCTCTATAGCATTATCTATAATACAGTCCCAATTCGTGGTTAATATTACTCGAGGATTTAGCTTTAAAAGAGTACGATGTAAGGTTGATGGAGCAATGTCTTCAGGAAAATATTTTTTCAATGCTTGATTATACGCTTGCTCACCAAACTCAAGGTAATACAGCTGAGCTAACTTTAAATAATCTATCTCTTCAGAAATATCTAGATCTGATTTAAGTTCTTCTATCAAGTCACTCCACAAAGGGAGACTTACATAGTCAGTATCCGAGCTTTTTGATACACCCGCACCAACAAATATAGCTAGTCTATCATTCTCATTAGCCATCTTTATATTTTTAACATAAACACTATTTAGATGCATTTTTTAATACCTTTGATTTTATAGCTGGCTAAATTCGGAGTTAAATTCAGTGTCCGCTCTGTTCCGATAGGAATCTATTCTGAATTCATAAAATAACCACAGTACTTTAGGCCACACGGTAGAGGCGGGAGTGCTAGTGCCTGTGCCCAGGCGGCTGACCGACTAAAGTTAAGCAGAGCACGGGATGCAGACAGCTGCCCCATACCCAACGATTCTAGATCCGTGTCCGCTATCACTTGGGTATAAGCTAGCGCTATTGCCAATCGGCTGCGCGAGGAGTGGAGCCCAAATCGGTGGCTTAAACTTCAACGATATTAAGATAGAAGACAGTAGCGCGTATTACAACCCGCTGACCTAGCTTGTTAGTTATCTTCACGCGTCGACCTGAAAGAAAAAGTTGAGGGTTCAAGCTTAAAAAGAATATCCGAGAGCCGAATGTCTAGTGGGAGACTGTCACGTCCTAGGCTTTTTCTCATAGCCCTACATAAATGTGCGAAAGCTATGATCTCCTGCTCCTTCTCAAGGGTGCCCCCTTGTAGCCAAAACCGGCTAAGTGCCTCGACTACCGGTGCGTCAGCACAAACACAGATACGAGCCTTTGCATCATTGATTGTTCCTAATTCAGCTAGCTCATCTTGGGAGCGCCCAGTGCGCCGTGCGGACACTAAATGTGATGTAGCACGAAGAAAATCGCTGTATGAGTCCAAACGCATTTTCGAAAGTTCATCGTTTCGACTCTTTCGCTCAGATAAAACGTGGCCAAATGCAGCACCAATCAGGCCGGTTATTAATGACATTAAAGCAGCAAGGGTAATGGTCATATTTGTAACACCAAAATAAACGTCGACCCGACATATGCGTCCGATGGAAGGCCGTCAAGCCGAGATCGAACTTGATTTATTTATTAAATTTAGATTCATTCGCACGAGCATTTTTTAGAGCTATACCTGCACCTTCATGCACGCTCCATCATTTTCATCAGGCGGCACTAGAGTGGCGTTGATCTCACCGCTCATGGCAGCCATCTAGGAACGGATGCAGGCATTTCAACTCCTCGCGAAAGCTATCCAAGGGCTGTGGAAGCGGTCACGGAGGTCGATGGCCCGGCAGACAAAGATCATGACTAGCGGGTCTGAAATGGGGTTTTCGGATTGTGTAATGGTGAGGCTAACCAGCGTATGATTTTGCTTTCAAGTTGTCCCATGGCCAATGCGAACTACCGTTACTCCTTCACAGAGGTCTACATCACTTCAGAAAAAAGCGACGTCTATCTCGTCGATCAGCTCCAGCACTGCATCCATGGCAGCCTGATTGGTGGCGAAGCGTTCGTGCCACATGTGGCATGTTAATCGGCATCTCCCTCCTAATAAGGCCACATGTTGCGGTTACTCTGCCCCAACGCCTTCACCACGGCATCCACAGGCTACACGAAGAAGCTGGTCTGTAACTTGGTAAACAGCTAGGCGGGAATAGCCGCCCCCGAACGCTCAGGCACGCTACCGCCACCCCGGTGTCATTTGCGAATCACCGCACGGGCAAGGCTCTCAGGCAGTTCTGCAGATGGAACGACAATAGCTCTCCAGCGGTCGGACCGCCATCTCGGGCCGCCGCATGAGTGGACGTGGCTGGTGGCTACGCGCGTTTCCCATTAAGCCAACTTCGCATAGCATGAGAAAGGCCACCAGCCCAATTTTCGTCTAGAAGAGACGGTCCAGATGATAATAGACTAATTGCGCAAAGCGCAGGCAGCCAGGAAGTCGTCTCGCTGGTAAGGATCAGGCGCTCAGTCTGGGTCACGAAAGTATCGCCCACCACTATCTCTAGGGATTGACCGCCCGCGCTTTCTGAAGGCGATTCTCGTCAAGGATGACCACCTTCCAGGCCTCGTCATCCACACCGTCCAGCTGCCGCTCCGCCACGAGGCGGCTTTCGCGAACCATCAGAGAGCCGAAGATTAGGTCGGAGTTGTAGTGGAAGTTATGGCTGTTAATATTCACAAGGGCTCGTTAATAAAGACCTAAAAACAATTACCCAGTATAAGATAAGCTTTCAACACGCCATAGCTTCCGCCCACTCGGAGTTACTATCTCCACTTCATCATCGACTTTTTTACCTAAACAGGCTCTAGACGCAGGTGAATTAATTGAAATATACCCCTGTTTTCCATAAATCTCATCAACACCTACTATCCGAAACTTCATCTCTCTGCCAGAGTCATCAACAAGCACCACGTTGGCACCAAAATAAATCTTACCAGCTTGGTCTGGATGATAATCAACCACCTTCAGCTCATCCAATCTTTTCCGGAGATACCTGACCCGTTTATCGATTTCCCTAAGTCTTTTCTTATTATACTGATAATCTGCATTCTCCGACCTATCGCCTAAACCGGCCGCCCATGTGACCTTAGCTGTAACCTCTCTCCGCTCAATCCTCCAAAGATAGTCAAGTTCTTCTTTCAGGCTTTCATAGCCCTCTCTTGTTACAAATGGATTCTTCATGGCTGACCTACAATTTATTTAGAGCCTTTTTAATAGCATCGATTGTAGCAGCTTTGAACACTACCTGACCACCATCATCCACGACCTCCCCAAACTCTGTAGCACGAAAATTCCACTTACCAACAAACTCACTAGATATTAGGTATTCCAGCGCTCTCCTCTCCTGATGGGAGAACATCTCTTCCTCGCACGCTTGTTGAGACTTATGGTCGTATACGTCTATTCTACTACCCGGAGGAATAATTTCATTAAGCTTGTCTTTAGCATTTTTGAGATCGGAAATAAGAGACCTAACTAGAAGCTTATGTTTAGCATTTGAAATCTCCTCTACCCAGTCATCAGCCCTTGGTGGTTTACGCTTAGCATTGCCACCCGCCATATCAGAAAAGGATTTTATGAGAGCACGATATTTTTCTCCAGATTTATTTCTAATGCTTTGTGGCTTCGGAACTCCTCTTTTGGCGCCCAGTTTTGATATAGTTACTATAGAGAAATCACTAATACCTCTCTCTATCTGTTCAATGCATACTTCATATATTGCTTCTAGCGTCTTTTTAGTTTTAGGCGTAGCGCCTTCTTTTAGCTTTAATAAAAAATCTTCATTTTTCATATTAGCAGCCCGGCTCTTCTAATAACTGAGACTTTAGAATCAGAGTAAGTTCTGACCTATCAATTCCCTCATCCTCCATCAACTCGTCTAGCCTCACCGAACAGTCAACGACCTGACTAACTCTTTCCCAGGTTTTCAGCCTTGACCTCAAGAAACTTACTACCTGATTGCCAACTTTAAGCTGCTGCTCATCTGTCAGCATAAAAAGGCTCGGCTGCAACTCATTAAAAGTTGACATTCTGTCCAACAATTGAGACCTCGGGGCTATTGCAATGGCTGCATCTGCCGAATGGTAAATTGTTGCATTTTCGCAAATCTCATGCAGCTGCTGAAAGTAAGAGACCTCCTCCATTTCTATTTCCATTTCGGAATCAGGCATCTTAATAAGTGAAACATTATTCTGGGCATCAAAAGAGAGACCATTTACAGATGACACGGACATTCTGATTAGCTTATAGCAGGACTGCAAATCGCACAGGAACATATCCATTTTTTTTGCTGCACTCTCATACTCTGACTCCAGCTTTCTCTGTTCTACCTCAAGCGAAACTCTCTCAGCCTGGTCAAACTCCATACTTTTTGCATTTGCAATATATTCATCTCGATCTATCCTCTCCAATTTTTCAGTGATTGTGGAGATTTTTTCTTGAAGCCTCATACATTTTTCGGACTGCTTATTCGAAACGAACAAGATCTCGTTTCCAACTGACATCAACCCCCCCAGAAAAGCAGGTCCTGTGATGAAATGCCTGCACCTAAGACAGTTTTGCATACCCAAATACCCCATGGGGACCGGAGCCCGTACTCTTGTAGCGCCGACCTGATCTCCTCCATCGTCGCAGCGTGAGGCAGCAAAAGGACAAATACCATAGTCTCTAAACACAAAATTACCTGCAGGCACGCTATTGATTAACGACAGAAGGAGGTCTTCATTACTAGATACTAACTGATTTTTAACTGATTCAATTTTGTTAGACTCAATTGTTTTTTGTATTGCTTCAACCTCGGTTTGAAGTGCAATTTTTTCGCCTTCCTCTAGTCGCCGCCGTAATTCTCCATGGGATATTTTGCAATAGTATATCGACATAATGATCGAGGAGTGGCCTACGACCTTCATAACAACTTCAACAGGCATCCCCATCTCCATTACATAAGCTGTAATCAAGCTCACTCGCATTGAATGGGGTGTATATGGAGACTTATAACAAGATATGTTATTAGATAATCCATTCAGTTCTGAAAGTCTGAGATGCGATGGTTGTATATAATAAATAGCAGCTGCCAACCTACCCGTCAAAGCTGTACCAACATTTTTTGGCTCAACATCTTCAAACGCCCTGAATAAAAAGCAGTTGACCCCCTTGGACTTTAACTGAATTTCATTCAAGTTAGTTCTTTTGCACCGCGACCAACTAGTAGGAAGATCAACAGGATTATATTTGGCCTGCCACCCCCTCAACTTAATCAACCAGTACGCAAGATCCTCCGGCATCCATGGTATGGAGTAACTCCCATTATTGTACGATGTCTTATTAGTTGTAACAAACATCCCAATTTGATCACCGGGATAGCGCTTAATAAAAGATTGCGACTTAGTCATACCTGCCATTTCGGAAAAGTTTTTAACCCAAACTATCCCTCCCGACTCTTTAATGATAGGTATGTATTCGTCAGCTTCACCCGAATCATTATATGCGATCTGTCTTCCTCGAAGAGGAACCTTTGTCAAAGCAAAAGTATGCATCCAGTCCGTCGGTACCCATATATACCAGTAAGGTCCAGCTTTCTTATAAACGCAGTCTGGATCATCTTTATCTAAAAGATATTCTTCTACTTTTACCCAGTCAGAATCGAACTCATGGAGATGTGTAAGGTCACGGAAATTTCTAGCCGAATCTGGAATAATCCATGACTGGGCCTTTCTGACAAAATGATACTGAAGACAAGGCTTGGATGACTCACTTCTTCCAGGCGAAGATACATACGAGTCGGTCAACATAAATTCAAATGGATTTCGGGCATCCATCAGTCTGAATACCTCTCCAGTCTCCTCATCCTCTACAGTTAAATCAGACCCGATAATATAATCAAAAAACTCATTCACTGACAGTACTACATTTCTTCTCATATTGTCTGTTGAAAACTTGCTTAGCTCGTCCCTAAATGGCTTTATATTGACTTTATTCTTTGTTAGAAATTCCTGAGGACTTTTACTACCATCATACTTCTCAATATAAACTCTCACGAACCTACAGAGATAAGATTTTTTCGAACTTCCCCCTAGCGCCTGTCTCATAAACTCATCTATTTTCACGCCCCACTGCTTGAATTCAGAAAGAATAAACTCAACACTGAATGGTTCTTCTTTCCCTAAGAATCTGTACCAGTTTTTCCAACTTTCAGCATACGCACCTTGTGGATCAAATGGAAACCTGGGATCGCCAAGTTCTTTAATATATTTTTTATACTCCGACTGAGACCTTACTCCCTTCCCTCTAATCTTATAAACAACATCTTCGTAGGTATAGAATTCTGGGATGTCAAAAAAATCATTATAACTAACCCACTCATCTGGAAACATTCTTTCTGGATGAGCAACCAATCCCGGTACTTCCTTATATCGCTTCTTGTACTCAGAAGAGTTGCTAATCCCATGCTTTTTGCATAGTAACTTCATTTCACGAAGAGAAAAATTCGCTTTAGGGAGCTCAAGAGCATCGCCATTGACCTGAAGCATATTAAGCCTACGCATCTTCATCAGCAATACCTCGCATTCTTTCTCTTATATCTTCATTGGTTGGCTTAATATAAACCAAGCAAGACTCAGGGCTCCTATGATGCATAGATTTTTGTATTTCAACCCGACTCAAACCGAACTTTCTAGCTCTATAACCATATGCGTGTCTATGTCCATGCTCAGTCGTGCCTAACTCTTTCTTGCATTCTAAGCCAATTTTTTCTACGGCTCTTTTGTGAGCACGCTGGAAATTTTTTAAGGTTTCTGGCCCGCCGTCTTTTTTAGTAAATGCAAATGGGTGGGAGTTATCTGAAAGCTCCACTCTTTGGTATTTAAGATATTTAACCCATACTGATAAGAAAGTTTTCGCCATACTAGGTGGATTAAAAATCACCTCAAAAAATCCAGCTCTGCTTGTAAGAAGAGCACCCTTCCATCCTGCATGAAGCCGCTCGCTTAGCGGGTAAGTATTTCTCGGCTTATAGTGCGTCTCTGCGAGGAGGTATTCTCTTCTATTTTTATAAATCGGCAGTGGTGCCTTCCCATATTCTGGATGATATACCCTTACCAGTGCTTCGTTCATTCGCTCAGGGTGTACCGTAATATCAGAGACATAAAGGTGAAATAACTCACTTTTTCTCAAACCTCCATAGTTCATCAACATAGTCATTAATTGATATTTGTAGCTCACTTTTCCAGAGCTGCTAAACCCTTCGTGCAAAAGAACATCCATTACATCATCCGGAAACTTAACAACTTTATCGTTATCTATTTTAGGATCACGATATCCTGCTACGGCTCGCGTTCGCCCATTTTCTAAATAAGCGTCTCCTCTTTTCTTTAGATGATTAAGAAAAACATTGGCATTCTTGTTGTAGTATGCGCACCAGTTCAACCTTTCTTCATAACCGGTTGCTTTTAAAAAAGGGTTTATACGGTTGGCTTCGTATCCAGGCTGTCTGGCTAAATAATCCGTATAGTGCGTTATATGAAACAGAATGTTATTTACATCGAATGTTGAGCGCGGGGACCAAAACAACCCTGTAGGATCGTTACATCTGTCATAGTTAATTGTACCTGTAACTAAAGATCGAGTGAATGATTTTAATAAATCAATAACTCTAACCTCACCACCCATAGAATTTATATAAGCAATCAATAACCGAAGTGAAAACACAGACTTTTCTTTCCAAGACTCGCTTTTATAACTGAACCATGCCAAATATCTAAGGTGGGAAGTAACCACTCCCATTTCAGTATAAACAGCCGGCAACAGGTAAACATTACTACTAGCCACATCCACGTAGCGAACTTGGACCTTATGTGCGAAGGGCATCATATAGTACTTTTTTAGGGGTTGTTTTCACATCTAGACCAAAAACATTCAGTCGTCAAACAATCTCGAAAATAGTATTCAGAAAAAGGGGTTCTTTTACACCTACAACAAGAAGGCGCTCAATCAGACCATCGCCAAGATTGCCTATCTGGAGAAACGCCTGGATGAGCTGACGGTGGTCGATCGCCTGCCCGCAGATCTGGAGCGCGTCTATTTCGCGGCCTTCGTGACGCTGGAGGACGAGCAGGGAGAGGAGATGGAGATCCGCATCGTCGGCCCTGATGAGACCGACAATCCGCGCCGCTGGATCAGCGTCGATGCGCCCCTCGCTCAGGCATTGCTGGGCAAGGGGCTGGATGACGAGGTGAGCGTGGCCGCGCCGGGTGGCGAAACGACCTACATCATCACGGCCATCCGCTATCAGTCGCCGGAGGCGTAAGCGGCGAGCTGGGCATCAGGCCGCAGAGGCTCAGGCCGCAGAGACTCTGGCCGCAGAGACTCTGGCCGCAGGGAATCAGCGCGCCTTGCGTGCACGATAGACCTTGAACTGGCGCGTTTCCGCGAGCACTTCAAACTCGCCGAAGGCCGCCTGCAGCAGATCGGGATACGGCAGGAAGGCGTTGGCGACCAGCGTCAGGGTGCCGCCGGGCATCAGGTGATCCGGTGCCTGGCCGATCAGGCGCGCCGCCGGTCCGTAATCGATATCGCGCTCATGATGGAACGGCGGATTGGCCACGATGGCCTCGAACCGCTCCCCCTCGAACGCCGCGAACACATCACTCAGGCGTACGTCCGCCTCAAGCCCGTTGAGCGCCAGGCTGCGACGGGTCGCCTCCACCGCGAAGGCACTGACGTCGCCTGCCATCACGCGTGCACCGTGGCGCGCCAGCCAGCAGCTGATGATGCCGTCACCCGCCCCGATATCCAGCGCGCGTTTGTAGCCACGGGTCGGCAGGTTTTCCAGCAGCAGCGCGGTGCCCGGGTCCAGCTTGGCATTGCCATACAGTCCCGGATGGCTGGTCAGTCGCATCTCCAGCGCCTCGAATTCGCCCCAGCCTTCTGTCCATTGTCCAGCCACTGCCAGTGGCGATTCACTGCTGGCGGCCTGTTCGGCCGTCAACTCACGCGTGGCGGATGACCACAGCTGGCAACGGCGCGCGGTATCGTCCTTGCGCGCCGTCATCCCCAGCGCCTTGAGGATGCGCTCAGCGCGCTTGATGCCACCGTTGACCTCGCCCACCACCTTGATCGGCGTACCGGCCGGCAACACTTGGCACAGCGCCACCAGCCACCACTCGCCCAGCGCGTGCGCCTTGGGCCAGAACACGATGGCACCCGCGGCTTGCGCGATGGTGTCGTCAGCTCGCGCATCGGCGAAGGACACCGCATGGCTGACCCGGTGCCCGGCTTCCCGCGCGGCATTCACGATGCCGGTATCATGCCCCCAGACACGCCGCTGGCGGTCCGATGACAGCCACCAGTCATCACGCGGCGCAGCGACCCACAGCCAATCACGAAAATCACTGTCCTGACGCTCGAGCAGCTGACAGGCGGGGGTTTGAGCAGACATGAAGACTCCAACAGGGTAGGAAGATACGGACAACGGCGAGAGCGCCGGATATCGAAACAATGCGGTTGTGCAGGTGCCGCCTCAGGCCGAGCGCACCAGCTCATAGTGCAGATAGCGGCCCAGATAGACGAAGGGGGGCGTGCGCCAGTGCTGACACTCGAGCGCCAGCAATTTCTGCATGTCAGCCTCGCTCAGCGGGTCGCGTGAGCGCAGATAATCGTGGAAGACGCGTAGCCCGGTCAGCTCACGCACCTCAAGCCCGGCCTCCGCGGCCCACTGACGTATCTCGCCATCGCGTAGCGGCGAGATGGGCGTCAAGCGCTTGCCGGTACCCCAGCCTGCCAGGCGCCCTTCCAGTACCTTGTCGAAATTGCCCTTGCTGACATTGGAAAACGCCAGCGCATCGCGATTGAAGACACTCAGCGACATGACGCCACCGGGCGCCAGCAACTCCGCGAGCAATGCAAAACCCTCCCGGGGATCGACCAGCCACTCCAGCACGGCGTGGCACACCACCACCGGCCACCGCTGATCAGTCTCGGCGGCGAAGCCCTGCAGATCACGCCCCTCCCAGACCAGCCGCCCAGCGAACGGCTCATCATTCGACAGCGCGTCGGTTTGACCATGCACCTGCGGATCTGACGCCGCCTGAGCCGTCTGGGATGGGTCAGCCATCGTGCCAGCGGACAACCCCTGGCCTTGCGGCGCGGCAGTGCTCAGGAAGCGTTTCGCGCGCTCACGCATCTCGCCAGAGGGTTCGACCAGCGTGAGATGGTGTCCGCGCGTGAGCCACCAATGAGCGGTCTGCCCGAGACCCGCTCCGATTTCCAGTACCGGGGAAGGCGGCAAATGCGAGAAACGCTCATCCATCAGGCGCTGGGTCAGCGCAAGGCGAACACGACCGCGCTCCGTGGTGTAGAAACCACGTTCGAACTTGTCGGCCAGACCGTCGAAATGACGATCAGCGGTGGCACGGCGAACGCGGGAAGCGCCAGCGCGGGACGAGGTTTTCGGCTCAGGCATGAAGAATATCTTGGCGAAGGAGAAAGAACTGACGAAGCAATGGTGCAGATAATGCCTCACTCACTCGCCAAAGGCACTTCTCGGTGCGGATGAACCGCGCACTGATGCCGCTGATGGCCCGCCGCCACGCATTTCCTCCGCCAAATGGATCGGCGTAGAATGGCGCCTGCATCGAGGGGCCAAGGAACGGCACATGGCGAGGAAAGAGGTCATGGGGCAGAGAAAGACCGACACTTGATCGACTTGAGCAGCCAAGGCTTCAACGTGACTGACTTGTGCACATCGACTCCACTTCCGACATAGACCTCAGCCATGAAACAACGCGTCCTGCTAATCGTCCGCAAGCTCAACATCGGCGGTATCCAACGCAATACCGTCAATCTTGCCAATGTCTTGCACCGCGAAGGGCATGAGGTCCATGTACTGGTACTGAAGGGCGAACTGGAACTCGTCCCGGATGCCGGCGTGCACCTTCATCAGGTCGACTTCGACAAGGCATTTCGCAAGACGGGCATCGGCCTGTTCTACGACCTGTTCACCCGCCTGCTGCTGGCTCCGTGGATCAAGGGCTCAGGATATGTCTGGCGAGGCTATTACGGCGGCCACTACCTGCGCCGTTTCGTCGCGCGTCTGGAGAAGGAACACGGCCCGATCGATCGAGTCATCACGCGCGGCCAGGGAGCCTTCGAGACCTTCTGGTCGTGGCGGGACCCTCGCCTGTGGCAGGTGGCGGTGTCATGGCCCGGCGACCTGAAAGAGGGCTGGCAACAACGCTTCCTGTTGAACCGCCTGTATAGAGGCAAGCAGGTCGTGTGCAACACCGACAATGTGCGCCAGCAACTGGAAAGCCTGCTGGACCATCACGGGATCAAGGCGGCGAGACTCGCGACCATCGGCAATGTCTGTGATCTGGATTCCATCGCTACCATGGCAGAGGAAGAGGTGGAACTCCCCTCCCGCCCTTACGTGGTACAGGTGTGTCGCCTCTCGGACGTCAAGCGTCAGGATGTACTGATCAAGGCATACCTCGCCTCAGGCATCGAGGAAGACCTCGTCATCGTCGGCGATGGCCCCAAGCGGGAAGCCACCGAAGCGCTGATCCGCGAGCTGGGTGTCGGCGACAGGGTCCACCTGATCGGTAGCCGCCTGAACCCCTACCCGTGGATGAAGCACGCCCGTCTGTTCGTGCTCAGTTCGCGTAGTGAGGCCTTCGGCATCGTGCTGGTGGAGAGCATGTGCTGCGGCACGCCGTGCGTGGCACCGGACGTCCCCGGCGGCATTCGCAATGTCTTGATCCATGATCAAGCGCGCCTGATCTCCGAAGACTCCATCGAGGCGCTGGCAGCCAAGATTCGTGAAGGCCTCGCCAACCCGCCGGCACTCGACTCGGATCCGGAGCTGATCGAACGCTTCCGCGATACCCGCATCATGCAGGAGTTTCTGACGCTACCCACTGATAGCGTGACATCAGACTCCCGCTGACACCCAAAGCCCTGCATTTATCGAGAGACTCTCTTGCAGGGCTTGCTCTTGCGCCTTCCTGCGACGCTGAACTGGCAGGACGAATGACTGGCAAGACGATTGGCTGGCAAGACCATTGAGTGAAAAGACAATCGACAGACACGACAATGCGATGTCCAGACCAAAAGTCAGGGCTGTTGATCGAGTATCGGATAGGGTAATCAAGTGCGGAAACCAAGCTCGGAAGTCGGGCCTGAAGCCAGGATAGACGCTGCTCACAGAGCAAGGGCCGAGCACGCAACGAACGGTGCTGAGAAAACGATAAGGGGATGACGCAGAAGGCAGGACAGATGACGTCGTCCAGAAGGTGGGAATGCTGGCGCCCCCTGCAGGAGTGATACAGGCACGTCACAACTAGCCTCTTGGAGAGTTTCCCCTCACGCCATACACGCCACCATACAAGATGCTTTGTGCTGGCCGATGATCCTTCCACGCAGCTACCAGCTAGGCTAATCGATTAGTGAGAAAGGGAAAATAGAAGCTCTCCATACTCACTTCCCGTCATGGGATGCTGGTTGGTCTGCACGAGGTCAATAGCGTACTGATGCGTATATTCATCGCTCTACCCCTGCTCATCATCGCATCAATGACAAAGGCGGCGCCCATCGAGGTGCTGGTTACTCGCGTAATCGATGGCGACACCATAGAGATTCTGATCCCTGGGGACACCGCCGGATGGAACATTCATCGGATTCGGCTAGCTGGACTGAATACCCCTGAGCTTTCGAGCCGATGCTCTACGCCTTCAACTAGAGCAGATGAGCGTGAGCTTGCCAGGCAAGCCAAGCGATTCGTTGAGGACCAGATAACAGGGCCGCTAATGGTTGAGAGGATTGGACAAGATAGCTTTAACCGACCTTTGGTCGAAGCATGGGCTGATGGCGTGAGCTTGAATGCGGCATTGCTAAGCAATGGACTTGCTCTACCTTACATAGCAGGCACACACGGTAAGCAATGGTGTAAATAAGAATCAGTCCACGGTGAAATACCCAAACCCTTCTTAATAGATTCAGCCACTATGCATCTAATACTTCACTTTGTGGCAACCCATCTGTATGAATTATCTAATAGACAAGCGACCCAACAAAGCCTAAGCTAAAACTGTTATATTTTACATATCTAAAAATCTAACACATGGAAGAGATAGGACAATAATCATGGATTTATGGAAAGATAAAGTTATGCTCGAGAGAAATGGCATCAAGAGCGGGCCATACGATGCATCCGTACAGAGAAAAATCATTATAGTCCAATCAAATGATAGAATTGATGAGGGCGACATAATAATACAATTAATAGATAACACTGAATTCGAAAGATTTGTAGTAACAGACTCTCATTTCCAACATTCGCCTAGCTTCATGAGTCAAATTCCCCCTCATTCACGATTAGAATATGTAAAGGAACGAAAGCTAAAGGAGAGAAAAGAAAAATCAGACACCAAAGAAGTTAAAAGCAGCCAGTCTATAACCTACAACTTCAATGGAAATCATGCGCGCTTAAATCAAGACACTACTGACAACTCAATAAATATATCAATTGAATCTCGGGATGAAGTATTTGATGAGCTTACCAAAACATTAAAAGAGAACATATCAATACTGGAGGACTACAACGAACTAAAGGAAATTATAGAAAGAATGAGAAGCTCGCAAGGTCAGCCAGAGAAAATGACTCATCAATTGGGCGAGTTTCTTACCAAGGGTGCAAAATATACTAATATCATTTCACCTTACATCACTTTGCTAAGCACAATAGCAAGCGGCGTATAATTAAACTTATACTATACTTCAATTTTTTGATAGGGCAGGCTTGGCGCCTGCCCTACAATACGATCAGCCTCCACGTAGACCATATCACCCACCCGGGCATCGCCCTGACAGATGCGTACCCCGCCCCCTACTATATCCACGTGAACGCGTGGGCCGCTAATACCGGTCACCTCACCTACCTGACGCGGCGTGGTAGGTATTAATGCCAGTAAGCGAAGATATGAGTTAGACATAAAATTTATTTCCTTTAGCCGCGAATTTATATAGAGTCATGTAGCGAGCCTATCCTTATTCTAACCATTGCGCAATTGACTGTACGGGAGAACGAATGGAATCTAGTGACTGGCTTAATTTGATTGCAATTTCCATAGCAATTCCTAGTTGCATAACAGCAACAATAACCATATTCAATTATAAAGACAAAAGAGATAAAACACGAGAGTCGTGGGCACAAGGCTCTTGGACAAATGAGGGAGATGTACTACATCCGCCCCCTCCCATGTTTATCACCTTAGAACTTACAAAAACTAATAACCGGGTAATAGGTTTGGGCTTACATGGCAAGGTTGAGTCGCCACAGTTGGATAGCAGCTATTCTATAAGGCTATTCAAAAAACCTATAATGCTACCCTGGAGAGGTATTATTTACACTACAGTGGGGTGGCGTGAAGTTCCTTTAATGAAAATATCAGTCAAAACAAGCTATAGAGATGACAAGCTGACACTATCAAAGAAAAAGTTATTAAAAAACATATCTGATGATGATGACTTTTACTCTAAGATACCCAAAGCAATTGAACTCTGGCACTTTGAAAAAGAATCTAACATTTAATTATAAATTAAAAAATCTTTGCAGCTCGATAGACTGGCGAACGCTCAGGGCTCGACCCTGTAGGCTTGCGCTGACGCTCACGCCCCGCGAGACACCACGCCAGCCATCGCACTCGATCATCATGCCAGGCAGCAGCAGGCCGCCCAGAGAGGCCGCAAGGGGCATCTGCAGGCTCTCGGTGCTCTGGCGTAGGGTTGCGGCCAGCTCAGCGATCCCGCGCGACTGCGCCGGCGCCTGATCGGTGATCAGGGCATCCACCACGGTGGGCGCGAGCTGATCGCCCGCGGTGCCCTGCCGGATGATCTGGGCCTGAATGCCGCCGGTATCACCATGCAGCCACACGGCATTGCGGGCATCACCTGGCTGCTGATCGCTGCCCAGCTGGGTGATGATGTCACGGGGCACCGCCAGATCGACCTCGCTCTCAGCCCAGCGCCAGGGCGCTGCCTCGAAGCGTGGCGCCACGATGATGGTCTGATCCTGCTGATGGGCCTGCACATAGCCGCCGGCCGCCTGGGCGATCCGCGAGATGGCGTCGATGGGCGCGAGGCTGTCATAGCTCCACGCGCCGGCGGGCACCACCCAGTCAGTCATGCGCCAATCCAGTGACCAGCCCTCTGGCAGCTCAGCACGGGCGAGCTGCGAGGCAGTGGCCTGGCTGTCCTCGGTGTAGCTGCGCGCGGTGGCGTAGGGCGCGCCCAGGTACGCCGCAAGCGAGCGGCCGCTGATGGTCACGCCATGGCTCTGCCAGCTCTCAGAGCGTCGCCAGCCATCCACCAGGCACCGCCACTGCTGCCCATTGATCTCGGCCATCACCTCCACCGGCTGGCCATCGGTGCCGGTCACCAGCGCTTGAGCGTCACGCCCTGCCAGGCCGGCAGAGAATGACCATGCCCAGCTGTCAGCGTCGATGCTGAGCGTCATCTGGGTGGCCGGCAGCTCCAGGCCATCGGAGAGGCGCACCAGGCGCGCGGAGTTTTGCACGATATAGAGCCTTTTGACGGGAATGGTCGGGGTGGGTATCTCACACGTCAGACCGAACTGCAGCACCCACGGGGCGCTCGGCATGGCGTGGCAGAATTGCAGGGTCGTGCCACCCTCCACCGGCTCGAGCACCGGCGGCTCAGGCGGATCTGGCGGCAAGTCGAGGCCAGGCGGTGGCCGGCGGGCCTGCTCCCAGGGCACACGCCAATCGTCACCGGTGGTGCGCCCCTGCTGATAGGGCACATCCATCGTCACCGGCTCGAGGGTGCGGGCCTCCTCATAGCGCGAGCGCCGGCGGGCATCATTGCGGGGTGGGTGCTGGTAGCCGCTCGAGCGAGCAGCCGCGATACCCTGCCCCTGCTCCCATACCGGCCGCGATGCGCGGCGGACACGCGGCAGCTGCAGCCACTGGCTGCCACTGAGGGTGCCCAGGATGCGCTCGGCCTTCTCCCACCGCGAGCCACTGGTGGCATCAGTGCGGGGACGGGACGCCCAATCACCAGACTGCCCTGCCGAGAGAGGTAGCGCCTGCTCAAAGCCTGATCGCGTCGCATGCAGGCTACGCAGTGGAGGTTCCCACCCGCTCCGGCCTTGCGTCTCTACCCGCGCGGCATTCTCGAACCGTGACTCCGCCTGATCGGCAGGGCCACGGTAGGCATTGATGTCCCGAGTCATGGCGACATCGACAACCGCCGGAGCGCCCAGCGTGGCGACGACCGACAGGCTGATACCATGCTGCAGTTCGATCTCTACCTGCACATCCGGCGTCAACACTGGGACGGCCAGCGACTGGATGAGCTCTATCTCACCACTGGCATCCGGTACCGGCAGCGTGACGCTGGCCGCCAGCTCGATAGCCTCACCCTGGCTCATGCGGGCATCGAGCACCGGCACGGGCAGCTGTGCATCAAGCGCCAGAGTACGAGGCTGCTCTACCGGCTCAGTGACGCCACCGAAGCCCAACACCACATTGCTGCCTGCCGGCGGCACATAGTCGCCAGCAAACACCAACAGCAGACCGGGATCACCACCCAAGCGCAGCTCGAGGTCTTGCGCAT